>WNGL01027025.1_pt1 | contig 11773 bp, 9 predicted proteins | sample 5400591 | NCBI WGS metagenome assembly WNGL01 (sample SAMN13153377, study PRJNA577476) | soil metagenome | isolation source: 80 cm soil or saprolite under Garry oak tree replicate 1 | place: USA:California | collected 2016-06-15
CCTGTCTTTCAAGGCATGCTCGCAACAAAGCGGCGGCGAATGGCCTCGCGCTTCTCGCGCGGAGCGGCCCGTCGTTTCTGCGTAACCGGGCTGACAATCATGAGCGTCACGGCGCCGTGATGATCTTGTCGCTCAGCGTGCGGTGTAGCCGCCGTCCACGGTGAGCGCGTGACCGATTACGAAGCTTGCGCCGGGGCTGCAAAGCCAGAGAACGGCAGAGGCAATTTCCTCGGCTCGGCCAAGTCGCCCGATCGACTGATCTCTTAAGATGTCGTTCATGGCCTCTGGCTCCTTGGCCAACATGTCCGCAACCATCGGCGTATCGATGGTCCTGGGCACACTGCGTTGATGCGGATACCCCTGGAGGCATATTCGAGCGCAGCACTCTTCGTCAGCCCGATCACTCCGTGCTTGGATGCATGGTACCTCCGGACGGTGTTCGCTCAATGCCAGGAGCGGATGCTTGGGCAAGATGCACCGCAAGCGGTCCTTGCGCTCAAGCAAGAGGAGACCACGCAGATCCGTCGCCGTCGCAGAACATGATGTCGAAGATGCAGTAGAACAGTTGGCTTCGGCCCGCAAGGCGTTCTGCAGAAGCTGAAAGCGAGAGATGCCATGCGCATCCAGCGCCACGAGCTCGCCATCGATCACCGCGTCGCGCTTCACCTTCTCCAGCGCCCTAGCCACGGGCAGATAGCGGTCGCTGATGATCTTACCGTTGCGGGAGTAGAGCGTGACCCTGCCATGCTCGATACTGGCCACCATGCGAAAACCATCCCACTTGCTCTCGAAAACCCCGTCCGGGTCATCGAACGGCACATTGGTCAGGGTCGCCAGCAGACGGGCGCTAGGCCAGCCAACTTGCGCACCGATTGGGACAATCCGGGGATGAGGCTGGCAACCGCGATGCCGGCCAGAAGCGCGATCAGTTGTGTTTTGCATTCGGCATTCCTATCCCCCTGGGGGATATTGCAATCTTCTTTGGATCCGGTCCCCTTCGGAGTCGGTCGAGATTCCCTCCGCCTATCCCAATGCATCGATTTCGGCTAATCTGGGCAGCCGTGAAATGGATAGCGCACGGCTCAATGCGGCGTGAAAAATACGACCATGGCTGCGCATGCTTCTAGGACCGTCATCTACGCGGCGTTGGTTGGGAATGCTGCAATCGCCGTGACCAAGTTTGCCGCCGCCGGGTTCACTGGCAGCGCAGCTATGATGAGCGAGGCTATCCATTCGACCGTAGATACGGGCAATCAACTTCTCCTCCTCTATGGGCTCAGACAGGCTGGGCGGCCCGCAACGCCAGAGCATCCGTTCGGCCATGGACTGCAGCTCTACTTCTGGGCCTTTGTGGTCGCGATCCTCATCTTCGGAATCGGCGGCGGCCTCTCCATCCTGGAGGGGTTGCAAAAGATCGAGGCTCCGCACCCAATCGCGAATGCCTACGTCAACTACGCGGTGATCGGGGTCAGCATGCTTTTTGAGGGTGGCGTCTGGATCATTGCTTTCCGCGATTTCCTCAGAAGCAAGGGGTCCCGCACTCTGCTCCGGGCGATTCATCGCAGTAAAGATCCGACTGTCTTCACGGTCCTGTTCGAGGACACAGCGGCTCTTCTCGGCCTCCTCGCGGCCCTGCTCGGCATCGCCCTCGGACAGGCGCTGGATCTGCCGGTGTTAGACGGTGTGGCATCACTCGTAATTGGGCTCATCCTCGCGCTGACGGCCGGCTTTCTCGCTTATGAGTGCCAGAGCCTGCTGACGGGCGAGGGCGTTGATCCGGATGTTCGTGCCAGCATTAGCGCGATCGCCACGTCGGAGCCGGGCGTGGTGCGCCTCAACGAAGTGTTGACCATGCATTTTGGCCCACAGGATGTGCTCGTTGCGCTCAGCTTGGACTTCGAGGACACCATCCCGGCCGGTCGCGTCGAGAGCTCCGTGACAAGGATTGAGCGCCGGATCAAGGCGGCCCATCCCGAGGTCTCACGCGTGTTCGTCGAGGCGCAGAGCTTCGATGCTTATCGGCGTGCCCGGCCGCGAGATGCCCCCGACAGCGGCGAGGAACGTGCTGACGAGCATGCGGGAGCCCCGCTCTGAAAGCCGGGTGACCGAAAAGACTTCGGCCCTTTCGCTATTCGCTAAAAAATCCGGACAGTGCGATAACTGCGGCTAATAATTAGGAGACCAGCTGGCTTGACCAGCGTAGCCAATATGCCATTTTTTCGCTGAGTAGTGGGCGATAGTGCAATGCCTCGATACGCGACTATGGTCTGCACTAGCAATTATCAACCAGTGAAGCTCGGTCTCATTGCGGTGATGCTGATGGTCTCTGCAGCACCTGCGCACGAGTGGTATCCGCGAGAATGTTGTCAGGACCTCGACTGTGCACCTGTCGAGCGCGCTGAACCCTTACCCGACGGTTCCCTGCGGGTCACCTCCAAGGTCGGCACCACCATTGTCCCAGCGTCCTTCCCGCGGCAGGAGAGTCCCGACCATCAGATGCATATTTGCATGGCGCGGTTCTCTCATCTCGATGATATGCGCCCGGTCTGCCTATTTGTGCCACGGGCCGCTATGCAGATCCCGTCCTAGCATTGGGCCTGGCAACTTGCGCCACACCCACTCTCGATTGATCACCCCTTCGCGACCGCGGTCTTGTCGAGGGCGGCGCGAATGCCCCGGGCGAGCTTCACCGCGTCGTCGTTCGCCCAGAAGTGCACGAAGAACACTCTCGGCTGCTCGGTGAGCATGTGGCTGTGGATCGCGGTGACCTCGACGCCGTTGTCGCGCAAGGCGCGGATCAGCGGATTGACCTCCTCGCCGGTGACGACGAAATCGCCGGTGATCGCCGCCTTGCCGCCGCCCGTCGGCTGGAAATTGATGGCGTTCGCCGATCCCATGGCGCCGGGCACCGGCATTCCGCTCTCGGTGATCGGCTCTTTACGCGGTATGCCGAATTGGTAGACCCCGCCGTTGGACTGGCCCTTCGCTCCCAAGATCTCATCGAGCTGCGCCGTGGGCAGATCGACGCTCGCGGCCGGCGGCGGCGCGGCCTGCCCGGCCTCCAGCGGGGTCTTGCTCAGCGCCAGCGCTGCACGGATTGTCTGCGCCATCTTCACCGGATCGCCGTGCCCGCCGACGTGCATGTAGAAGGTCGGCGGATCGGCGCGCAGCAGATGGTTGTGGAGCGCAGTGATCTCCACGCCGCCTTCGAGCAGCTTGGTCATCACCGGCTTGATCTCCGTCTGGGTCAGCACCACGTCGCCCATCAGCATCGCGGCCCCGTGGGCCGGCTCGAACGCCACCCAGCCGCCGAGCGCGAGCGCCGACTTGATGGCGACGCCATCCACCGTGACGCTCAGATCGGAGCGCGGCAGGCCATAGCGGTGAACGCTCCCTTGCACCGCGCCGGTCTTGCCGAGCGCGGCGTCCACTTTCTTCCAATCGATTTCCTGAGCGCCGGCAGTGTCGGCAAACGTCAGTGCAAGGGCGGATATCAGAAGCGAAAGCAAACCGCGCATTGTCATGTCTCCTTCATCTGGCCAGCATCTAACCTGGCGCCCCTGCCGCCCACGCATCACTCGAACATTCGAGAAATCGCTGATCGACCGATTTCCAGCGAACCGCGTCCATGAACGCATCGACATAGGTCGCGGCTTTCGCGCCATAATCGATATGATAGGAGTGCTCGTACATATCGAGCGCGAGAATCGGCGTGCCGCCGGCGAGCGTGTGGCAATGGTCCGCGGCCCACTGGTTCACCAGCTTGCGGTCGCGCGGCGACCACGACAGCAGAACCCACCCGGAGCCGCCGGCGAGCGCCTTGCCCATCGCCACAAATTCCGAGCGCCAGCGCTCGTAGGAGCCGAAATCCCGCGCCAGGGCTTCGCGAACCACGGCTCCCGGTCCGCTCTGCTCGCCCAGACCGTCGAAGAACAGCTCATGGAGGATCATCGAGTTCATCGCGACGAGCTCCTCGCGCTTGAGCCCGTTGATCAGGAATCCGGGAGCGCTCGCGGGGTCGAGCTCGGCGAGCTTCTCCTCGATCAGATTGAGGCGCTTCACCGCCCCGCCATAGTTGTTCTCGTAGTGACTGATGATCAGCCGTTCCGACATGCCACGGACGCGGCTCGGATCGCAGGAGAGGGGCTTCATCTCGAAGGGCATGGCTTTGTTTCCATCGTTCCGGCCGCCCGGACAGAGCGTCGGGGGCCGACCTCCTTATGGGATTCCGCTATTTCCGCTGGCACGATTTCATGCAGATCTCATATTCGGTCTTGCAGGTCTTTCCCGAATAATTCGCCGAGCAGGCGCGTTGTTGATCGCGACACTGTTTGCAACCGCTCGAGTCTTCGGCCCGCGCCGTAGTGTCAGCGCCCCAAAACCCCACGAGGATCAGAACGACGCCAATGGCTCGCATGACGATCTCCTCTCAAGCTCAGTGGCTACGCACTGCACGACGCGGGCCAGCTCACGCGATGACGCCGGCCAGATACAGGACGATGCCGGCGCCCGAGCAGGCAGCGATGGTCGGGATCACGCCGATCTTGAACCGGAAGATGGCGATCATCGCCGCGACGGAGAGCGCAAGCGCCCAGGGGTCGGCACTCCGGAGCACCGGCGCGTCGAACGCGAGCCCTGAGAAGCGCACCGGCGTCACCTCGTGGAACACCGTGTGCACCGCGAACCAGATCGCCAGGTTGAGAACGACCCCCACCACCGCGGCAGTGATCGCGGAGAGGGCGCCGTTGAGCGCCTTGTTGCCGCGCAACACCTCGATGAACGGCGCGCCCAGGAAGATCCAGAGAAAACACGGCGTGAACGTCACCCAGGTCGCCAGCAGCCCGCCGAAGGTGCCGGCGAGCATCGGCGGCAGCGCGCCCGGATTGCGGAACGCGCCCATGAAGCCCACGAACTGCAGCACCATGATCAGCGGCCCGGGCGTGGTCTCGGCCATGCCGAGCCCGTCCAGCATCTCGCCGGGTTTGAGCCAATGATATTGCTCGACCGCCTGCTGGGCGACGTAGGCGAGCACGGCGTAGGCGCCCCCGAAGGTCACCATCGCCATCTTGCTGAAGAACAGCGCGATCTGGCTGAACACGTTGGCGCTTCCCAGCGTCGCGACGAGCGCGAGCACCGGCACGAGCCAGAGCGCGAGCCACACGCTCGAGACGCGCAACGCACGGGCGACCGTCGGCCGCGCGTGCTCGGGGAGCTCGTCGCCGAGCAGCGTATCGGCATGTGCATCCTCGAGCGGGGCGCCGCCGTGGCCGGCGGCGGGAAGATCTTTGAGGATCCAAGCCGCCACAAAGCCGATCAGCGCCGCGCCGAACACGATGATCGGAAACGGAATCGCGAAGAAGAAAATGCCGACGAAGGCCGCGGCGGCGAGCGCGATCATCAGCCGGCTTCTGAGCGAGCGTCTGCCGATGCGGAACATCGCCTCGAGCACGATGGCGAGCACGGCCGCCTTGAGCCCGAAGAACAGCGCCGCGACCAGCGGCACGTTGCCCAAGGCGGCGTAGACGTAGCTCAGCGCCATGATCGAGACGATGCCCGGCACGACGAACAGCCCGCCGGCGATGATGCCGCCCAGCGTGCGATGCATCAGCCAGCCCACATAGGTGGCAAGCTGCTGGGCTTCGGGACCGGGAAGCAGCATGCAGTAGTTGAGCGCGTGGAGAAATCGGGTCTCGGAGATCCACCGCTTCTCGTCGACCAGGATGCGGTGCATCACCGCGATCTGGCCGGTCGGCCCGCCGAAGCTCAGCAGCGCGACCCGCAGCCACACGCGCAAAGCGTCATGGAGCGACACACCGTGCGCGGCCTCGTCCGGCGAAGCCTTGAGGGCGGAAAGCTCAGCCAAGCAGATGCCCCCCTCTCCATCCCTTCCCCACAGGGGAGAGAGCCGATTGCCGCGCGCTCGCAGCAAAACGCGACGCGCGATCGAAGTGATGGAGATTGTCGGGGAACCGGCGTCCGGGCATGCGCAACCACCTCGGCAAGCGAGCGTTGCGCAGAGCTTGGACGCAGCGGCGTCTGACGGGGAGCCTGCGTTTCCCCGTGCCGGTAAAATATCCAAGCGGGTCATCGGCCGCAAGACCCGGACCGACTCAGGGCTGAAAATCGGTTCACGACCCCGTGTTCTTAGCCTTGTTCCACCCCGTTACCACCGCCCGGAACGCTTCAGGTGACGTAATCGTCAGCTGGCCTGCAGCCGAATTGAAGAATTTCGCGGGCGACCCAAGCGCCTCATCCGTTCTTGCCGCCCTGGCTGTCGCGGGGCTTTTCGGCTTCGTGCACGCGCTCATGCCAGGGCATGGTAAGGTAGCACTTGTCTCGTATTATCTCGGACACCCGACACGGTTCATTGCCGGAGTCGCAACAAGCGCTGTGTTGGTCCTGACCCATGTCGGATCGGCGGCTGTTTTGGTGCTGGCTGGCTTTACGGTGATTCGCGCCACTTTGGGTGGCGTCGGCCGCGCACCAGCGTTCGAGTTCGCTAGCGCCATATTGGTAATCGCCGTCGGGGTCTGGCTGTTCGTCCGTTCCGTTCGGCATGACCACAGGCATCTGGCGCAAAATGCCGGATTCGTGGCCTTTGCAACCGGCCTCGTGCCCTGCCCGCTTACGACTTTCGTCATGGTCTATTCAGTGGCCAATGGTATCGTGATGGCGGGACTTCTCGTCACCGCCGCGATGGCAATCGGCATGATCGCAACTATCTGCATCTTCGTGGGTTGCACGATGCTCCTGCGCGAGCGCGCCTTGCAGTTTTTCGAACGCACGGCCCCGGCACGAGAGCATGTCGGGCGTGCGCTCGAAATTATGAGCGCGCTGATGATCATCGCATTTGGGCTATGGTTGTTCGCAACGCGAGCAACTTGAGGAAGGATGGGCCATGGGCACAGAGGATCCCGGTCATGGACGCAACATGGCGCCAGGACGATCGCCTTCACGGCCGCGGGTTTGCCCACCACGATCATGGGCATAGCCATGATCACAAACACGATCATGACCACAGACACGGCGTCATCGATCGGTCGATCGCCAGTTTGGCTCGCGGGCTCTGGGCCGTGAAGTGGTCATTCATCGGACTAGTGACGACGGCGCTGTTCCAAGTCGTCGTTGTTGCGGCTTCCGGCAGCGTCGCATTGCTCGCCGACGATTCACAATTTCGCCGATGCCGCGACTGCCATTCCGCTCGGCATCGCCTTTCTATTCGCGCGCAAGCACCCAAGCAGACGTTTTACCTTCGAATATGGCCGTGTAGAGGACTTGGGTGGGCTAGCGGTACTCCTTGGCATCTTTTCCAGCGCTGTCGTCGCCGGATAGATCTATGCGGGCTATGATAACCAAGCGGAGGGCTGCCATCATCCTCGAACGAAAATCAGCATCGAAGCACCACATCGCGTAATACCGATCGGCTTCGCGGATACTGATATCCGGTTTGCTCTGGCAATTGCCAGCTCAGTGGCGGTGCTCGGCCTTGGGATCTTGTCGTTTTCCCGAAGTCTCTGATGCCGACGTTGTCTCGACGACCAAGCGATCCAGTGCCGGCAGATGATCGCGCGCGTGAGCCTTGATCTCGCTCACGAGCGAGTCGGTCTCAGCGACCGTTAAGCTCGGATCGATCGCGACCGTAACCTCTCCTTGGAGCCTATGGCCGACATACCGAGCTCGGACGTTCGGGACATCCTTCACTTCCGGCGCGTGCCCGACCGCATGCTTCAGGTCGCGCACAATACCCGGCTCAATGCCGTCGAGCATGCGCGTGACCACGGCTTTGGAAGATTGCCAAACGATGCCGAATATCGTCACGGTGATAACGATGCCGACAATGGGGTCTGCCAGCGGGAAGCCGATCCATACCCCTGCGGCTCCTACCACGACGGCGAGGCTGGTCAGGCCGTCGGCGCGCGCGTGATAGCCGTCGGCGATCAGCGCGGCGCTGTTGATCGCCTTGCCGGCTCGGATGCGGATCAAGGCGGCGATTTCGTTGCCCAGAAAACCGACGACCCCGGCTCCCGCGACGGCGAGGAGATTGGCGACCGAGGCCGGATGAAAGAAGCGGTCCACGGCCTCCCATAGTGCGACGAGCGCACTGGAAAGGATCACCAGCACAATAACAATGCCGGCCAGGTCCTCGACGCGGCCTAGCCCGTAGGTGAAGCGCGGGGACGCGGGCCGTCTGGCAAGCGTGAAGGCGATCCACAGCGGGATGGCCGTGCCGGCGTCGGCAAAGTTGTGAATGGTGTCAGCGAGAAGGGCGATGCTGTTGGAGTACCAGACCACGACGACCTGCGCTGCTGCCGTCAGGAGTAGCGCGAAAAACGACCATTTCAGGGCTTTGATACCCTGCTCGCTAGTTGCCACCGAGTGATCGATGTTTCCGTGGGTGTGACCGTCACCGTGATCGTGAAGATGAAAAAAACGGCTGAAGAATCCACCGTGCCCATGTTCGTGCTCATGTTCACGCCCATGGCTGTGGTGATCGTGACCGTGCTCGCGGTCAGCTCTGATCAATTAAGACTCCTCTCACTCGGCGGCTTGTTTGACGCGGCCGAAATCGGGTTCCGGCAGCCCCCTCTTATTCGCCTCGCCGAGCGGCATCTTCTCGCCGGAGAAACGCGCGTAGAGGGCCGGTAGGACGAAAAGCGTCAGCAAGGTCGCGCTGATCAGGCCGCCGATGACAACAGTTGCGAGCGGTTTCTGGACCTCGGCCCCGGTCCCGGTCGCGATCGCCATGGGCACGAATCCTAGCGAGGCGACGAGTGCGGTCATGACCACGGGGCGCAGGCGTGTGAGCGCGCCGCGAACGATCGCGTCATGCTTCGTCGCGCCTTGCTCGATCAGCTGCTTGATGAAGCTCAGCATTACCAGTCCATTGAGGACGGCAACGCCGGACAAGGCGATGAACCCCACCGCGGCGGAGATGGAGAACGTCATGTCGCGCAGCCATAGGGAGGCCACGCCACCCGTCAGCGCGAGCGGTACCGCGCTGAACACGAGAAGCGCGTCCCGCGCGGAACTCAGTGCGCTCCACAGAAGCAGGAAGATCAAGGCAAAGCACAGCGGCACCACGATTGTGAGGCGCTGCCGGGCGGCCACGAAATTCTCGAATTGTCCGCCCCAGCCCAACCAATAGCCGGGCGGCAGCGTCACGTGCTGCCCGATCTGGGCTTGCGCCTCGTCGACGAGCGAACCGATATCGCGTCCGCGGACATCTGCGGTTACGACGACGAGCCGCTTGCCGTTTTCCCGGCTGACCTGGTTCGGCCCTTCCGCAAAGTTGAAGTTAGCGAGCTGGCGCAGCGGAACCGTCGCAGCCCCGACGCCGGAACTTGCTCTCGGTAAAGCAACGGGGAGATTCTGCAACGCCTCGATATCACCGCGAAGCGCATCCTGAAGCCGCACGATGATCTGGAAGCGGCGATCGTGCTCGAATACGAGGCCGGCTGCGCGTCCGCCGATGGCTACTCCGATCACATCCTGCACCTCCGAAAGGCTCAGGCCCCGGCGCGCGATCTCGCCCTTGTCGATCTTGATCTCTAGAAACGGCAGCCCCGTGACCTGCTCAACCTTTACGTTGGCAGCACCGTCGACCCCTCTCAACACGGCGGCGATCTGGTTCGCCGCGCGCAGCATCGGCCCGAACTCGTCGCCGAATACCTTGACCGCCAGATCCTCCCGTACCCCGGCGATCAGCTCGTTGAAACGCATCTGGATCGGCTGGGAGAAGCCGAACTTGTTGCCCGGCAGTTTTGACGCCTCAGCGTCGAACTGCCGAATCAAGTCCTCCTTGGAGAGCTCCGAGTCCGGCCACTGATCTCGAGGTCTCAAGATGATGTAGGTGTCGGACGCGCTCGGCGGCATCGGGTCGGCCGCCAAATCGGGCGTCCCAGTCCGGGAAAACACGAAGGCAACCTGCGGGAACCGGCTGAGCATCCTCTCATTGTCGAACTGCATCATTTGCGATTGCGAGAGGGACGTGCTGGGAATCCGCTTCACCTCCATGACGATGTTCTTCTCATCGAGCGTAGGCGTGAACTCCTGGCCGAGACTTGCGAACAGCAGTGCAGCAGCCGTAAATAGAACGAGGGCCCCGGCGATCACCAGCCAGGGGGCGCGGATGGCGCCGACCAAAGCGGGTCGATAGAGGGCTCTCAAGCATCTGACGAGCAGATTCTCCTTTTCCCGCACTCGACCAGTGACCACAATCGCGATCATGGCCGGCACGAAGGTCAGCGACAGTACGAAAGCGCTCGCGAGCGCAATGATGACGGTGAACGCCATCGGGGCGAATGTCTTGCCTTCGACACCCGTGAACGTGAGAAGCGGCACGTAAACAAGAATGATGATGGCTTGGCCATAGACGGTCGGCTGAATCATTTCCTTTGCCGAAATCGTCACCATATCCAGTCGCTCGCTCAGCGAAAGGGGGCGGCCACATTCATGCTGGCGCTCCGCCAGGCGACGCAGCGCGTTCTCGGCAATGATCACCGCGCCATCCACGATCAATCCAAAGTCCAGCGCTCCGAGGCTCATCAGGTTTGCGCTGAGCCTGCCCTGCAGCATGCCGGTCGAGGTCATCAGCATCGTGACCGGGATGACCACCGCGGTGACCAGTGCCGCCCGGAAGTTCCCGAGCAGCAAGAACAGCACGAGCACCACCAGCAGTGCGCCTTCCGCGAGGTTCGTCGCTACGGTATGGATTGTTGCGTCGACAAGCTGGGTGCGATTGAGCACGGTCCGTGCGCGGATGCTCGGCGGTAAGGTCCGATTGATGTCCTTGATCTTGGCATCGGCCGCCGTCGCCACGGTTCGGCTGTTCCCGCCAATCAGCATGAGTGCGGTGCCCAGCACCACCTCTCGCCCATTCACGCTGGCGCTGCCGGTTCTCAGCTCGCGCCCCAACGCGACCTCCGCGACATCCTTGACCCGCACGGGCATCGCACTCCGGGTCGTCACGACAATGTCCTCGATCTCGGCCAGGCTCTCGACCCGCCCGCTGGCGCGAACCACGTAGCCCTCGCCGTTGCGCTCGATGTAGTTCGCGCCGCGGCTGACATTGTTCGCTTCGATGGCGCTAACGATCTGGCTGAAAGAGAGCCCGTATGCGATCAAGCGCGCCGGATCGGGTTGCACATGATACTGTTTCACGTAGCCGCCGATCGCGTCGGCGCCCGCGACGCCCGGTACGGTCTTCATCTGCGGCCGGATGATCCAATCCTGAACTGTACGCAGATAGACCGTGCGCTGGAACTCGTCAGTGAGGCGTTCGCCCTCGGGCGTCAGGTACGAGCCGTCGCTTTGCCAACCGGGCTTGCCATCACGCACCGGTACATCCTCGCCGGCCGGCGCGTACTCGACCGACCACCAGTAGACTTCGCCCAGACCGGTCGATATCGGGCCCATCTTGACCTCGACGCCGGGTGGAAGATTGGTCTTCACCTCGCTGAGACGTTCGGCCACCTGCTGGCGTGCGAAGTAAATATCCGTCCTGTCGGCGAAGACCGCAGTGATCTGGGCGAAACCGTTCCGGGAAAAGGAACGATTGGATTCGAGCCCGGGCGTGCCGGCGAGTGCCGTTTCGATCGGAACCGTGACCTGCTTCTCGATTTCAATCGGCGTGAATGCGGGAGCAATGGCGTTGATCTGCACCTGAACGTTCGTTACGTCCGGGACCGCATCGATCGGCAATCTGGTCAACGACCAAGCGCCGGAAATCACCGCAGCCAGTGCCGCGAGCAGAACGAGCCAGCGCTGACGGACC
>WNGL01010209.1_pt1 | contig 11772 bp, 11 predicted proteins | sample 5400591 | NCBI WGS metagenome assembly WNGL01 (sample SAMN13153377, study PRJNA577476) | soil metagenome | isolation source: 80 cm soil or saprolite under Garry oak tree replicate 1 | place: USA:California | collected 2016-06-15
TGGGCGTGGGAGCGGTCGCATTGCGGTCCGATCCTGCGACCGCATCCGACGACGTTGGTTTGAACGGGGCGATTGTCCGTGGCGTGAACCTGATCGCAGCCGGGGCCTTCCTGGCCTACTTCAGCGCCTTGCGAGTGCGGCGGCGCGACCAGCTGTCAAAGCTCGCCGACTGGCCGGGTCCCGACCCGTCACACATGAGCTCTCCCAGCCTGGCAACAGTGCTCAGCCATTGTGCGCGTACCCTCGAAGTGCCACGGGTGCTGGTTGTTTGGGAGGAAGTAGACGAGCCTTTCGTCAATGTCGCTGTCTGGAAAGATAATGTTTACGAGCATACGCGGGAAATTGCCGGGGGACTCGACGATTTCCTTCGATCGAAACACTACTCTGATTCGATATTTGTGACCACCAATGTGAGATCCGGTTTTGTCGACATGCAAGGTGGGGCGGCTCGCTTAAAGACGCCGTTCATTAACGAGGAACTCATCAGACGATTTCAAATTCGCAGCGTCGGGACGGCACCGTTTGTGGGAACCCTCTGCAGCGGGCGGGTCTTCATTCTGGACCGTGGCAGCTGGGGTGATTTCTTGTTGCTGTTGATCAAGTTTGTCGCGTCGCGGATCGGAATGGAGCTCGACCGGCAAATTTTGCAGCGCCAGACCGAAGAGGCTGCGGCCGCCCGAGAAAGGATTCGGCTCACTCGTGACCTGCACGACGGCATTCTGCAAAGTCTGACGGCGGCCAGGTTTCAGCTCAAGCTGTTGACTGATGGCCAGCGCGATGAAGATGCCCAGTCACGACTCGATACGATCAAACAGCTGCTGAATAACGAGCAGATCAGGATCAGAGATTTCGTGCGCCAGACATTGCCGAAATCGGACGCCGGAACCAAACTTGTATTGAGCCGGGATCTGCAGCGGGTTGTTTCCGAACTCGGTGAACTGTGGGAATGTACGACCTCTTTGTCGGTGGACCCAGAGGATGCGAGTGTTCCAGCAAAATTAGGCGCTCATCTCTCGCTCATGCTGGCGGAAGCGGTTTCCAATGCGGTTCGGCATGGCGGAGCTTCAACGGTCCGGGTTGGTATTCGCAAAACGAATGAACATCTGGCGATACAAATTCAAGACGACGGACACGGCATCGGCTCCGCTTGCAAGTACGACCACAAAGAGCCTGCCGATGCGGCGTTAGGTCCAGTTTCGCTGCGCGGGCGTGTTGTTGAACTTGGCGGATCGCTGGACGTGCGTAGTTCTCCACTAGGGACCGAGCTCCAGATACGGGTGCCATTGGCATGAACGGTCCTCGGCCGCCTATTTCCATTGTTTTGGCTGATGATCACCCCGTCGTGCTTCAGGGGATGGCCAGTATTCTCCGTTCGCAGCCAGACATCAACGTGGTCGCGCTCTGTGAGGATGGGATCGCTGCGGCAAAGGCCATTCGGCTGTTCGTGCCGGACATCGCTGTGCTCGATATCAGCATGCCCGGTTTAAATGGCCTCGATGTCCTGTCAAGTATAACCTCGGATGGACTTGCTACGAAGGTTATATTTCTGAGCGCCACTGCCACCGATGGTCAAATCCTGACCGCTATAACACGTGGCGCAAAAGGCATCATGCTCAAGGATATTGCGCCCGAAAGCTTGGCCAATTGCGTGCGGCAGGTTGCCAAGGGCCGTCAGTGGTTCCCGGCCGATGTCGTCGATGCTGCCATGGAGCGAGAAATGGGGCGTCGAGTGCAGAGCAAGCAGCTCGTGCAGACGTTGACGCCACGCGAGCGGCAGGTTGTCGTCTCGCTGTGCGAGGGAAACTCGAACAAGATGATAGCCCGCCAGCTGAATCTAACCGAGGGTACCGTGAAGGTTCATCTGAGTAACATCTATAACAAACTCGGCGTCGCAAACCGCACAGCTCTTACCGCGCTAACGATCGTCCACAGAGATCAGCTCGATCCCGGGGTCAGTGACATCGTCGATATGGATTGGAAGGGCGCCTGACGCCAGCACGGGTACGTCTGATCCGATCTCAGAATAAATGAGCTTGCGAACGGCGGATCCTGATGATCCGGGTGCCTTCGCGCGCTTCACAATCGACTCCGGATCTACGCGCGCATCCTTACGAGCCCGCTGCAATGCCGGCATCGAGCCTATCTGCACCATACCTGCTCATTGATGCTCCCTCTCGGTTTCCGCAGAGTTGGGTATCGAGGCGACAAGAATGAACGCGCGAACAGAGCATGATCCGCTCGAAATCGTCAGCACGCAAAGCCTCGAGTGCGAGCTGAACCTGGTGCGGGGCGCGGCGGCCGGTTCGCTCTTGGGCGTATTCGGTTCTCGATCGATCACCTGGCAGGTCAACCGTGAGGCCGCGATTTTCTTAGGAGCGGGCCGGGCGCTGTTGCTGCAGCTCGCCCATCCCTGGATTGCCGCCGCAGTCGAGCAGCACTCGGACACGTTTGCCAATCCCATTGGCCGTTTCCATCGCACCTTCGGCACCGTCTTCACGATGGTCTTCGGGACGCTCGCTCAGAGCCTCGACGCCGCGCGCCGCCTCCATCGTCGCCACGCTTCGATCCAGGGCACGTTGCAATCGGCGGCGGGACCGTTTCCCGCAGGCTCGTTCTACTGCGCGAATGAGGTGTCCGCGCTGCGTTGGGTGCACGCCACCCTCGTGGAGACGGCGCTTATGGCCTATGCGCTGGTGCTGCCCGCCCTGACGAGAGAACAACGCGAGCGCTATTACGCCGAAAGCCGCCTGTTCGCGGCCCTGTTCGGGATTCCGAGAGAACACCTCGCGCGCGACTGGACGGCTTTCGCCGCCTACACCGAGGCGATGGCACGATCCAGCACGTTGACCGTCACCGATCCAGCGCGCGTCATGGCGCAGCGGCTCCTGGCCGGCGCGGACACATGGCTGCCCATTCCAGCCGGTTACAAGGCCGTGACGGCGGCGCTGCTTCCACCGCGATTACGAGACGCGTTCGCACTCCGCTATGGCAAGGCCGAAGAGGGCGAGGTGCAGCAGTTTCTTGGGCGGGCTCGACGGATCTATCCCTACTTGCCCGCTCGGCTTCGCTATGTCGGACCTTATCAGGAGGCCGAACAACGGCTTGCGGGCAGGACGCAACCGGACTTCGTCGCACGCATGTGCAACCGATTTTGGATGGGGCAGTCCGCTCTCGGTCGCCGGCCGATGTGACGGGCGCGTTGACTCCAAACGACGTTATCCAAATACTGCCCGAAACGCTGCGGCATCGCGGCCATAAGCTCAAAGGGAGGTCACCATGACAACGATAACGTCGCGCAGATCGCTGCTCAGGAATTCGGCCGCGACCGTCGCGGCAGTGGGTCTCGGCGGCAAGCTCGTTCGCGCCCAGGATGCGCCGATCCGGATCGGCGTCATCTATGACCTTTCGGGGCCATTCGCGGCGGCGGGCTCGGTCCCCTGTGCGATTGGCGCGCAGATCGCGATCGACATCGTCAACGAGCGTGGCGGGGTCGCCGGCAAATACAAGGTCCAGCCGATCAATGCCGATTCGCAAAGCAAAGCGGACGCCGCCATCAATGAGGTCGAGCGGCTGATCAACCAAGAGAAGGTCGAAATCGTGCTCGGCGTGTATGCGAGCGCGCACGCCGTGCCGCTCGCAGCCAAGGTCGAGGCGCAGAAGAAGATTCTTTGGATCACCACCGCGATCGCAACCTCGGTGTTCAAGGACCAAAATCGTCAATACGTGTTCCGTGCCCAGATACACTCCGACCAGTATGGCCAGGCATTCGCTTCGTTTCTCGCGGAAAACGCCAAGGCAAGGCTCGCTCTTGAGCCAAAGGATGTGAAGGTCGCGATCATCCACGAGGACGGACCTTATGGCGTGGGGGTGGCGCAGGCGTCGGAGCAATTCGCCAAGGAGCGCGGCCTGCAGATCGTGCTGCGGGAAGGCTATTCGGCGAGCGCGCCGGATCTCTCCTCGCTGGTGACGAAGCTCAAACGCGCCGGCGCCGATGTCATTTCCCATTGCGGGTACAACCCGGACATCACCCTGTTCCTGCGCCAGGCGCGCGAGGCCGGGCTGCGCTTCAAGATGCTCGTAGGCAATGGCGCCGGTTACAGCCAGCTCGACAAGCTGCGCGCCACCTTCGGCAAGGACGTCGACAATTTCTGCAACATCGATCCGGTACCCGCGCAATTGCTCAATCCCGCATCGCTGGCGCCGGGCCTCGGCGATCTCACCAAGATGATGGTCGAGCGCTACAAGGCGAAAACCAACGCGACGGACGTGCCGCCGCATTGCTCGATGGGCTTCAATCAGACCTGGATCCTGCTCAACAACGTGCTGCCCATCGCCAAGGAGAAATATGGCGGCTTCGACGCGGAAGCGGTGCGCAAGGCCGCGCTCGACGTCGATATCCCGCCTGGCGGCACCATCCAGGGCTACGGGGTGAAGTTCTACCCGCCGGGAACGCAGCTCTCCGGCCAGAACGAGCGCTCGACGCCGGTCGTGATGCAGAATGCCGGCGAGCATATCTCCGTCGTCTGGCCCTCCAACATCAAGACCCAGGAGCCGGTCCTGCCGTTGCCCGCCTCGTCGATCTACGCCATGCGCTGAACGATGCTGGTTGCGACCGACCTTTCCCGGCGCTTCGGAGGATTCCTGGCGGTCAACCGGGTGTCCTTCGACGTCAGAGAAGGCGAAATTGTCGGTCTCATCGGGCCGAATGGATCGGGCAAGAGCACGACCTTCAACCTGATCGCCGGTACGCTGCGTCCGACGGCCGGCTCGATCCGGTTCCGCGACGAAGACATTACCGGCCTGCCGGCGCACCAGATCTGCCATCGAGGCATTGCGCGCACGTTCCAGATCCCGCGTCCCTTTCGCAAGCTGTCGCTCATCGACAACGTGACGCTCGCGGCCTATTACGGCGCGGCGGGCAGGATCGGTCGTGACGAGGCGCGCCGGCGGGCCGAGGAAGCGCTCGACCTCGTCGGGCTGACGAGCGGCACAGCCACCACGGCGGGGCTCGGTGCTGCCGCGCTCAAGAAGCTGGAATTGGCGCGCGCTCTGGCGACGCGGCCGAAACTGCTCTTGGCCGACGAAAGCCTGGGGGGCCTCGATGCGGCGGAGATGGAACGCGCCGCCGACCTGCTCGCGCGCATCCGCAGCCGGATGGGCATCACGATCGTTTGGGTCGAGCACATCATGGGCGTGCTGATGCGGGTCGTCGAGCGCGTCATCGTGCTGGACCACGGCGAGAAGATTTTCGACGGGCTGCCCGGCGAGGCCGCGCGCGATGCGCGCGTGGCGGAAGTTTATCTCGGCAGGCGGGCTTAAGCCGATCATGCTCTCGCTCGTCGACGTTTCCGCCGGCTACAGCTCGTTGCACGCGCTGTTCGGCGTATCGCTCGAGGTTGCGGCAGGCGAAACCGTGGGCGTGATCGGCCCCAACGGCGCCGGCAAGACCACGCTGATGCGGGTCATATCGGGACTCGTCGCGGCCTTCGCCGGCGCTATCACGCTTGACGGGCGTTCGATCGTCGGTGTTCCCGCGCATCGCATCGTCGAGCACGGAATTGCCCATGTTCCGGAAAATCGCCGGCTGTTTCCAAGGCTCACCGTCGAGGACAACCTGAGGATCGGCGCCTTCATCCCCTCGGCGCGCCACCATTTTGCCGAGCAGCTTGCGTGGGTCTACCAGCTTTTTCCACAGCTGCGGGAGCGACGACACCAGCCCGCCGGCACGCTCTCGGGCGGTGAGCAGCAGATGTGCGCGATCGGTCGCGCGCTGATGTCGCGGCCCAGGCTGCTGTTGATGGATGAGCCGTCCGCGGGTCTCGCTCCGCTCGTCGTGCAGCAAGTGTTCGATCTTATCCGCCGCATTCGCGCGGAAGGGCTCACGGTCCTCATCGTCGAGCAGAACGTCCAGCAAGTGCTCGATGTGGTCGACCGCGCCTATCTCCTCGAGGTCGGCAGCATTCGCCTGGCGGGCACCTCGACCGAGCTGAAAAACAACGAATTCATCCGCAAGGCCTATATGGGGTTATAGCGGGCATGGACATGTTCCTGCTCGAAGCGGCGATCAACGGCCTGCTGCTCGCAGGCGTCTTGGCGTTGCTCACCCTCGGTCTGAACCTGATCTTCGGCGTGATCGACGTGGTCTGGATCGCCTACGCCGATCTCGTCATGTGCGGCATGTATGTGGTCTACTGGCTCTTTGCCGTATTCGGCTGGCCGCTCCCCCTGGCATTCGCGGTGTCGGTTCTCGGCGTGGCGGCACTGGGGATGATCGTTCACGTCCTGATCATTGCGCCGATTCTGAGCTCGGCGCCGATCAACCAGCTTCTCGCCACCGGCGGTCTGCTCTACTTCCTGCAAAGCTTCGCCACGCTCCTTTTCACCACCGACTTCCGCAATATCGGGGTGCGGCTGCCGATCATCGAGATCGGCGGCATCTATATCAGCTACTCGCGCCTGCTGGCCTTCGGCGTGGCGCTGGTGGGAGCGACCGCGCTCTACCTCTTCCTCAAGCGCACCTATATCGGCACCGCCATTCGCGCCATCGCTCAGGACCGCGAGATCATCGGACTCATGGGCGTCGATCAGCGGCGCATCTATCTCGTCACGTCGGCGATCGGCGGCGCGCTTGCCGGCCTCGGCGCCTGCTTGCTGGCGCTGCAATACGACGTGCATCCCTTCATCGGCAACACGTTCGGTCCGCTGATCTTCATGATTTGCGTGCTGGGCGGGCTCGGCAACATGATCGGCGGTTTCATCGCCGCGTTCATCATCAGCCAGATCATCGCGATCGGCGGCTACTATTTCTCGACCGAGCTCTCCTACGTGCTCGCATTCTTGCTGTTCATCGTGCTCATGTTCATCCGCCCGCAAGGGATCGTCGGTCGATGAACGCGCGGCGCATAGGGGCAGTTGCCGGCTTGGCCGTCCTGCTCGCCCTGCCCTTCGTCACGCCCGCTTATTTTCTCCATCTGCTGATCCAAATCCTGCTGTGGGGGTTCATCTACACCGCCTGGTCGACGATGGGGCGGTTCGGCTTGGTCTCGCTCGGCCATGGCGCCTTCATGGGCGTCGGCGCCTACGTCCCGGCGCTGCTGTGGAACTATTTCGACGTGACGCCGTGGCTCGGCATCCCGCTCGGCATCGTTCTGTCGGCGCTGCTCGGCGTGATCATCGGCTATCCGTGTTTTCGTCTCAAAGTCGTCGGCCATTATTTCGCGCTCGTCACCCTCGCGTTGGGCCAGGTGGTGCTGCTGTCGATCGTGGCGGCGCGCGACATCACCGGCGGTTCGCTGGGCATGACGCCAAGAAGCATCGGCCACTCCTGGTACGCGCTGCAGTTTCCCGACAAGGGCTACTTCTACGCGATCGCACTCCTCGTCTGGCTTGGCGGGCTGTTGGTCTGGCGCTGGATCGACCGCGGCATCGGTCGCGAGGCGCTCGAGGCGATCTCGGACGATGAGGAGGCTGCCGCCGCCGTGGGCATCGATGTCACGCGCGAGAAGCTGCGCGTCACCATCATCAGCGCCGCCCTGACCGCGCTCGGCGGCGCGCTGTTCGGCCAGTACCTGATGTACCTCAATCCAGAAAGCGTGTCCGGGATCGGGGTGTCGCTGCAGATCGTGTTTGCGGCGATCGCCGGCGGCATGTACGCGATGCTCGGGCCGACGGTCGGAGCGCTGCTCACGATCGCGCTGACCGAAGGCCTGCGGGTGTGGTTCGGCGCCAATTTCGTCGGCGCTGCAAATGCCATCTACGGCATTCTCCTGATCCTCTTCGTCGTCTTCATGCCGCGCGGGATTCTCGGCTGGTTCGAGATGGCGCGCCGACCGCGCGCAGGCAGGGCGCCGGCCGAGTAACACCAATGGTCGTTGAGACTGGCTGATCCGGCGTCATTGCCGGGCTTGACACCGCAAGTCGGGTTTACCCGACTTGCGGAGCATAATGGTGCGCAACTCGGGCAAGCCCGAGTTGCGGTGCAATCCATCGATTTTTGTAAAGACTTTTTGCGAAGGGGATGGATGCGCGGGTCATAAGCGCGTTCACGCGCGTCTTCCGACGCGCTATGCCCGCGCATGACAAGTCGGAACTACAACGCGATTCGTCGCCCTTCCTCGGCCGACCAATAGCCGGCGTAGTTGATCTTGGTGGTTTCGTAGGCCAGGCCGAGATCGGCGCGCGGCTGCCGTCCGAGCGCCACGCATTCCATGAAATCTTGGATCTCCTGCAAGTAGCCTCGCGTCCACTCCTCTTCGAGGCAGATGAACTGCCAGCCCGTCTTGCGATCGACCTTCTCCGTGATGTAGACGCCCGCCAATTTCTCCTCGTCGGTCAAATAGCTCGTCATGTGGTTGTTGGGCGTGATGTTCGCGAACAGCGTTCCCCCGCTGGTATAGGTTTCGACGACATTGCGCACTCCGCCCATGATCATGTCGCCGGAAAAGACCGTGCTCTTGGTGCCGTCCGAGAACGTCAAGGTCAGCATTCCCCAATCTTCCACGTCGACCGGATTGGCGTTGATGAAGGGGCGCGCTTGCGGCGACAGGCAAGCCGCGACATTGCCGACGTCGGCGGTCACCCCCGATACCGCGATCCGCTCGCCGCGCGCTTGCGCCTCCACCTGTTTCAAATAGAGCACCGTCGACAGCGGGTGACATCCCATCCGGATGAGCGAGCCGCCGCCGGTCATCGACCACTGAGCGGCATGGGCGGCGTGCGACCCGCTGTGGCTCTCCTCCGCCTTCATGAACAGGATCTTGTCCTTGGTGGCTTTGAGTATCTCGACGGTTTTCGCCACCGCCGGCGCATAGATCCAATCTTCCGCGTACATGAAAAGCCGGCCGCTGGATTTGATGGCCGCGCAGGTCTTGTCCATCTCCTCCACGACGCGCTCGTACATGAGCGATTTCGGCACGTGCTTGCCGATCGGAGTCTTGTCGTCGCCGCGTCCGAAATATCCGGTGAACGGCTTCTCGCAGACGACGTGTTTTCCTGCTAGCATGGCCTCGACGATCATCGTGGCATGCAGCGCGGGCGGCGTGCAGATGTCGACGACGTCGATCTTCTCGTCGGCCAGCAGACGCTTGAAATCGCGATAGGTTCGCGGGATCCGGTGCTTCTTGGCGAAATCGAGCACGTGGTCGCCGCGCGCGGCAACCGCCGTCACTTGCGCGTCGAGCCCATAGACCCGCTGATAGGCGTACATGTGCAACTCGGCGACAAAGCCGCATCCGACAAGCCCCACTCTCACTTTCGCCATCGCCGCGCTCCTTCCAGGAAGACTTCATCTTACTGCCTACGCTCGTGCGCGAAAGCCTACGGTCCTGCGCGAAAGCTCTGTGCGAAGCAGTTCGGCTAGGTCCGCGATGGCTCAATCACATCGCGGCGCCGACGTGCCGTTCGCAGCATCTCCTGAAAAATACGATTGACTCCTAGGGGACTCGTACTATTAGGGCTCGCACGTCGGCAGAGCGAAGCCGATAACTTTTCACTATAGGGATCTCACGAGGCGCGAATCGATAAGACCGCGGCGGGCGGAACAGCAAAGCCGATGAGCCCGTCCGCCTCGGCGTGTGTGAGCTAGACATCGGCGGCCACGGCTCCGCCGTTTCTTGCCAGCCGGTGCACCGGCAATCTTCTCTTGCCGAAAGGGGTTAAGGCATGCTTGTCTTTCGCTCCGCCGCCCTCCTCATCGCGTTGATCATGATGTCAGCTCCCGGGACCGCGGTTGGGCAGGCTCAGAGCCAGCCTGCCGCCATTGCGCCCGAGCACCAGGACATGGCTGCAAGGAAGGCGAAGGAAAGAGAAAAGATCAACAACTGTCAGAAGCAGGCCACCGAGCAAAACATCCTGCCGCGGGATCGTCCTCAATTCGTTATTAATTGTCTGGATGGCACCGCCGAACGAAATCAGCCTTCCGTCATCGCGCCGGAGCATCAGGAATTGGCGGCAAAAAGAGCGAAGGAAAAAGAAAGGGTAGACGGTTGCCAGAAAGAGGCCTCCGAACAAAAAGTCCTGCCGCGCGATCGGCCGCAATTCGTGATCAACTGCCTGGACAAATAGCGCAGTGAACATGACGGCCGACAGAGCGCCGAATCGGGAGCGAATTGTTTACAAAATGAGTCCCATCAGGAAGTCGCGAAGCTCGAAGGTTCGTGCATTCGTGCAATATCGGCGTCCACCCCGACGGCGGGCGCCTTTCGGCTGCCGGGCGTGAGCCAATTCACATTCTGACTGATGGCGCCATGCGAGAAGTGGGATGCGCGCACGCACGGTGTTGCGCGCGAGTCACCGCGGACATGGAGCGGCGTCATGAGTACGGCCAAGATGGTGAGACGAGGGTGGAGTTGCACTTCGGATGAGGCGGGAGTCATAATCTACTCGGTTCTGATGATCTTCCTCATGTTGTCGTGGGCATATATTCCGGCGTAAAGTTTCCTCACGACCTTTCGCGGCGGAATGCCGGCCAAAATCCGATTTCGGGTTTGCCGTCCAGCTAAAACGGACGAGACTGCCGATGGCGAAGTCAGTTCCCAGACCGGAAAGTTTGTTGGCCGCTTTGCCGGCGGAATTGTCGCACAGTCTGTTCGCCAAGGCGCGCCCTGTCTCGCTGGCAGCCTCTGAGACCTTGTTCGTGGCGGGGGATGAGGGCGACGGCTGCTATCGGATCGACGAAGGCTTGCTTAAGGCGAGCGTCGCCGCGGCGGCAGGCGGGGAGCGCATCCTCGCAATACTCGGACCCGGTGCGGTCGTCGGCGAGCTCTCCGTGATCGACGGGGGGCCGCGCTCGGCTTCGGTCACTGCGCTGCGCGACTCGAAGCTCAGCTTCGTCGGCCGCGCCGCATTCGAGGCATAAGTTTCCCAGAGCGACCTCGCCGCCATGGCAGGCATTGCGCGGGAAAATGTGAGCCGGGTGCTCAACGATTGGGTGCACCGTTCGCTGGTGAGCCGGCTCGCGGGCTACTATTGCGTGGAGAACAAAACCGCCCTCGACCATGAAGCCGAGGGGTGAACCGAGCTTCGCGAGATCGCGCGGCCGCATGCCGCGGACCCTGCAAGGCAGGTGAGCCCACGGGGCTTGGCGGCACATTGCCAATGCAACCAGCCCGCGTATCGTGGCCAGCGCCCCGCCGAAGTCCCGCGATAGATCGCGCCTATAAGGCCGCCGCTTTCGGCCCGGGTTTTTGCCCGGGAAAGCGCCCCTAACCCACTTGAGAAACGTTATTTTTTCCCGCGCACCGCGCGGCGTCGGTTCCCTTAGTAAAAAACGCTTTTTTGTGATCGCAATCACAGCGCGAACGTAACGGTCGCATTACCCTCCACTCCATACATAGAGAGTGGTGGAGGTCCCCATGACAATGCATTTCCCCGCACCCCGCGATCGCTTGGAGCATGAGCCTTTCGACCCGAGGACGGAAGGATTCCGTGCGCATGCGGCGGAATGCCGGGAGCTCGCGAACCGCTGCTGGCACGACGAAAGCAAACGGCGCTACGAAGAGCTGGCGCACCAGTGGCTCGAACTCGCCGAGCAGCGGCAGCGTTCCGCCTAGCTGGTTGGCGCGGAGGCGCTTAGATCAGCCCGCGTTTGGCTTGAAGCCCCGCTCAATTTGAGGCTCCCGAGCGCGCGGTGTTGATCTGGCCGACGAGGCCTGGCCCCGCAAGGCTAACAATGCCGCGAAGACGAGCTCCATGCCATCGGTTCTCTGCTTTCCGCGCAAACGGACTAATCCGACCCGTCGGCTCACGCGCGGACTGAGCGGCCGCACGAGCATA
>WNGL01013277.1_pt1 | contig 11771 bp, 10 predicted proteins | sample 5400591 | NCBI WGS metagenome assembly WNGL01 (sample SAMN13153377, study PRJNA577476) | soil metagenome | isolation source: 80 cm soil or saprolite under Garry oak tree replicate 1 | place: USA:California | collected 2016-06-15
GGGGGCAGAGCCCCCGCGAGTCGTCACTCGACCTTCATCCCCGGCTTCCAGCGGAGCACGGGCTTGCGGGCCGCGCGGGTCTCGTCGAGCCGGGCGCGGAAGGTCCGGGTGGGCGCGGCGTGGAGCGCGTCGGGATCCGTCTTCGCCTCCTCGGCGATGGCCTTCATCGCGGCGACGAACCGCTCGAGCGTCTCCTTCGACTCGGTCTCGGTCGGCTCGATCATGAGCGCGCCCGCGACGACGAGCGGGAAGTAGATCGTCGGCGGGTGGAACCCGTGGTCGACGAGCCGCTTCGCGACGTCCATCGTCGAGATGCCGTTCGCCTTCTGTAGCTTGTCGTCGAAGACCACCTCGTGGAGCGAGTCGGTCTCGTAGGGGAGGTTGTAGACGCCCTTCAGGAGCGCGCGGACGTAGTTCGCGTTCAGGACCGCGAGCCTCCCGGTCTGCGCGACGCCCTCGGGCCCGTACTCGCGGATGAGCGCCCAGGCCCGGACGAACATCGCGAAGTTGCCCCAGAACTCGCGCAGCTTGCCGACGGTGGCCGGCCGCTCCTTCTCGCTCGTGACGAGGCGGAAGGCGTCGCCCTCCTTCACGACGAGCGGCAGCGGCAGGTACTGCGCGAGGTGCGCGCGGACCGCGACCGGGCCCGAGCCGGGCCCGCCGCCGCCGTGCGGCGTCGCGAAGGTCTTGTGGAGGTTGTACTGGATGACGTCCACGCCCATGTCGCCCGGCCGCGCGACGCCGAGGAGCGCGTTCATGTTCGCGCCGTCGGCGTACACGAGCCCGCCCTTCGCGTGGACGAGGTCCGCGATCTCCTGGATGTGGCTCTCGAAGATCCCGAGGGTGTTCGGGTTCGTGAGCATGATCGCGGCGACGTCCTCGTCCATCGCCGCGCGGACCGTCTCCGGGTGGAGGCGGCCGTCGGGGCCGGAGGCGAGCTGCTGCACCTCATACCCATTGAGCGCGGCGGAGGCGGGGTTCGTCCCGTGGGCGGTGTCGGGGAGGAGCACCTTGCGGCGCGGGTTTCCCTTCGCGAGGTGGTGCGCCCGGATCACCATGAGCCCGCAGAGCTCGCCGTGCGCGCCCGCGGCGGGCGAGAGCGCCGTCGTGTCGAGCCCGGCGATCTCGGAGAGCGCGCGCTCGAGGTTCCACATGAGCTCGAGCGCGCCCTGGCAGGCCTCGGGCGGCGCGAGCGGGTGGAGGTTCGCGAAGCCGGGGAGTCGCGCGAGCGCCTCGGACGACTTCGGGTTGTACTTCATGGTGCACGAGCCGAGCGGGTAGAAGCCCGTGTCGATCCCATGGTTCCAGATGGAGATCCGCGTGAAGTGGCGGATCACCTCGAGCTCGGAGATCTCGGGGAGGCCGTCGACGCCGTCCCGCCGCAGCTCGGCGGGCAGGTCGCCCGCGTCGTGCCCGGGCGGCAGCGGCGGCAGCGACACGCCGCAGCGTCCCGTCGAGCCGCGCTCGAAGAGGAGCGCCTCCTCGTGCACGAGCCCGCGGGTCGCGCCGCCCGCGCCGGCTCCGCCGTCCAGGCCGGGCCCCTTCGCTTCCTTCTCCATGGTCGGCTTCCAGCCGGTGAGGTTCGACATCGCTAGCCCCTCACCGTGCGCGCGAAGAGCTGGATCAGCTCCTCGGAGTGGAGCTCCGTGGCCACGCAGAGCAGCGCGCCCTTGGCGCGCGGGTGGTCCGGGTACCAGCGCCCGAGCGGCGCGCCGGCGAGGACGCCGCGCTTCGCGAGCCGCGTCACGACCTCCTCCGCGTCGCCGACGTCGAACGCCTGCTCGTTGAAGTACGGGCCCGAGAAGATCGCCTTGCAGCCGGCGCGCTCCATCGCCTCGCGGAGCATGCGCGCCCGCGCGTGGTTGAGGCGCGCGAGGTGGGAGAGCCCGGCCCTGCCGAGCAGCGAGAGGTGGATGGTCGCCGCGAGCGCGGTGAGCCCCGAGTTCGTGCAGATGTTGGAGGTCGCCTTCTCCCGGCGGATGTGCTGCTCGCGCGTCGAGAGGGTGAGGACGAACCCGCGCTTGCCGTGCTTGTCGAGCGTCGCGCCGCAGACCCGGCCCGGCATCTGGCGGACGTTCGCCTCGCGCGTCGCGAAGAAGCCCGGCGCGGGCCCGCCGAACGTCATGGGGTTGCCGAAGCTCTGGAACGAGCCCACCGCGACGTCGGCGCCGAGCGCGCCGGGCGCCTGGAGGAGCCCGAACGACACCGCCTCGGCGGTTGCCGTGATGGTGAGCGCGCCCGCCTGCTTCGCGACCTTCGCGATCTCGGGCAGCGGCTCGACGACGCCGAGGAAGTTGGGCCAGCCGACGATCACGCACGCGGTCGAGGGGCCGACCGCCTTCTCTAGGGCGCGCAGGTCGGTGCGCCCGTCGGCGCCGAACGGCACCACCGCGATCTCGTCGTGCGTCGAGCGGAGGTAGGTCGCGAGGACCTTGCGGTACTCGGGGTGGAGCGCGGCCGAGACCACGATCTGCTTGCGGCCGGTGAGCCGCGTCGCCATCAGCGCCGCCTCCGCCGTCGCGGTCGCGCCGTCGTACATCGAGGCATTCGACACGTCGAGCCCGGTGAGCAGGCACACGAAGGTCTGCCACTCGAAGAGCGCCTGCAGCGTCCCCTGCGAGACCTCGGGCTGGTAGGGCGTGTAGGCGGTGAAGAACTCGCCCCGCAGGAGCAGCTGGTCCACCGCCGGCGGCACGTGGTGCGGGTAGCACCCCGCGCCCGCGAAGGGCGGGTGGGAGACGTCGTTCCGGCCGGCGAGCCGCTGGAACTCGGCGAAGAGCGAGATCTCGTCGAGCGCCGGCGGGACGTCCACCGGGCGCTTCAGCCGGAGCTTCTCCGGGATGGATCGGAAGAGGTCGTCCAGGCTCTTCGCCCCGACGGCGTCGAGCATCGCCCGGACGTCCTCGGGCGTGTGCGGGTGATAGCGCAAGGTGGGGCTCCGCTAGTGGCCCTGCTCGTCTACGAACGCCTGGTACGCCTTCGCGTCCATGAGCGCCTCGAGGTCCTTCGGATCCGAGGGCTCGATGACGATCATCCAGCCCTCCTCGTACGGGTCCTCGTTGATGGTCTCGGGGGCGTCCGAGAGCGGCGCGTTCACCTCGAGCACCTTCCCGCTGATCGGCGCGAAGAGCTCGGAGACGGCCTTGGTCGACTCGACCACGCCGAAGGACTCCCCCTTCTTCACCGGGTCGCCGACGTCGGGGAGCTCGACGTACACGACGTCGCCGAGCTGATCCTGTGCGAAGTCGGTGATCCCGACCACGATGCGGCCGCCCTTGTTGCGGGCCCACTCGTGCTCGCGCGTGTACCTGAGGTCCTGGGGGATTTCCATGGCTCGCTCCTTTGCTCCCTGGCTACTTGCGCACGTAGAAAGGCGTCTTCACCACCCGCGCGGCCGCTGCCCGGTCGCGGATCTCGACCGCGAACGTGGACCCTTCCGCCGCGAGCGCGGTCGGCACGTACGCGAGGCCGACCGAGGTCCCGAGGGAGGGGCTCTTCGTCCCGCTCGTCACGTCCCCGACCTTCCGGCCGTCCTGCTGGACGGCGTAACCATGGCGCGGGATCCCGGGGTCGGTCAGCGTGAAGCCGACGAGCTTCTTCGCGAGCCCCTGCTCCCGCTGCCGCTGGAGCGCGGCGCGCCCGACGAAGTCGCCCTTGTCGAGCTTCACGACCCAGGCGAGCCCCGCCTCGAGCGGCGTGGTCGAGTCGTCCATGTCGGACCCGTAGAGCCGGTAGGCCATCTCGAGCCGGAGCGAGTCGCGCGCGCCGAGCCCGGCGGGCTGGATCTTCTCGGGCTTCCCCGCCTCGAGCAGCGCGTCCCAGACCGCCGGCCCCTTCGACGCCTCGCAGAAGAGCTCGAACCCGTCCTCGCCGGTGTAGCCCGTGCGCGCGACGAGGCAGGCGATGCCCGCGACCTCGCCCGGCGCGAAGCGGTACGATCGCAGCTGCGAGAGGTTCACCTTCGTGAGGCGCTGGAGCAGCTGCGCCGCGAGAGGGCCCTGCAGCGCGAGCTGGGACCAGGCGTCGGACTCGTTCGACACGTCGGCGCCGCCCGCGTGGGACGCGAGCCACTCGAAGTCCTTTTGCCGGTTTCCCGCGTTCACGCAGACGAGGAGGTCCTCGGCGCCGCGGCGGTAGACGACGACGTCGTCGACGATCCCGCCGGTGTCGCGGCAGAGGCAGCCGTACTGGGCCTGCCCGTCCACGATCTTGCCGACGTCGTTCGTGAAGACCTTCGAGAGGGCCTCGAGCGCCTTCGGCCCCCGGAAGATCACCTCGCCCATGTGCGAGACGTCGAACAGCCCGACGCGGGTCCGGACCGCCTCGTGCTCGGCGAGGAGTCCTTCATACTGGACCGGCATCTCCCAGCCGGCGAACTCCACCAGCCGGGCGCCGGCGCGGACGTGGTTCTGGTAGAGGGGCGTGCGCTGGGGCATGTTGGCCTCTGGGGCAAGAAGGCCCGCGGATTCTAGCACCCACCCTCGGCTGTCGCCGGAGGATGTTGGCGCACCGACGGACCCCTCCCGAGGCGTGTCACCGCGCCGCGCGGCGGGCGAGCTCGAGGGTGTTGACGATCAGCATCGCGCGCGTCATCGGGCCGACGCCGCCCGGGACGGGCGTGATGGCGGAGGCACGCTTCGCCGCCTCCGCGTACTCCACGTCGCCGACGAGCTTGCCGTCCTCGAGCCGGTTCATGCCGACGTCGATGACCACCGCGCCCTGCTTGATCCACGACCCCTTCACCAGCTCCGCCTTGCCGATCGCCGCGACGACGATGTCCGCGCGGGCGACCTCGCCGGCGAGGTCCTGGGTGCGCGAGTGCGCGATGGTGACGGTGGCGTGGCGCTCGAGCAGCATCGCCGCCATCGGCTTCCCGACGATGTTCGAGCGGCCGACCACGATGGCGCGCTTGCCCTTCGGGTCCACCTTCGCCTCGTCGAGCATCCGCATCACGCCCGCGGGCGTGCAGGGACGCGGCCTCCCGGGGATGCCGATGAAGAGCGCGCCGACGTTGAAGGGGTGGAAGCCGTCTGCGTCCTTGCGCGGGTCGATGGCGTCGAGCACCTGGCGCTCGTCGAGCTGCTTCGGCAGCGGCAGCTGGACGAGGATCCCGTGGACCTTCGGGTCGGCGTTGAGCTTCGCGACGAGCGCCATGAGCTCGCCCTGCTGCGTGGTGGCCGGGAGGTGGTGCTCTTCGGAGCGCATCCCGACCTCCTCGCAGTCCTTCCGCTTGCCGCGAACGTAGATGGCGGAGGCGGGATCCTCGCCGACGCGGACGACGGTGAGGCCGGGGGTGATCCCCTTCGCGCGGAGCTCCTTCACTCCCTCCGCGACCTCACCCTTCACCTTCGCCGCGATCTGCTTGCCGTCGATGTTCATGGGCCGCGGAGTCTACACCAGGGGCCCCCACGCGGTGTCCCCCGACCGAGCCCCCGGCGGGCTATGATCGGACGCGCGCCGCCCGCGGCGCCGGGGAGGTAGCCAGCCATGCCGAAGCTCTGCGAGACCTGCCGGACGACGCCGCTCGACGACGCGGGCAAGTGCGTGACCTGCGAGGCGGAGAAGGAGGGGCTGCGGCTCCTCACCCGCTCCGGCTATGCCGAGGTCCGGGAGATGATGAATCTCCTCGAGGACGGGGGGCTCGCCGCCGAGATGGAGACCGTGCCGCCGGGCAAGCCGGAGGAGAAGCTCCGGCCACTCTGGAACCTGTACGTGCCGGCGGAGGAGGCGCAGAAGGCCGTCACGCTCCTCGAGAAGGACTGGGCCGAGCTGCTCCTCGATCCCGAGGCCGCCGCCGCCGCGGCGCGGGGCAAGGAGGGGATCGACCTCGACGCGGGCGGCGAGGTGGCCTGCCCCGCCTGCGGCCACAAGTTCGTGCTCCAGGGCGCGCTCTCCGAGTGTCCGGAGTGCGGACTCGCGCTCGGGATCGCCGCGAACTCGGCGCCGGACGAGGCGCAGTCCACGTGAAGAGGAGCCGGGCGCGCCCCGAGGTCCCGCTCACGAAGCGGGACCTCGTCGACCTGCACATCCACGTCGGTGGCGCGGTCGCGCCCCACATCCTCTGGTCGATCGCGCACGAGCAGGGCTTCAAGCTCCCGGTCTCCGACTACTGGGAGTTCAAGGAGCTCGTCTCGGCGCGGCCGGGGAAGGTGAAGTCGCTCGACGAGTACCTCGCGGTCCTCCACCGCTGGACCGAGCGGATCCAGTCCTCCCCGCAGGCGATGGAGCGGGCGATCTACGAGGTGATCGGCAAGGAGTACCGCTCCTCGCGCGTCTCGCTCATCGAGCTCCGCTTCAACCCGGCGAAGCGGAACGTCGGGGGCGAGCGCGACCTCGACCACATCATCCACGCCTCGCTCCGCGGCCTGGACCGGGCGGTGCTGGAGTACGGCGTGCGCGCGGGGCTCTTGTTCTGCCTCGCGCGCGAGTTCGACCCCGCGCTGAACGAGATCCTGGTCGAGAAGGCGATCCGCTACCGGCGTCGCGGCGTGGTCGGCATCGACCTCGCCGGGACCGAGAAGAACGCGGTGGAGCTCCGGCCCGCCGAGATCCGGCGCTACCGCGAGATGTTCGCGCGCGCGCGGGCGGCGGGGCTCAAGACCACCGTCCACACCGGCGAGACCGCCGGGACCGGGGCCGAGGGGGTGCGGGCGGTGGTGGAGGAGCTCGAGCCGCACCGGATCGGCCACGGCATCCGCGCGGCGCAGGACCCGGGGGTGATGGACCTCCTGCGCGAGCGCGGGATCCTCCTCGAGATCTGCCCCTCGTCGAACCTCGCCACCCGCGCGGTCGGCTCGCTCGCCGAGCTCGGGACGATCCTCCGGACGTTCTGGGAGCGCGGCGTGCGGTTCTCGATCAACACCGACGGCCCGTACCTGCTCGACACGAACATGCGGTCGGAGGTGAGGCTCCTCCGCGACTCCGGGATCCTGACGGACGAGCAGATCGACGAGACCCTGCGCTGGGCGCGCGAGGCGTCGTTCATCGAGGGCGATCCCGCCGCCGCGCTCCCGCCCGCCGCGCCATAGGCCGCGGCCGGCTCGGAGCAGCGGCCATCTCCCCGCCGCGTGAAGCGATCCAGGAGGTCGTCGCCGTAGAGCCTTCGCGCGGACACGTCCTGGTGCACGCGGCAGAGGAGCCGGCAGGCCTCGACGGTGGTCTCGGTGCCGCGCGCGAACCCCGCGACGTGGTCGAGCTCCACCTGGTGCGTGGACGGGAGCGACGCGAGCGGGCGGCGGGACATCCCGGATGGGTGCATTTAGTTCGGGCGCCCGAAATAGCGCCGACGCCGGAAACTGGGAGACTCGGGCGGCGGCGGGCGTGCGAAGGCGGCAGTGACGGCCATCGCCTCGTTCCGCACGGACGTCACGATGAACTCGCGCACAGCCGGGTTCTCGACCGGACGGATCGACGCCGCGACGAATGCGGCGTCGCGGCTCGACAGCCCGAAGAACCGCGGCATCACCTCGTGCGCGTTCTCCGGCGTGCGGGCGTGCAGCCCGGGCGTGCAGTCAGCGGGAGCCTGTCAGGGTCCCTTGGATCGTGCCCCCCGTGACGACCGCCTCCTCCGTCACCTCGATCACTCCCCGCACGGTGTCGCTCGCGACCACGAGCGGGGAAGCGGTGACCCGCACGTTTCGTCCCGTCGCGTACGGGATGCGCAGGATCGCGCGGCCGGAGCCGTCGGCCCGGGCATAGGTGCTCCAGTCGAGTGCGCGATGCGGCGTCGTCAGGCGAGTCGTCGCGACGACGCGTTCCCCGGGGCGCGCGCCCTCGACCGAGACCCGCGCGCCAGGCACGACACCGAACGTCTCGAAGAGCGGAAGGCCCCGGCCCCGGCGGCCCAGCCGCGACTCGTCGAGCAGACGAAACTCGCCGAGACCGGGGGCGAGCTCCGTCGCGCTCCCGAGGCGCGAGAAGATGCGCGCGCAGACGAGCGAGCGGTACTCGGGAGCGATCGCCGTCCTCATCCCCGCCTCGATCGAGGGCTCGAGCCGGACGACCGCGGGCCGGCCCGGCGCGAACGACTGCGCGAGCGCGACCTCGGCGAGCGGATCCGCGAGCACGATGAACCCGACACGACGGCGCTCCAGGATGGTGGAAGCCTCCTGCTCGTCGTCGGCCAGGAAGAACGCGGCTGCATCGTCCATCGCTCCCGCGCCTCCCTCGGTGCCGAACGGCGAGGTGATCACGGGACGTCCCGCCGCGTACTGCACCAGATGCCCAAACGTCCACTCCGAGAGCACCGCGGGGCGCCCGGGGGCCTCCCGCACGTCCCGGAGGCGCTCGAGCATCCTGCGCAGCTCCCGGTGATCGCCATCCTCCCCGTAGACGGTGTCCTCGAGGAGGGCGAGGGCGGGGCCCACGAGCACCCCGATCAGCAGCGCCGATCCCGCCGCTCGAACGAGGGAAGGCCAGGGGACCCGCGGCGCTGCGATGTCCCGGATCCGCGCGCTGACCACCTGGACCAGCGTTCCGAGGACAATCGCGAGCGGCGGCGCGAGATACAGGGCGAAGCGGCGTCGGGCCACGGCAAGGAAGAGGAACGTCGTCGCCCAAAAGACGAGGAACGCAACCGGCGCACGCTCGCCCTCGCTCCGGAGGCGCGCCGCGAGCGCCGCGAGCGCGAGGGGCATCGCGACGAGCCCGAGTCCGTAGAACGCGAGGACGGTCCGGAGCTCCGACCGGAGCGGCTCCCATCCACCCAAGAGGATCGGGGTGAACTCCTGGACGTTTCGGTACCAGGCGTTCCCGCGGAGGAGCGCGCCCAGGCCGTGGCCGACCGCATCGCGGAATCCAGGAACGGCGAGGGCGAGGCCCACCGGGAGCGCCGCGGCGGCGACGACGACGAGGAGCCTGCGACGCCAGGTGGCAAGCCGATCGGGCCAGCGACCCGCCAGACCGAGGAGGCCCGCGGAGCACGCGACGAGGAGCAGCACGAGCGGGTGCAGCCCGCTCAGTCCGAAGAGGCTCGTGCGCGCCAGAGCTCCCGGCCCGCGGATCAGCGCGACGGAGGACGCGAGGAGGGCCGCGCCGACGCCGCAGCCGAGGAGTAGATCCCGCGCCATTCGCCGGGCGACCGCGTCGCCCGCGGGCATCGCCACGGTCCAGGTCGCGGTGAACGCCGCGAGCACGAGTGGATAGAGTGCGCTCCCCGGCCAGTTCCAGAACGCGAGCGCGAGCGTGACCGCGAGGAGCAGCGGCCCGGACCGCCTCCGGCGCTCGGGCTGGCGGAGGCCCCACGCGAATGCGAGGAACGCGACCGTGCACAGCAGGGACTCGAGCACGTGGTGGTCGGTCCGGCCCAGCATCGAGAACGTCGCGTCCGCCGGGAGGAGCGCGAGGACCCGCCTCGATCCCGCCCGCGCCGACGAGCACGTCCGCCAGCAGCGCGACGAGCGCGATCGAGAGCAGGCCGAGGACCGGCGGGACGAAGCTGCCGCCCGTGGCGATGGCTTCCCGGTCGGGCACGGTCCCGCCTGCGGCGATCCAGCCCGCGGACGCGAGCACCCCGTCGAAGAGCGGCGGCCAGAGGACGTCCGCGCCTCGCGGGAAGTTCAGGTTCGGGTCCCGCCACGGCGCGCCCTCCGTGCCCTCGACCATCCGCGCCGAGCGGAGCACGTGGTAGAGCGCGTCGTCGTCGCCGGACGGGAGCACGCCCTCAGCGGTGAAGACCTCGCTCCAGTTCGAGAGCCGAACGACCGCTCCGAAACACAGGGCCAGTGCGACGAGCGCGAGTCTGTGCGGAACTGAAGGAACGAGAGATGCAGCCGGCGCGGCGCGCCTCGAGAGGTGCGCGTCAGCTCTACCGGACGAAGTCTCGCTGCCGCTCATTCGGGCACGTAGAACCGAGAGTGCGGCGAATGGTCGCACGGATGTTCGCCGCGATCGTCCGTACGGTAAGTGATATACGAGACCTGCAATTATAAACCCAATGGGGGGATTCCCCTAAGCGCAGCGCCGCTGCGGGTCGATGGGAGGGGCTCGGCCGTCGCAAGTCGACGGCCGAACCGCTTCGGCATCTAGCTCGGAAGAATGCGTGAAGGGCGCGGGATGGTCGCACGATCAGCGCGTCAGCCCCGCTTCGCGCCGCGCCATAGGCCGCGGACGGCTCGGAGCAGCGGCCATCCTTACGCCGCGTGAAGCGATCCATGAGGTCGTCGCCGTAGAGCCTTCGCGCGGACACGTCCTGGTGAACGCGGCAGAGGAGCCGGCAGGCCTCGACGGTGGTCTCCCCGCCGCGCGCGAACCCCGCGACGTGGTCGAGCTCCACCTGTTGCGTGGACGCGCAGATCCCGCCGCCGTCCACGGGCCACTGGCACCTGCCCCCGTCCCGCTCCCAGACGGCCCGACGAACCGGGGCGGGGACGTAGCGGGAGCGGGGCTTGCCGGGAGCGCACACCTCCGGCGAGGGCTCCTCCGAGGTCGCCGTCCTCTTGCGCGGGTTCTTCACGAGCCCACGCCGCTTCGCCGCCCGCTCGAGCAACAGGTCGAGGCCCGCCTCGATGACCTCGTCGCGGGACGCGCCGGGGTGAGAGTGCGAGAGCGCGTCGCGCGCGGCCTCGAGCTTTTCGAGGAGCCGGCGCGGGACGGTCATGTGGACGCGCGCATGCTCCGCGTCGAGCGGCTCGACCGTCATCGGCGGAGGAGCGGGAGCGACGCGAGCGGGCGGCGGGACGTCCCGGGTGGGTGCATTTAGTTCGGGCGCCCGAAATAGCGCCGACGCCGGAAACTCGGGCGGCGGCGGGCGCGCGAAGTCGGCGGCTGCGATCGTGACGGCCGTCGCCTCGTTTCGCACGGACGTCACGATGAACTCGCGCGTGGGCGGGTTCTCGACCGGGCGGATCGACGCCGCGACAAATGCGGCGTCGCGGCTCGACAGCCCGAAGAACCGCGGCAGGACCTCGTGCGCGTTCTCCGGCATGAGCACCTTCGCGAGCTCGATCACGGAGGAGAGGCACAGGTCGCCGGCCCTGAGCGCGGTCTCGACCTCGGGGTACTTCCGGACCAGCTCGGCCGCGGTCTTCCGGTACTGGGCGGCTCCGGCCGAAAGCTTCAGCTCCCGGCGGAGGAACGAGAAGAGGCTGGAATACCCCAGCGACTCCCACATCCGTCTGCGATCGAAGTCCGCGAGGGCGACGAGGAAGTCGCCCATCGCGGCGTGCTCACGGCGGAGGAGGTCGGCGAGGCGGGAGGTGAGCTCGCGCGCAGTGTTCATGCACGCATCGTCTCATCGAATTTCGACGTCTCCCCAGACGCACGCATTCGCGTTCTGGCGCGAGATCGCGAGCGGGGAGGGTGGCCGCCATTCGTTCACGCCCGGCGGCGCACTGGCCGCACCAGCGCGCGCGAGGCGCGATCCTGGCGCGAGGCGCCGGCGCGCGAGTCATCTGCGAGTGAAACAGCGTCAAGAGATCAATTGGGGCGTCCGCCCTCGAGCGAGCCGCCGCGCCCGCCCGTGAGCCGATCTCGTCCCCGACGTCTCGTACTCGCGGTGACGCTCCGGCCGCCGGCTCCCTCGCTGCCCAACCGGCGCCCTTCAGATTCAGGCTCCGCTCGCCGCCCGCGGTCCCGCTCGGTGAACGGAAGGCGCCCCGGACGCGTGGTTCAAGGAAGGACGGCGAGAGGAAACCCGCGCACTTCGTGCTCGCGACGGACCTCCGGCCGGCGGACGCGGACGATCTCGCCGAGCAGCTCGAGGTGCTGCGCGGCGCGGTGCTCGGCGGCCTCTTCGCGGTCCCGCCCGAGCTCCCCGGGCGCCTGCGGGTGGT
>WNGL01022184.1_pt1 | contig 11771 bp, 7 predicted proteins | sample 5400591 | NCBI WGS metagenome assembly WNGL01 (sample SAMN13153377, study PRJNA577476) | soil metagenome | isolation source: 80 cm soil or saprolite under Garry oak tree replicate 1 | place: USA:California | collected 2016-06-15
GAATCGTCTCGTCGAAGAGAATCACGCCGCTGATAAATTCGCCCGCCCCGGCAGTGGTAAACAAGATTTCGCGATATGCCCGCCGGTTTTCTTCCGTCGAAGGAACACTAATGCTCTTCAATCGCTTTTCGATCGTCGGAAAACTTTCATCAGCTGCCAGAATCCCCTTTCCGGGGGCGACAAGCTTTTTCGCTACGGACTCTAAATTTTCATTTCTCATGGCTTCCTCCTTGTGGATCATTTTTCGCTGCCCTCCATAATTACAAGTAACATATTGGTTGCAACCTCGAAAGCTTTCGCGATTGACCAAAGGCCCGTTGCAAGGGCGACCCAAAACTTCTCGTGCTCGTAATTGTAATCCCCGATCACGAGCAGGAGCACGAGTAAGAGCAGCAAGGCGCTGAACGCTCTCCTCGACGCGCGGTCTAACTTGTGCTATACGCAAGTCAATGCTGAGCAGGATTATAATTTCGATGGCGATGGCCGCCGCGCTTTTCACGGCTCCGGTGGGCCTTGCTGCGCGACCATGCATCCTCTCCAGCGCGCCAAGTCAAAAAGCTTGTCAGTCAGGTTGCTGCGCTAACAAAACCTGTTGCGCGGTATCGCCAAAAAACACGGCGCCGCCGTCGCAGCCGCTCGCTAAAGCTGATTCCAGTCAACAACTGAAGGTAACCGGCTTTGTTACCGCACTGTCTTTCTCAAGTTGTGAAGCCGGAGCTGAGCAGTTCCGGCTTCATGCAAGAACACCATCGGCGAACTCACCGCCGCGGCTAGCGTTGCTCTGCACGTTTCTCATCTGATCCAGGGCCGCTAACGCCCGAGGTGTGCCCTGTAGCCACGGCTTTGTGAGCCGTCGAAACACGCCATAGGCGCGTGGCTACAAGACTTCAATCGCAGTCCTGGATCAATGAAAACAACAACTTTTTTAATCTTATTAGCTACAACTTTATTAGTTCGAAGTCAGATCGCCGCTAATGGCGGAGAATACACCGCTGTTTCGCCGCGACTCTCGTTAGGCGAAGTCACGCGCACCGTCCTGGAGAATAATCCGGCGATCAAAGAAGCGGAGAGCCGCTGGCGGGCCGCGATGCAGCGAGTGCGGCAAGCCAACGCGTGGGATGACCCGCGAGTCGTGGGCGAATCACGCGTGCGGCGTTTTGTGGATGTGCCGCCGAATGCATTCATGGATCAAACACTCGCCATCGAGCAACTGATCCCAATCACTGGAAAAAACCTTGTGCGCGGACGTGCAGCTGCGGCCGAAGCGTTGTCAATCTTTGAAGAAGTCCGGCGCGCGCAGCTCGATGCGATTGCGAAGGCGCGCGCCACTTACTTCCAGCTGGCGAATGCTTATGAACAACTTGAGATCAACAGCAAAAATCTCACTTCGCTGAAACAAATCGCCGACATCAGCCGTTCCCGGTACGAGACTGGATTGGAGAGCGCGGCGAATGTGCTCGTTGCCGAGACGGACTATAGCAAGCTGCTGGAAGCGCGGCGGGATCTGGAGCGGAATTTGTCTGACGCACAGTCGCAGCTGAACACGCTCATGAACCGCGACGCGTTTGCGCCGCTTGGCGCGCCAGTCACGGCAACTGTTAACCACGCGCATCTCTCCGTGAGCAGGTTGCACGCGATCACGCTGGCGCAACGGCCCGAAGTGCAGATGGCGCGCGCGAAGATCGACGGCGAGAAGTCAAAACTTCAGCTAGCGCACCGCGCATGGATTCCCGATCCAGCAATCAGTATCAAAGGTCAGCGTTACAATGATGCCGCCGAGACAGTGAGTGAACTCGACGCTGGCGTGTTGTTCACAGTTCCATGGGTAAATCCTAGCAAATACTCAGCCGGCGTGCGCGAGGCGCGCGCGAATCTTGCAGCCGCCGAGCAAGGACTCGAGCGCGAACAAAAGGAAGCGTTGCGGCTGTTGCGCGATCAGTTGGCAAAGATCGAGACGTTTCATCATCACGTCGAACTTTTCCGCGACAAGCTCGTGCCACAGGCACAGCAGGCATTTGAGGCGACAGGGCTGAGTTATGAGTCGGGAAAAGCGACGTTTCTCGATTGGATCAGCGCACAACGCAACCTGCGCGACATCCAAGCAATGGGGCGCGAGCATTTGGCACACTATCAAGTCGCTGTCGCTGAGTTGGAGGCAGTCATTGGCGCAGACATTTATTCGCCCGCGCCAGCGTTATCGAAAGGAAGCAAATGACGATGAAACTCTTTGTGCAAAAATTTGCGCTGTTGATCATGCTCGTTGCGCTTCTTTCTGGCGCCGCGTCCTGCTCGAAGAAAAGCACCACGGGGAAACCGAGTAACGTCGATTACTGGACCTGCACGATGCACCCGTCGGTGCATTCGAAGGATCCTGGAAAATGCCCCATTTGCTCGATGGATCTCGTGCCCGTGATGAAGAAGGAGGGCGGCGAAGCTACGCCGCAACCGCAAGGAGATGAAATAAAAGGCGGCGAGAAAAAGGCGCCGAGCGGCGAAATGCAAGGGATGCCCGGCATGCCAGGCATGAAAGAGGGAGAGATGAAGGGCGTCGAAAAGCCGAGCGAATTCGTTGTCCCAGTCGAACGTCAGCAGCAAATCGGGGTGCGCTACGCGAAGGTGGAGCGCAAACCGCTTGCCCACACAATCCGCGCAGTCGGCCTGATCGTTCCTGATAAGACGCGCAACTGGCAATTCGTCTCCCGTGTCGATGGTTACGTTCAAAAACTTTACGTCACCGCGCCCGGCGAACTCGTCGATAAAAATGCGCCGCTGTTGTCGATCTACAGCCCAGACCTGCTCACCAGCGAACGGGAGTTCGTTGAGTTGTTGCGCATGCGTGACCAAGCCAAAAGCAAAGACGCGCGTGAAACCCCGCAGCGCTTGATCGAATCGACCAAGCGCCGGCTCCAACTCTGGAACGTGACTGGAGAGCAGATCGCAGAGTTGGAAAAAAAGAGAAAGGCTTCTGACACGCTTACGCTGCTTTCGCCCTTCCGGGGCGTCGTTCAGTCGGTACCCCTTGAGCAGGGCAAGAACGTGAAAGTGGGCGACATGCTGGTGGAAGTCGCCGACCTCAGCGTCGTCTGGCTGTGGGCGGAATTTTACGAGAATGAGTTGTCGATGCTTCAAGTGGGGCAAAAGCTCGCCATCACCGCAAAGTCGTATCCTGGCCAGAACTTCGACGGCACGATCAGTCTGATTGATCCGTTTCTCGACGCGACGAAACGCACGGCCAAGGTGCGGATCGATATTCCGAATCCCGATTTCAAACTGCGCCCCGGGATGTACGTGAATGCCGAGTTGGAAATGGACATGGGCGCGGCGCTCACCGTTCCCGTCAGTGCCGTGATGCCGACCGGCACGCGTAGCATCGTCTTTGTCGATAAAGGCGAAGGCAAACTTGAGCCGCGCATCGTCCAGCTTGGCACGAAATATGGCGACATCTACGAGGTGCAAAGCGGACTGCAAGAAAACGAACGCGTCGTCGCGAGCGCGAATTTTCTCATCGACGCCGAATCAAAAGTCCAAGGCGCGCTGAGAGGATTCGACGAAGAGCCAACACCGCAAGAAAGCGTTACCCCTGGCACCAAACCATGATTGAAGCTGGGCCAATTTCGCGGAGCGAAGTCACCGCTGCTGGCAACAGTGAGACACTAATCGATCGTATTATTGAGTGGAGTGCGCGGAATAAGTTCCTCGTTTTCATTCTCACAATCTTCGCTCTCGCCGCAGGCTTTTATGGCCTCATCCACACACCGCTGGATGCGATTCCGGATCTGAGCGACGTGCAGGTGATCGTTTACACCGAGTGGGAAGGGCGCTCGCCCGATCTGGTTGAAGACCAGATCACGTATCCAATTTCCAGCGTCTTCATCGCCGCGCCAAAAGTGAAATTCGTCCGCGGCGAATCGATGTTCGGCAAATCGTTCATCTACGTCGTTTTTCAGGATGGCACCGACATTTATTGGGCGCGCTCACGCGTAATCGAATACCTGAATTCAGTGCGCGGTTCGCTTCCCGAAGGAGTGAACCCAACAATCGGACCGGACGCGACCGGGGTAGGCTGGGTTTACGAATACGCGCTGGTTGACGACAGCGAGAAGCACGATCTCGCGCAGCTGCGTTCCATTCAGGATTGGAACCTGCGTTACGCGCTCTCCTCAGTAAAAGGCGTCGCAGAAGTCGCGCCGGTCGGCGGCTTCGTTAAGCAATATCAGGTCGACCTCGATCCAAACGCACTGGTCGCTTACAACATTCCGGTCAGCGAGGTCGTCAACGCCATCAAAATGAGTAACGCCGACGTGGGCGGTAAAATTTTCGAAGTCGCAACGACCGAGTATTACATTCGCGGCCGCGGCTACATCAAGAAGATCGAGGACATCGAGAACATTGTTCTCAAAGTCCAAAACGGCACGCCGGTTTATCTGAAAAATGTCGCAAACGTCCATCTCGGCGGTGATATCCGGCGCGGTGTAGCGGAACTCGATGGGCGTGGCGAAGTCGTTGGCGGCATCATCGTGATGCGTTACGGCGAGAACGCGCTCAATGTCATCGACGGTGTAAAAAAGAAGCTGGAAGAAATCAAAGCTTCGTTGCCTGATGGCGTGCACGTGGTCACGACGTATGACCGCAGCGATTTGATCAAACGCGCCATCGCCACATTGCGTGAGAAGCTGATCGAAGAAAGCATCGTCGTCGCGCTGGTTTGTCTGGTTTTTCTCTGGCACATCCGCTCAGCGCTGGTGGCCATCATCACACTGCCGATCGCGATCATTCTTTCGTTCGTGCCGATGTGGTGGATGCATGTGACGAGCAACATCATGTCCCTGGGCGGAATCGCCATCGCCATTGGCGCGATGGTCGATTCGGCGATCATCATGATCGAGAATGCGCATAAGCAACTGGAGCATTTCCGGGAAACGCACAGGCGGGAGCCGAATAATCTCGAGCGCGTGGAGGTGATCATCGCCGGGGCCAAAGGAGTCGGCCGCGCTCTCACCGCCCAAGAGGGCCGACTCTTCCGGCCGCTCGCGTTCACAAAAACGTTTGCGATGTTCTTCGCGTCGTTTCTCGGCGTGACGCTTGTGCCGGTGCTAATGACACTGCTCATCCGGGGGAAAATCACGCCTGAGATCAAGAACCCAGTGAACCGGTTTTTGATCCGCGCCTATCAGCCGTTCGCAGATTTCGCGTTGCGCTACCGCTGGTTCACGCTCGGCGCGGCGCTTGTTGTTTTGCTGCTCACGATTTTCCCGTACAAGAAGCTCGGCTCCGAATTCATGCCGCCGCTGAACGAAGGCACGCTGCTGTACATGCCGACCGCCGTGCCAGGAATGTCGATTACCGAGGCAACGAAGATCCTCCAAATACAAGACCGACAACTAAAAAAAATCCCTGAGGCTGTGACCGTATTCGGCAAAGCCGGGCAAGCAGAAACGCCTACTGACCCGGCGCCGTTGTCCATGTTTGAGACGATCATCCCGCTCAAGCCGCCTAACGAATGGCGAAAGGGGATGACGTGGGAAAAGCTTCTCGCCGAGGTCAACGCGAACATCAAGACGCCGGGCATGGCGAACATTTTCTGGATGCCAATCCAGACGCGCACGGAAATGCTCACCACGGGGTTTCGCAGCATCCTCGGCGTGAAAGTCTTTGGACCTGATCTTGCCGAGATTCAAAAGCTTGCCGTTGAGATCGAGAAAGAGCTGGCTGAGTTTCCAAACACGCGGAGCGTTTTCGCCGAGCGCACAGTCGGCGGCTATTTTCTCGACTTCACCGTCAACCGTGAAGCGGCGGCGCGTTATGGACTAAAAGTCGGCGATGTAAACGATATCGTCGAGTCAGCGATCGGTGGCAAGAACATCACCACCACCGTGGAAGGCCGCGAGCGCTATCCAGTCAACACGCGGTACGCGCGCGATTTTCGCGAGGACCTCGACGCGCTTAAGCGCGTGCTGGTGCCTACGCCTACTGGCGCGCAGGTGCCGATTTCGATGCTGGCCGACATCCATTACAAAACCGGCCCGCCCTCGGTTCGCAGCGAGAACGGCAAACTGGTCGGTTTCGTTTTTGTCGATGTCACCACCAGCGATATCGACGGCTACGTGCGCAAGGCGTCGCAACATCTTAGTCAGCGTATTCAATATCCGCCGGGCTATTACGTCGAATGGGCCGGCCAGTTCCAATATTTGCAAGCGGCCAAGGAACGGCTCAAAGTCGTGGTCCCCTTCACGCTGCTGATCATTTTTGTGCTTCTGTACTTCAGCACGCGGTCAGTCATCAGAACATTCATCGTCCTGCTGACCGTGCCGTTCTCGCTCGTCGGTGCGTTTTGGCTGCTCTATTTGCTGGGTTACAACATGAGCGTTGCCGTCTGGGTGGGGCTCATCGCGCTGGCCGGCGTCGGCGCAGAGACCGGAGTCGTCATGCTGCTCTATCTCGATCATGCCTGGGACAAGTTCAAAGCGGAGCAGCGAATGAACACCGTCAAAGATTTGCACGACGCGGTGATGGAAGGCGCCGTGCAACGTATCCGGCCAAAGATCATGACCGTCTGCGCAATTTTGTTCGGCTTGTTGCCGATCATGTGGTCCCCCGCCCTGCAAGCCGGTGCGGACGTGATGAAACGCATCGCCACGCCGATGATCGGCGGCATCATTACTTCGGCAATTCTCGAGCTGCTGATTTTCCCGGTCATTTACGTGGTTTGGCGTAAACGTGAACTGCCCGATCAAACCGAAGAAGAAGCGCCCTTGATTCCACCGGCGCTAATCCCTGCGAAACTTAAAGCGAAGAGGTAGTTGTCGTTTTATCTTTGCTCTGATTGCGCAAGGAGATGAACGCACCGATTGGGAACAATAAAAGTGAACCTTCCACACGTCAAAGTCTTTGGAACTATATTCTGACCGCTGTCGTTTCCGCTGCGGTGGGAGCGGGTACGACATGGCTGATTACATCTCAGCGTTCGAAGTCAGAGTTTCATCCGTTGCCGTTATCTCCACCGGCCACCGCGTTCAATGCGACCCCTGATGTGTCTGGACTCTCAGCCGACGATGCAGCCGTGGTTCTCGGCAATTTCGCTTACGACCATCAACGCTGGTCGGAAGCTATTCGGCAATATGAACAGGCCATCGCGAGCGGTATTGATACGGCCGACGTTCGCACCGACCTCGGGAATGCTTTGCGCTTTTCAGGGCAACCAGACAAAGCGTTGGAACAATACACGATCGCACAAAGGATGAATCCGCAGCATGAAAACAGCCTGTTCAATCAGATCAGTCTTTTCACCGAACCGACGCGCGCGATTCCACTCTGCCAGGAATTCATTCGGCGCTTCCCAACGAGTGATAAGTTACCGGTAGTCCAGCAGCAGCTCGCTCGTATCAGAAACGCGGGCGACTCGAACCCGCTGCCTGACACTCAGAACCGCGCCAAGCTTTCGGAGTGGTTGAAGGAACAACAAGAAAGGAAACCATGATTAACGATTCGCACCCGAAAGGTCAGCGGATCACCGAAGCAATTACATATGAAAAATTTCCGAGCTGAATTAGAAACAGCAGATATTATCGAATGGAATCGCCGGAGCATTGTTTGTGGCAAGTCACTCGATCAAGGCGACGGGATATGCCACATCAAAGTCGACGCACGAATGGATCTTCGGTGAACGTCTCGCAGTCTGGCTTGCCTGCCGCAAATGAAAAAGTACACGAAAACTATCTTTCGCTCCCAACCGCAGCAATTCGCGCGGTAACATACGTTGTAATTCACCGCGGCTCGCTCATTTGATAGCAGCAAAAAAGTTTTGTTGCGGCACACGCGGCGAACGACTCATTGGAGAACAATGATGATTTACATCTGCCCAATGCACCCGGAAATCGAGCAGGATCATCCGGGTGAATGCCCGAAATGCGGGATGACTCTGGAGCCGAAGACAGTCGGCATGGACGAAGAAGAGCAAAGGGAAATTCTTTCACTGGCCCGCAAATTCTGGAGCGCGCTCCTGCTCACCATTCCTGTGCTATTTATCGCGATGGGGCACGCCATTCCGGGCGTGCATATCGATTCGATCATCCCAAAGCAAATCGGGAAATGGATCGAGTTCGCCCTGGCGACACCGGTGGTTCTTTGGGCGGGCGGCTTTTTCTTCACGCGTGCCTGGCGGTCGATCGTAAATCGCAGCCTCAACATGTTTACGCTCATTGCCATCGGTGTCGGCGCCGCTTATTTCTACAGCGCCGCGGCAGTAGTCGTGCCGGGGATTTTTCCGGATTCATTCCGACGCAACGGAGACATCGATCTTTATTTTGAAGCGGCGGCCGTCATCACCACGCTCGTCTTGCTCGGACAATTGCTTGAAGCAAAAGCGCGCAGTCGCACGGGACAAGCGATCAAGGCGCTGCTCGGTCTGGCGGCGAAAACCGCGCACCAAATTCGCGATGGGGAGGAGCGGGAAATCTCGGCGGATGAAATTCAGAAAGGCGATGTGTTGCGCGTTCGGCCGGGCGAAAAAGTTCCGATCGACGGCGCGATCATCGAAGGCAGGAGCTACATCGACGAATCGATGATCACTGGCGAGTCGATGCCAGTTAGCAAGGGAGCCGGCGAAAAAGTGATCGGCGCAACCGTGAACCAGACCGGTTCCTTTCTGATGCGCGCGGAGCGGATCGGATCGGAAACGCTGCTCGCGCAAATGGTCCAAATGGTAGCCGAGGCGCAGCGCACCCGCGCGCCGATTCAGAAACTCGCCGATACAGTGTCCGGCTATTTTGTTCCAGCCGTTGTTGGTATCGCGGTTCTTACTTTCATTGTTTGGTCAGTATTCGGTCCTGCGCCAGCGATGACTTACGCATTGGTGAACGCCGTTTCGGTCCTTATCATCGCGTGTCCCTGTGCGCTTGGCCTCGCCACACCGATGTCGATCATGGTCGGCGTCGGGCGAGCGGCACAAGTCGGCGTTCTGATCAAGAACGCTGAAGCGATCGAGATCACCGAAAAAGGCACGCATCTGGTCATAGACAAAACCGGTACGCTGACCGCAGGGAAACCGGAGGTCGTTAGTTGCATTGTCGGAACCTCAGGAAACGAGCGCGATCTGTTGCAAGTTGCCGCGTCGTTGGAAAACCAAAGCGAGCATCCGCTGGCCCGCGCAATCGTCACTGCAGCGAACAAAGAGCAAATCGACTTGCGTGAAACGACGGAGTTTGAATCGATCACCGGCGGTGGCGTAACCGCGAAACTCGACGGCAAAGTTGTTCGTGTCGGCAAGGAGAAGTTTCTCAGCGACTCAGGCGTGGCAATTTCTAACGAGTTGAAAGACAAGGCACGTGTCTTGCAGGAAAAAGCGCAGACCACCGTGTGGGTGGCCATCGATGGCGAGGCATTCGGAGTAATCGGGATTGCCGACCCAATCAAGGAGACCACGCGAGAAGCGGTTCGAGAACTTCACGCCATGAAGTTGAAGATAATCATGTGCACAGGCGACAACCGTCGCACGGCCGAATCGGTCGCGCACGAACTGCACATCGATGACTTTCGTGCCGAAGTGATGCCGCAGGAAAAGATCGACGTGGTCAACACATTGAGATCGCAAGGCGCAATCGTCGCCATGGCCGGGGACGGAATTAACGACGCGCCGGCCTTAGCTGCCGCGGATGTCGGCATTGCAATGGGAACCGGAACGGATGTTGCCATTGAGAGCGCTGGTATCACGCTTGTCAAAGGCGATCTGATGGGAATCCTGAAGGCGATACACATCAGTCGCGCAGTGATGCGGAACATCCGCCAAAATCTTTTCTTCGCCTTTATCTACAACGCTCTCGGCGTGCCAATCGCCGCCGGGGTGCTCTATCCGTTCTTTGGAATTTTGCTCAGTCCGATGATCGCCGGTGCGGCAATGAGTTTCAGTTCGGTTTCCGTGATCGGCAACGCGCTGCGTTTGCGCTCGACACGGCTGTAATCGCTGGCGGTGTGAACTGTCTAGAATTGACGCGATTGAAAGGAGTGATCGCATTGGAAAGAAATCCCCTGCTCAGAACTGCGCTCCGGCTCGAGATCATCACAATCGCTTGGATGGTAATCGAAGCCTTTGTGGCGGTCGGCGCCGGGATCGCTGCGCGCAGTCTCCTGCTCGTCGCCTTCGGAATTGACAGCGCTATCGAGCTGGCTTCCGCAATTGTCGTTTTTCGGCGTTTCTGGATCGAGTCGAAGAAGAGATTTGTAATTGGCCTCGACCACGCGAAAGCGATCGAGCGCAGGACGTCAAGGATCGCGGGCTATTTGCTTCTTCTGCTTGCAGCTTACGTGTTCGTGCAAGCGATTTTCGGTTTGGTCACGCGCCATGCGGCCGAAACTTCACTTATCGGTATCGCCGTTGCAATCATAGCGGCCGTCGGGATGCCGTTTCTAGCAAAAGCAAAATTGCGCGTCGCTAGTAAGATCGACAGTCTCTCACTCCGCGCCGACGCCATGGAAACGCTAACGTGCGCTTATCTTTCCTGGGTATTGCTTGCAGGTCTGGCCCTGAACACACTGACCAGTTGGTGGTGGATCGATTCCGTCGCGTCGCTGGCCATCGTTCCCTTGCTCATCCACGAAGGTTGGGAATCGGTCTCAGGTGAGGATTCCTCTGGCTGCGGCGATGGGAGTTGGCGTACTAGCAGGCGTGATGAGAAAGGAGGTGGCTAATAATGATGATGTGTCCGACGTGGATGATGTGGATTTGGAGTGTCGTTGGCATTCTCCTTATCGCGTTCTGCTGATTGTCGTAATCGTGAAGCTGCTGAAAAAATAAGGATGCTCAGACGAACGAATCTGCACCAGCAGCTTCGGGCGGGATGGATCGTCGCCAGAAGGGTTCGAACGGAGATTATTCAGCGAACGCTGTAGTTTTCCTAGTCCGAGCGTGTCGCGTCGCGGCGCCAAGGCAATTTTCCCTCAATCTCCAGTTGGAGTGATAAGCTGAGGAATGTGCGGATAAGAACGATCAATCCCAGCACCAGCACGTTTTGCATTGTCGGCGCGACAACCACCGTCCGGATGATGTCGCCCGCAATCAGGAACTCGAGACCGAGCAAAATTGCTCGACCAACATCCTGCCGGTAAAGTGAATAGTAATTCCCGGTGCTCTGCGCGCGATGAAGTACAAGTCGCGCAGTTGCGACCAGTGCGCCACCCACAACGATAAATACACCTATCCCATCCACGCTCGTGCCAACGACGTCCATGATGTGCCGATAATATTCCATGGTCATATCAGTGGGCGTAACGCTCAGAGATGTTGGCCGTCAAGCACAATGCAAGCGACTGCCTGCTGTTCCGAATTATGCGGGCATAGGTCTCTAGCTGATTGCAGCGCCGTCCGCGTTGCATTGCTAGTGGTGCATTCAGCGCCGAGCCTTTTACAGCCGTGAACGGTCAGAGCTCCGACCTCGGCGGGCGCAACTGACAATCGGGCCACGTCGGCGAGTCTGGCGCATTCAGCGGGCTCATCGGTGCGGGGACGGGCATCGCCGTATCGAGCACGCCGATGCGCCTGTTCACCCAGTGCACCTGGTAGGCCCACGCGGGGAGCGGCACCGCCTTCGGCGTACACGACCAGTTGTTGAAGTGGATGTTCACGAGATAGAAGTTCCGCTTCAGCTTCCGGATCACCTCGACAATCTTCGGATCGTCGAAGCCGTGCAGCTCCATTGTGATCTGCAGAATCGAAGCCAGCAGCTCGTCAGGAGCTGCGAGGAGCGAATCCCATTCCGCGCCCTCGATGTCCATCTTGA
>WNGL01008785.1_pt1 | contig 11769 bp, 11 predicted proteins | sample 5400591 | NCBI WGS metagenome assembly WNGL01 (sample SAMN13153377, study PRJNA577476) | soil metagenome | isolation source: 80 cm soil or saprolite under Garry oak tree replicate 1 | place: USA:California | collected 2016-06-15
CGGCTGGCTGCACCGCCGCCGCGAGCTGAAGTCGGTGACGTTCCTGGTCGTCAGGGACCGGTCTGGCCTGGCCCAGGTTGTCATTCCCGGGCCGAAGGACCCGGTCCCGGCGGAACCAGCCCCGGCGGAACCAGCCCCGGCGGTCGGTGCCCCCCGGGCTCAAGCCCCGGCGGCGCCGCCCAGGCCAGCTCCTGCCCTGCCGGAAGAGTCCGTCGTCCAGGTCACCGGCACGGTCGTGGCCAGCGCCGAGGCACCCGGCGGCGCCGAGCTGGTCGAGCCGGTAGTCACGGCGCTGTCCGACCCAGCCGCGCCGCCGCCATTCGACCTGTACCGGCCGTCGGTGACCGCAGGCTTGCCGGCGATCCTCGACGGCGCGCCCACTACGCTGCGGCATCCGGTGCTGAAGGCCGGGTTCGAGATCGCCGCGGCCAGCGTGGCCGGATTCCGCGAGGCTCTGGACGGCCTGGGCTTCACCGAGGTGCACACGCCGAAGATCGTGGAGTCGGCCACCGAGTCGGGCGCGAACGTGTTCGGCATCGACTACTTCGGGCACCCCGCCTACCTGGCCCAGTCACCGCAGTTCTACAAGCAGGGGCTGGTCGGGGTGTTCGAGCGGGTCTTCGAGGTCGGGCCGGTGTTCCGGGCCGAGCCGCACGACACCGCCCGGCACCTGGCCCAGTACACCAGCCTCGACGCCGAGCTCGGCTTCATCGCCGGGTGCCAGGACGTCATGGCGGTGCTGCGCGAGGCGATCGCCGGGATGACGGCGCGAGCCGCGGAGCGGGCGCGGGCCGCGCGCGAGCTGCTGAGCGTAAAATTTCCCGTCGTTCCCGCGCAGATCCCCACCATCCACTTCGCGGACGCCCTGGAGCTGATCGCCCGGCACACCAGCGAGGACCCGCGCGGCCAGCCCGACCTGGCCCCGGCCCACGAGCGGTGGCTGGGCGAGTGGGCGCTGCGCGAGCACGGGTCGGAGTTCCTGTTCGTGACCGGCTACCCGATGGCGAAGCGGCCGTTCTACACCCACCCCGACCCGGCCAGGCCCGGCTACTCCAACAGCTTCGACCTGATCTTCCGGGGCCTGGAGCTGGTCACCGGCGGGCAGCGGCTGCACCGGCACGCTGAGTACCTGGCCGCGCTGGCGGAGCGCGGCGAGGACCCGCGGCCGTACGCCGGTTACCTGCAGATCTTCGAGCACGGGATGCCGCCGCACGGCGGCTTCGCGATCGGGCTGGAGCGCTGGACCGCGCGGCTGACCGGCGCGGCCAACGTGCGGCAGGTTACTTTGTTCCCCCGCGACCTGCATCGCCTCAGCCCGTGACCGCGGCCGTTCGGCCGCCGGGCACGCGCGGGCCTGGCTCAGTAGGCCACCGTGATCCGGCGGCGGAACGCCTCCCCGTCCTCCAGCGCGTCGGCGAAGGCGATCGCGAAGTCGGGGATGCTGATCCGGCTCTCGCCGGACTCATCGACCAGCAGCTGGTCCCCGCCGACCCGGAACTCCCCGGTCCGGTCCCCCGGTGCGATCGTCCCGGCTGGGCTGACATAGGTCCAGTCCAGGTCCTCGATGCCGCGGTACACCTCGTCCAGCGCCCTGGCGTGGGCCAGCGCCGCGGGCTTCCACGCCGGGGGGAAGCCGGGGGTGTCCATGAGGAGCTGGCCGGGCGCGACCTCAAGGTTGCCCGCGCCGCCGACCACCACGAGGCGGGGCACGCCTGCCAGGCGCAGCCCCTCGGAGAGACCGCGGGCAGCGCTCCCCACGCTCTCCTCCGGATCCTCGCTGCCGTCGCGCCGCGGCCCGGTCGCCGACGCGACCGCGTCCTGGCCCGCGGCCAGCCTGGCCACCGATGCCGGGTCAGCGGCGTCTCCGGTGACGACCTGCACCACGAGACCCTCGACCGGCGCGCCGCTCCTGGTGGCTGCGGTCACGGTGTGCCCCCGTTCGAGCAGTTCCGAGGTGATGGCCCGGCCGATGGCGCCGGAGGCGCCGAACACGAGAACTTTCATGTATCCACCTCATCCGCCCAGCACGCCCCGTTCCGCCCGAACGCTGCCCACTCGGCCCACGCATTCGTTCCCTAGGTGCTTCCCATGACCGACCCGGACAATCTCGACTCGCACCTCCCCGAAGCCGGGGCCCCGGCCAGCACGCGGCTCAGCCGTCGAGAGTTGGCTGGCAGCCCCGTAACCGCAACTTTCCGACATAACCCCATACAGAACGATAATGGCTGCCTCGTCACGCCGCACCCATGGCTGGAGCCAGACGGGCAGTTCAGCCGGGGATGACGAGGACCTTGCCGACCGCCCCGCCCTCGACTGCGTCCTGCGCCGCGACAATCTCGTCCAGCGGGAACCTCGTGACCGGCAGCTCGGTGAGCGCCCCGTCGCCGAGTGCCCGGGTAATGTCCCGCGCCGCCTGGTCGAGCGCCTCCGGCGGCACCCCGTACAGCAGCACGAACCTGAGTTCTAGGTTGGCTGTCATGCAGGCCCGGACCGGCAGCACCGGGTCGGCGGGTTCCGCCGCATAGTCGACGATCCGGCCCGCGGGCCGCCGGATCACGGCCAGGTCCAGCTCCAGGTTCGCGCCCAGGGCCAGCTCCACCACGTGGTCGACGCCGCCCGGGCCCACAAACGACCGGATCTGGTCCGTGGCGGCCGGGTCCCGGTAGTTCACAACCAGATCCGCGCCGGCCTTCGCGGCCAGCTCGGCCTTCTGCGGCCCGCTGACGGTGGTGATCACACGGGCCCCGCCGTGCTTGGCGAGCTCGATGGCGAAGTGGCCGACCGCGCCCGCCCCGCCGGCGACCAGGACCGTCTTCCCGTCCACCGGCCCGTCGGCGAACAGGCACCGGTGCGCGGTCATCGCCGGGACGCCCAGGCTGGCCCCGAGCTCGGCCGAGGCGCTGCCGGGCAGCGGGACGGCCTGCCGCTCCGGGACCACGGTCCACTCGGCGGCCGTCCCCCACCAGCGGCCCGCGGCGGCGAGGAACAGCCACACGCGCTGGCCGTTGCGGCCAGGGTCCACACCCTCGCCGACCGCGTCGATCACGCCAGCACCGTCCTGGTGCGGTATCTGGAAGCCGTCGATCGGCCGGGGGGTGGCGCCGGCGCGGGACTTCCAGTCGGTGGGATTGACGCCGGAGGCCTCGACTCGGACCCGGACCTGCCCCGGTCCAGGCTCCGGACGCTCGACATCCTCGACCCGCAGCACCTCCTGGGCCGCCCCGGTCCGGTCATACAGCGCAGCTCTCATCGCTGGAACGCCTCCAGGCTCGTCTGCTTCCTCTACAGCGATCCTAGGAGCCAGCAGTGAGCGCTAGGCGTCGTCCAGCTCGGGACCGCCGTCGGGAAGCACGTATACCTTGCTCCATCCCGAGCGCTTGGCCTGGCCGAGGGCAGTATCAGCTGCCCCAATCAGCTCGGCCAGCGCATGCCTGGACTCGTTCAGGACGGCAACCCCGATGGACACCGTCAGGCGGAAAACGAAGCCTTCCTGGCTACCGGACTCAATGGCGATGGACTCAGCAGCGATATGATCACGCAACCGTTCGCTGATCCGCTGCGCTTCATCCCGGTCCGTCTGCGGCAGCAGAATGGCGAACTCCTCGCCACCGAACCGGCCGATCAGGTCCTGGTCAGGCAGCTGGTCCTTGAGCATGCCCGCTATGTCGCGAATCAGCTGATCGCGGACCATCTTGCCGGCCATCACGTTAACGTCCTTGAAATGATCGATATTGACCATTGCAAGGGCAAGCGGCGTGCGGCCGCGCAGCGCCCGGAGCAGCTCAACCTCTGCCTCGCGCTGCCATGTGCCGGCATTGAGCAAGCCAGTCTTCGCATCGAGGCGAGCCTGCGCGACGAGCTGGGAGTTCATGAGATACCGCCGGTACAAGACAACCGACGGAAGAGCCAGGATCATCAGCAGCGAGCTAATCGCGACCACGAGAGAAAGTGAGACAGCAAGGCTAAGCTCGATGAGGTCGGAAGTAATTGCCTCTCGATTTCCAAACATGTCGCGTATACGGGCTTGCGGGTCAGAGATCCTGATGGCGCCGAGGATGAGCCCATTATTGATAAACCACGCGGTAACGCCGCAACCAGCGACAATGCCGGTCCAGGTGAGGGCATGAGAGGCTGTTCCTGGTGTGGCTCCAGCAACCGAGCCGGGAATGGAATGGAAAAGGAGGGAGACGCTACCGTAGGCCAGGCTAATTGTGGCGTTGCTGAACACCCTTCGGTATACGAAGGCGCGGCGTACCCGCCAAAGGCGATATGCGGTGAGCGGCAACGGCGCAAGCAGCGCGTACGCAGGGGGAAGTGTGATCGCGATCGCGAGGTACCAGACGGTCTGCAGGTCGCGGCCTACTGTGCCCTGAACTTCCCTGACGGTCCTGGTCGACTCGATCGCTATGACGCCACACGCCAACAGCCCCGCGAAGACTACGAGGTCAGAGAACTTCCACTGGGTGCGGGTCACTGCGACCGAGGCCACAATGAAGGCGAAGGTGGTGATACCTAGGACATATGCGCGCAGTGGTTCCGGAAGAGTCCAAACCTGCCAGTCCCGCACGCTGCGGGCGCCATGCCGTATGTCACCCGGCACGGTGCCGAACATACGGAGGCCGGTCATGAGGACTCCCCCCTGTAACGGGGCAACTCTAATCCGTAGGTAACAGATGGTAAGTGATTAATGTCGCATTGTCACAGTACGTTAACTCCCCTGTCAAGACAGGTTAGCGGCCTGCCCGCAATCCGCCATCGGACGTCTCCAACCACGTGTACAAGCACGGACATGAGGTGGCTATGCCCAACGAATGACATTAAAACACTATAAACAGGTATACCTACCTGACGCTCACACCGACGTAACAGCCTGGCGCTCACACTCGCGTAACAACCGAGGGAGCCAACACGGACAGGAGTTCACCATGCGCAACGAATGGCACTGAATCACCACAGACCCGACACCCAACCCGGCGCTCACCCCGGACCAACGGGAGAGCCCAGCACAGACAGGAGACCGCCATGCGCAACGAATGGCACTGAAGAGCGATGCGCTGACCGTCAGGACGCTCTGTTATGCCTGACGACGCCAGCTAGTCGCCAGGGCGGCGGCCAGGATTGCTCCTAGGCCGCCGCTGATGGCGATGACAGTGCCAGGCGTGACCGCCCGCGATGCGGCGAGCGCGCCTGCGAGGATGATCCATAGGCCCTGTGATACCTGCATGCCTCCGTTAGCCAGGCCGAAGGCCTGACCGCGACGCTCGGGCGGCACGGCGGCGACAAAGGCGGCATTGGCCGCCAGCTGGTAGGAAGCGCACGCCCCAGACGCGGTGATGATCAGCAGGGCGCCGGGCAGATCCGGCTGAAGCCAGCAGAACATCAGCAGGCCACAGGCGCCCACCGCCAGCGGGCCCATCCACCGCTGCCTCGTCGCCTGCGGGACTATGCGGCCGAATACCACCGCACCCAGGGCCGTACCGAACGGCCCTGCGGCGAACACGAGCCCCGTGCTGATCGGTATCGGAAACGGGGCGTGCAGTCCCGCCGCGTAGGGCGCCGCTAGGCCCATCGGCACCACGTAGAAGGCAACGAGCCAGCCGAGCAGAGTGAGCGTCCGAAGCCTGCGGTCCCCGAACACCAGGCGCACTCCGGCGGCCATCTCCGCGAGGCTGGAGGAGCTGCCTGCCGCCCGGTCAGCCGCAGCGGGCCGCTGGTGAACCCAGAATCGCACCAGTAGCGCCGAAGCGGCGAAGGTGGCCGCGTCGGCCAGCAACGCGGGCCGCACTCCCAGGACGGCGACCACCAGCCCGCCCAGGGCGAAGCCGGAGACCATGCCTACCTGAAGGGTGGTCTGCGTGACCGCGATGCCCAGAACATATCGCTCGCCCGGCAGCACGTCGGGTAGCATCGCGGACCGCGCGGACTTGAACGGCGAGTCGAGCAGCGTCACCATGAATAGCAGCGTCACCATGATCCACAGCGCTGCACCGGGCGGCGCCTTCAGACTCACCAGTGCCATCAGGCAGACAAGCACCAGGCGTGCGACATCGCAGGCCACCATGACCTGCCGCCTGGGCAACCGGTCGGCAAGCCCGGACAGCGCAAGGCCACCGATCATCCACGGCAGGAACGTGACCGCATAGGTCAACGCCGTCCAGAGTGCCGAATGAGTGCGGTCGAAGACCAGCACGGTCATGGCGACCCGGGCCAGCTGGTCGCCTACCACCGACAGCAGCTGCGCGAGCCAGAGAGCCCGGAACTCCGAGACCGCGAAGACCTCGCGGAAAGTGGGCTTGCCGGATTCTGCGGGCGCACGGTGCATCGCGGTCCGTGCCGCACGATCCACCGCGATCTCCTGCTCCATACCGGGACTCAAGGCAAGGCGTCGCCACATGATTGCTCACGGTCATGGCGGTTTGCAACAAACGGTGGCCGAAACCTTACTCAGCGCGAGACAAGATATGCTTCGCGTGCGCGACAGCGCGGGTGACTGACCTGCGAGGGGGACTGGATGCGCCGAGGCATGGGGCATCTGCGGGCCGCTGCGCACGCCATCGCGGCCCCGGCCATGCGCCGGACGGTCTTGCTCGCGGGTATCATCGCCGCCTCGGTCGGCGCATATGTTGTGACGCCGGTGACTCAGGCGGCCGGCGTGACGGTCGTCAAGATCGGCGTACCCTTCCGCGGAACGGCCGCGGTCGGAGCGCTGTTTACCAAGTCCGATGGCACGCTGGGCCGGCATTTCTGCACCGCAAGCGTGGTCAGCAGCCCAGCGGAGGACCTGCTCATCACCGCCGCGCATTGCCTGCAGGGCAGGTCCCTCAGGCCGACGGGCCGTATCGTGTTCGCACCCGGTTATCACAACGGCAAGTTCCCGTACGGCATTTGGATGGTCACGACCGTATACGTGAACAGCGCATGGTCGGAGAACCAGAATCCAAACAATGACGTCGCCTTTCTGATCGCGGGGCGCCCGGGCACTCATATCCAGAGGTACACCGGTGCGGAGACCCTGAAGGTCGGCAAGCCCGCGCAGGTCGTGCAAGTGATCGGGTACCCGGACGCGACGAGCGAGCCGATCAAGTGCACGGCCCCCGCGCGCAACTTCGACCATGGCCACGAGATGGTCTTCGACTGCGACAACTACACCAACGGCACCAGCGGCGGCCCGTTCCTCGCCCATGCCAACCACAGGACCGGCGAGGGCTGGGTCATCGGCGTGATCGGCGGCTACCAGGAGGGCGGCGACACCCCGGACATCTCGTACTCGCCCAGGTTCTTCGCCAGGATCCTGGCCCTGTACCGGACCGCGGTCTCGGGCAGCCTGGACGCAGGCTCAGGCTGACGGGGCCGGAGCCGGCCGCGCCTGCGGGACTCCCGGCCAGGCCTGATCGTAGCGATAGGCCAGCGCGCCGATGAAACCCCGCGTAGAGTCGCCCAGCAACGTCTGTCACAGTCGTCACTGGTGACAGCCCCAAACACTGGGCTGGCCGGGGTGCCGGCCGGCTGTCAGGGCGAGATCGGCAAGCCTCGCCCGCATACCGACTATTTGGGGTAGCGTGAAATCGCAAATGCGATATCATGTGGTAAGCGCCGCAAACAGAACACATCCATGACGCAATTGTCCCGGGGATTATCTGCAAAGATGTGGCGGGCCTGAGCCCACGACATGCCGCTGCGGTGTCAGGGCGACAGCGTCATCGGGTCCGCGCCGGTAGCGTCCGGGCCAACCGGGAGCAACCAGGAGGGAGTGCGACTCATGGTGGATGGGGCTGGCGGGCCCACGGTACTGCGAATCCTCCTCGGCACACAGCTACGCCGTCTGCGCGAGGCACGCGGAATCACCGCCCAGGAGGCGGCCCGCGCGATCAGGGGATCCGAATCCAAGATCAGCCGAATCGAGCTGGGCAGGACCTCAGTCAGAGAACTGGACATCGTCGATCTGCTCAGCCTTTACGGGATCACCGACATTGCAGAACGGGAAGAGCTGCTGGCCCTGGCCAGTCAGGCGAATCAGCCCGGCTGGTGGCACCAGTATCAGGATGTACTGCCTGGCTGGTTCCAGGCGTACATCGGCCTGGAGGAATCAGCGGAATCGATCCGCAGCTACGACGCCCTGTTCATTCCCGGCCTGCTGCAGACAGAGGAGTACGCGGCCGGGGTCATCGCACTCGGCGAGTTCTCCCTGGAGGAAGCGGAGCGACTCGTCTTCCTCCGCAAGGAGCGGCAGCGCAGGTTCGCCGCTGGCGGCCTCCGGCTGTGGGCGATCGTCGATGAGACGGCGCTGCGCCGGCCGGTCGGCAGCGCGCAGGTCATGCGCGAGCAGCTCGAGCACCTGTCCGACGTGTGTGACCAGCCGGGCTTCGCGCTGCAGGTCGTGCCGGACTCCGCTGGCGGCTATCTGGCCCCGGGAAGCTTCAGCATCCTGCGGTTCGCCGTCCCTGACCTGCCCGACGTCGTTTACGTGGAGCAGCTGACCAGTGCCATGTACCTGGACAAGGGCGTGGATGTAGACCGTTACGCCAGGGTCATGGACAAGCTCAGCGCGACCAGCGCGCCGCCGGAAAGGTCCAAAGAGATCATCCGTACACTGCTCGAGGATATGGAGAGATCCCCATGAGCAGCACCCGCAATGGTATGGACGCGAGCACGCTGGCGGGCGTGACATGGATCAAGAGCCGCCACAGCGGCCCCACGGGGGGTAACTGCGTGGAGGTCGCCTTTCTCGCCGGCGGCGAGATCGCGATGCGTAACTCCAGGCATCCCAGAGGGCCGGCGCTGATATTCACCAGGTCCGAGTGGGACGCCTTCCTCGGCGGCGCCAAGGCTGGCGAGTTCGGCCCGCCCGCATCGCTCTGAGCAGGAATCACCCTAGAAATGGCACCCGCCGCCCCGCCGTTCGGCGGGGCGGCGGGAGTCTTCCGGCATCAGTCGGCTAGCTGACCGGCAGATCAAACTCGCCGCTCTTGACGCCAGCGATGAATGCCGACCACTCCTCGCGGTCGAACACGTGCGGGGCCTTGCGCGCGTCCTTCGAGTCGCGGAGCGCCACGCTGCCGCCGGCCAGGTGCGCCACTTCCACGCAGCCATCGGAGCTGCAGAAACGGCTCCTCACCCAGCGAGCCTCATTCAGATCGTGTGACATCCGGCTTTCCTTTCATCGATCAGACAATTTCTCTCGCAAGCTTGCTGATCAGCTCGGTCGAGCCGGCCGGGGACAAGGCGGCCGCGCGCAGCAGGTCAAACGCCTCGGCACGAGCTCGTACATCTCTGTCCCGCTCGAGATATGCCTGTCCGTGGACGCCCTCGGTGTAGACCACGTCGGGGTCGAAGCGCTCAGGGAACTCGATGATCGCGAATGGCCCGTTCAGGCACGGGTGCGGGCCGCTGCAGAACGGCAGCACCTGCAGCGTGACGTTCGGCCACAGGCTCGCATCGGCCAGGTGATTGAGCTGCGCGCGCATAAGCTCGGGCGCGCCCATCGTCCTGCGGATCACTGCCTCATCCAGGATGAGCCACAGCTCTATCGGGTCCGCGCGCAGGATGACCTCCTGGCGCTGCATCCGCAGCGCCACCTGGCGCTCGATCTGGTCCGCAGTCTGCCTCCTGCGCACCGTGGTCATCACCAGGCGCGCGTAGGCCTCGGTCTGCAGCAGCCCGTGGACCACCAGCGACTCGTAGGCGCGCAGCGACGCCGCCTCCGCCTCCAGGCCGACGTAGACGTCAAACCCGGTAGGCAGCACGTCCTCCCAGGCCGCCCACCATCCCTTGCGGTGGCCCTCGCGCGCCATGTCGATCAGGACCTGACGTTGCCCGGGCTCGTCAACTCTGTAGAGATCGAGCATGGCCGACAGGTAGGCGGTCCTGGTGGGCGCCTTGCCCGTCTCGATCCGAGACAGCGTTGAAGCAGCAAGCCCGAGCTGGTCAGCGACCTCTTCCAGCTTGATCGAATGTGCTTCGCGCAACCTTCTTAATTCAGTGCCGAGCCGACGTCGGCGTACCGTCGGGCCGATTGACGCGGTCATTCGGCCTCCCCTCCTAGAGGGCACGCTGGGCAGTTCCCGCGCTCCGACCAGAGAGCGCGGCCCTGCCGTGCGGCTGCTGGGCTCGAGGATCACCATACCGGATATCGGGGCCAGATGGGATCCCAATTGAGATTTCGTCTGCAAGATTTGTACCACGCACTTGCGTGGCATGCACTCCCATACCATTATGAGTCCAAGCGATCCGAGCCCATGCCATGCCCGCCCCGGCACGGGTCCGGCCGATGTCAGAAGGCACTCCGCGGCAACCGGCTCGCGCCGGGGAGGGAGCGGACCGAGATGGCACCACTGGCGACCCGCGCGAGCGACGCCACCCAGGACCTGGCCCTGATGGCAAGTGCCGCGGTCCTCGGCAGCGTCACGATCCCCGGGCGTCCTGAGCACGTCGGCGCGGCGCGGTCCTTCGTGGCCAAGGCCCTGGGTGAGGCCAGCCCGGTCACCGACGTCGCGGTTTTACTCGTCTCGGAGACGGTCACCAATGCGGTGCTGCACAGCCGCTCACGCCGTGCAGACGGAACGGTAACGATCACGGTCATCGAGATCGCAGGCGGAACGCGGATCGAGGTGACCGACGAGGGCTCCGAGCTGAGCATCCCCGTGGTGAAGGGCCATAGCTGTGTCACCGGCGGGCACGGCCTGTTCCTGGTGCAGAACCTGGCCGACCAGTGGGGCTACGTCCGCGATGAGCTCGGGACCACCGTGTGGTTCTGGCTCGGCTGCCATCGCGAAGATCGTTAACCGTCGCGCGGCATTCGCCCGCTGACTCTCGTTCCGGCTCCGCGCCGGCCGGGGCTAGCGGCGGGAGCCACGCGCCTGACGGCCAGGCGAACCCGCGCGCTTCTCCCTGAGCCGCATCGAGAGGTGCACCGGGCTGCCGTCAAAGCCGAACTCCTCACGGAGCCTGCGCTCGAGGAACCTCCGGTACCCGGCCTGCAGGAAGCCCGTCGTGAACAAGATGAAGTGCGGCGGCCTGATCCCGGCCTGGGTCGCGAAGAGGATCTTGGGCTGCTTGCCGCCGCGCACTGGTGGCGGGGTCGCCGCGATCAGCGCGGCCAGCCACCCGTTGAGCCGGCCGGTCGGCACCCGCGTGTCCCAGCCCGCCAGGGCCAGCTCAAGCGCTGGTACCAGCCGGTCGACGTGCCAGCCTGTGGCGGCGGAGAGATTCACCCGCGGCGCCCAGCGGGCGGTGTGCAGCTGCCTGTCGATCTCACGGTCCAGGAAGTGCCTGCGGTCCTCGTCGACCAGGTCCCACTTGTTGTAGGCGATCACCAGCGCCCGGCCTGCGTCGATCACCATCGACACGATCCGCAGGTCCTGCTCGGCCAGCGGCTCGCTGGCGTCCACCAGCACCACGGCCACTTCAGCGCGCTCGAGCGCCCGCTCGGTCCGCACCGCGGCGAAGTAGTCGGCGCCCTGGGACTCACGCACCCGCCGCCTGATCCCCGCGGTGTCGACGAACCTCCAGACGTTCCCGCCGAGCTCAATGAGCTCGTCGACCGGGTCACGCGTTGTGCCTGCTGCCGCGTCGACCAGCACCCGCTCCTGCCCGGCGAGCTTGTTCAGCAGGCTTGACTTGCCGACATTGGGGCGCCCGAGCAGCGCCACCCGGCGCGGCCCGCCCTCGGCGGCGAAGCGCTCCTGCGGCGCAGCAGGCAGCGCGCCGAGGACCACGTCGAGCAGATCCCCGCTGCCTCGCCCGTGCAGGGCGCTTACGGGAACCGGCTCG
>WNGL01009261.1_pt1 | contig 11768 bp, 10 predicted proteins | sample 5400591 | NCBI WGS metagenome assembly WNGL01 (sample SAMN13153377, study PRJNA577476) | soil metagenome | isolation source: 80 cm soil or saprolite under Garry oak tree replicate 1 | place: USA:California | collected 2016-06-15
CTGGCTGGCGAAACGCCTTCCCATCGTGCGGCAGGACATCGCTCTGAAGCACCAGCACATGGCCGAAGCGGCCTTTCCCTTCTTTCGCGCGACGTTTTACCGCTGGCTTCAGTTATGGCCGGAAGTCTGCCCCGATTTAGCCAAGGCGCCGTCCGTTCTCGCCGTGGGAGACTTGCACATCGAGAATTTTGGCACCTGGCGCGATGAAGAAGGCCGCCTCATCTGGGGCGTCAACGATCTCGACGAAGCCTGGCCTTGCGCGTACACACTGGACCTTGTGCGATTAACCACCAGCGCCTATCTGGCGATATCCGGCGAACATTTATGCCTCACTCGGAAAGAAGCCGCTGAAGGCATTGAAGAAGGCTACCGCGATGCAATTGCCGCAGGTGGCAAAGCTTTCGTCCTCGCCGAGCATCATCAATGGCTGCGCCTTCTGGCCCTCAGCAAATTGCGCGACCCCGTGCGCTTCTGGGAAAAAATGCAGCAATGCCCGCCCTACTCAGCCAAGCCGCCGGTCGAGGCGCGCAAGCTGATCGAAGAATCGCTGCCCGAACCATGCCGCGCCTACCAACTCAAGCGCCGAATCGCCGGCCTCGGCAGCCTGGGACATCCCCGAATCCTCGCACTTTCCTCCTGGCAAGGGGCCTTCATCGCCCGCGAAGCCAAGGGCATTCGAACGTCAGCATGGGCTTGGATCAAGAGCAGCTCCGCGGAAGATTTGTACGGCGCAAAATTGGTGAATTCCGCCATCCGCGTCAAAGATCCCTGCGTCCGTTTTCACGGCCACTGGCTCGTTCGCCGCTTAGCACCCGATTGTTCCCGCATCGAACTTTCTTCCCTGCCCAAAGAAAAAGACGAGTCGCGCCTCCTCTACGACATGGGCTGGGAAACCGCGAACATGCATTTGGGCAGCCCGAAAGCCGTGGATCACGTCAAGCGTGACTTGGCTTCCCGCCGTGGACGCTGGCTCCACAAAGCCGCCAAGGCCATGTACAAAGCCACCCTCAAGGACTGGGACAGCTGGCGCAGCGATTGGAGAAAATCGGCGAGAGGCGACGGAAAAAACTAACGCCTGCGCCTTCATCCGCTACAAAGTAAAAGCGTTTGCAATTTTTTTCATAACTACGCATTACATAGAACGAAAGACCTACGGAGTACTACCTGTCCCTGCCGCGTCCCTTACAACGCGAGTGCCGCTGCACCAAGACTGTCCTCACGTTCAGTAGATTCTCCGCGAAACCTCATGTACGTTCAAAAATGACTGGGATGGGAAACATTCTCGCAACCGTCGTGCTTGCCGTTCCGCTGATAGCTTGGCTTTGCGGAACACTCCTTCTTGGCACTTCCCAATTGCGGTTGGCGCGTACACCCTCCGCGCCGCGCGGGAACGCCCCCACTCCCTGGAATTCCAACAGCCCGGATTCCCCGGGGCGACTGAGGTGAGACCATGATGGATACGGAAGCTTTTCGGGAGTTCAAGACCGGCTTGACCCTCCTTCGAGACAGACACGCGGAAAAAGCTCTTCCCCACATGCGGAAGGCAGTAGAGCTCGACAAAAACAATCCCTATTACATGTCCTACCTCGGCGTGGTCATTGCGCGCTCGGAAGGTAAATGGGGCGAAGCCGAGCGCCTTTGCGATTCCGCGGTTCGCATGAAGAGAAACCAGGCGCAGCTCTACTTGAATTTGGCCGAAGTTTATGCCGCCGCCGGGCGCCGCGAAGACGCCCGCGAAGCTCTCGAATCCGGGCTGAAATTTGCTCGACGCGACGTGCGCCTGATGCTCGCGATGAACAAGCTGACACAACGGCGCGCCCCGGTTTTGACGTTCCTGCCCCGGAGGCATCCTTTGAACCGCCAGCTAGGCATGCTGCGCCACCGCACCATGCGGCTCTTTGGACAGGCTTCGTAACGAGTTCTCTCCACCCCCAAACACAGGAACGGGCGCCCCTTTTCACTGGGACGCCCGTTCTTGTTTTTGAATCCGCTTAGATGCGGCTGGTGGCCTACGCAATCCGCTGAGTTGCCACTTGGTCGCGCGCTCCATGCGCTGCCCTAATTTCCTGCGAAATCGGCCGCGCGAAAAGCCGAATCAAAAAGGAGTGCTGCCGCCGAAATTGTAGGAGTGCTGAATGCCCATCTCCATCAGGATTTTGATCCCGATGCCAAACATGCCCGTGGGCAAAACGTCCCGGCGCACCACTTCCGCCAGATATTCGCGATTCATGGAAGCCGGGTCGTTCGAATAAGGCATGGTCACAAAGAGCCGCAAGCCTACTTCGTATCCCGGCTCGCTCGACTGAAAGTACACTCCCGACCGGGACACGCTCACCGAACCGCGCAAATCCTCGAAATGCTGTTTCTTCGGGTCTGAGGGGCGAATGCGCATGAGCTGCGTGATTTTGCAGCGGCGTTTGCCGCGCCGCTCGGTGTGCGTGGCGGCCTGTTTGGTTGGTGCTTCGGTTGAGGGTTTCTTGGTCATTAGTTCCGTGACTGCTTCGTTGTGGGTCGCCATGGCAAAACCGACTTTCCGGACGAATACCTGTCTATCCAAGAACAAGTCTAGTTCGGCGGCGAGACAAAAACCTATAGCGAGGATGTACCCCTAAAGGGGTAATGCCTCGCGAGAAGATAGTAGTACGGAGGTACTACAAAAGAAAGGCTAGGACTTAGGAAAAAGTGAGGACGAAATCGGGATTGGCGCCGAAAAGAAGGAGAAAGTCCCAAATTGGAGTACCTGATGAGGCGAAATACCAAAAGGAGAAACGCCAGTCGGACACGGCTGGTCTTCGGAGACGCATAAAGACTTACTCCGTAACAGGTTGCGGCGGACGAGAGGAAAATCCACAAAGCCCGTTCGCGGCTGTGGAATTGCTGAAATGCAGGGCAGTCCGGGGTTTATTGCTACAGCAATTCGTCGAGAATTCATAGGAAGTTCAGTTAATAGAAATTTGGTATTGGAAAGGTATCCGTCATGACCACAGCCACGCGGCGGAGTTTGCAAGTCGAGGAGCGCCCCAAGGCCCCGATCCGGTCCAATGGCAATGGGCACGCGCGCCCGAATCGCAACGGACATGCCGGCTCAAGTAGCAATGGGAAAGTCCATGGGGCATCCGCCGGATCTGGCTCGAGCGGCAGCGGCGCGTCGCCAACCTCGGCCAAGCCGCGCGTGTTTGTGGCCGCCGAGAACCGCCTCCTGCGCGAAGCCCTCTCCCGCATGCTCACCAAGAATGGCGATATCGAAGTCATTACAAGTGAAGCCGTGGGACCGTTTCCAAAGGCAGCTCACCAAGCCGCTCAAGATTCGCTTCAAAAAGCTGATCTGCCCCCGTCTTCGGGACCGGGAACGTCCGTCTTGGCGGCAATCCACGATACGGAAATCCTCCTCCTCTCCTCCAAAGGAAATCTAGACTGGGACCTTGCCGAGATTCGCAAAATACGGTCGGCCACGCCTGAGGCCCTCATCCTCTTGATCGACGTTAGCAGCGACGAAACCAACTTCCTGCAATGCATCCGTGCCGGTGTTCGCGGCTATCTTCCTCGCGACGCTTCGGCCGAAGACGTAGTGGAGGCCGTAAAGTCCATCCACGGCGGAAAAGCTGTTTGCCCGGGCACGCTCTGCGCGGCGTTGTTCCGCTATATCGAGCACGAAGCCACAAGCTTCCCTTCCGCGAGCGTCCATCAGCGCCTGGGCCTTACCCGGCGCGAGCAGCAACTCATTCCGCTGGTTGCCGAAGGCCTCACCAACAAGGAAATCGCGAACCGCTTTTGCCTCTCCGAGCAAACAGTGAAGAATCATCTGTACCGCATGAAGCAAAAAGTCGGCGCCGACGACCGCCTCGGCATCGTCCAAGTCTGCCGCACCCAAGGTTTCATGGTTTAGCCCCATTCCGTTCCTGCCTATGGGCACGATGTAATCGTGCCCCCACAATCTCCTTCGCTCCCGGCACGCTCAAAATGCGGTATAGTGCCAGCCACAACCCGGCAGTAAACCATCTCAAATCGAAAGGTGAAACTATGTCCTTGAACTCCTTTCTGAAACCAACTTCGCGCCGCGCGATGCTGCGCGATTCCGCCACGCTGGCGGGCAGCACATTCCTCGCGCAATTCTTCCCGGCCTCGCTTTTGCGCGGTGCAGTTCCCTTCTACGCGCAGCAGAGTGCGCCTCCAGCAGACCCGGTCGCGGCGTTTCGCGCGCAGATGGCGGCGAATCCGATTCAGCCGCAAAAGCTTGCAGACAATCTCACCTTGCTTTCCGGCCCTGGCGGAAACGTGGTGGTGCTCAATGGCGCCGACGGCAAGGTGGTGGTGGACACTTTTGTTTTGCCCGCCTGGCCCAAGTTCAAAGAATCGCTCGACGCGATCAGCAACGCTCCGTTGAAGACGGTCATCAACACGCACTGGCATTTCGATCACGTCGACAACAATGCTGCACTGCACGCCGCCGGCGCCGCGATTCTTGCGCACGAAAACACGAAAAAGCGCATGTCCGAGGCGCATGACCTGCCGGTTCTTGGCTTGCACTTCCCGCCCTCCCCGGCCGATGCTCTGCCGCAGCCGACCTTCGTTACCACGCGCAAGCTGCATGCCAATGGCGAAACGCTCATGCTCGAACACCTTGCGCCCGCGCACACCGACACGGACCTCTTCGTTCACTTTCAAAAAGCCAACGTCATCCACATGGGCGACACGTTTTTCAACAGCATCTATCCCTACATCGACGCGAGCACCGGCGGCAGTGTGACTGGCATGATCGCGGCGAACGATAAGATTCTGAAGCTTGCCAACAACGACACCAAGATCGTTCCCGGCCACGGCCCGCTGGGCGCCAAAGCAGATGTCGTCAAATTCCGCGATATGTTGATCGCCGCGCGCGACCGCGTCGGAAAACTGAAGTCCGCGGGCAAGTCCGCTCAGGAAGCTGTCGCCGCAAAGCCCCTCGCCGACCTTGAGGACACGTGGGGCAAAGGCTTCTTCAACGGCGACGTCTTCGTGCAGATCCTTTACACCGCGCTCTGAGGCTGAAGCTCTAAAGAACCCTACTGCTTGACCACGCGTTTTTCGTCGGTGAGGCGGATGCGTTCGGCGTTGGCCACGCTGGACATGTCGGAAAGGATGACTTTGTCGCCCTCTTTGAGACCTCGATGGTGCTCGCAGACGCACGGCCAAACTTCACGTGGGTCCGGATGGCTTCCTTGTCATCGTTGATGATCTTAAAGAGGTCAATGCCGGCGTTCGAGGCGCCATTCACAGGGCGTCCGACGAAGAGAACGTTATCCAGTTTTCCGACGTCGATGTTGGCCATGACTTCGAGGCCGACCGAGGCGCCCTGAGGCACGGCATCGAGAGCGATGTCCACTGTTCGTGCATCGTTGGATAACGGGCCAAGGCTGCTGACGCGCCCTTTCCCGAGGGGACCTTTTTGCGAGGCGACAGCGGCATTTTGACCCGGCTTCACGTCAGCCGCCATGGATGCCGGAACGGTCACGCGAGCGACGAAGTTCGCGGAACCTTCTCCTCGAACGAGCGTTCCTTTGCCGCGAACCTGCAGGGGCATGGGGCCCTTCTTTACGGTGTCTGTCCAAACTGTGGAATAGTCCACGCTAGGTTCCTCGGGCGATGCGTGGGTGCTGATACCGCCGGAGATACCGCCACTGACACCGTTAGCGATGCCTGTGGAAACTCCTCCAGCAACGCCGCCCGAAATGCCTTGAGCGATGCCGCCCGGAACACCACCGGTCACACCGCCAGCTACGCCCTGCGCTTTGAGCGGGAAAGTCCACGCAGCAAGAGCGATGACCAGGGCGAGGCAACACGAGATGACGGTCAATGTAGCGATCAATCTTCTTTGGGACATACGGACCTCCTTGAGCATGAGTGAAACTCGCTCGACGAGTTGGCGTTCGGCCAGAAATGGCGGCGCGGGAATGGCCGCAAGGAACGTGCGGGCATTCGTGAACTCAAGTAGGGCTTCGAGGTAGGATTTGCGCGCATTGGTGAGCCGGACGACTTCCAGATCCACGACTTGCTCGCGCGCGAGGCGGGCGCGCGAAATGAGCCAAGCGATGGCGGGATGAAACCAGAAGAAACCGCGAAGGACTTCTTCGCCGAGGTGATGAGCCCAGTCGTGGCGGCGCACGTGGAGCAATTCGTGACAGGCAATTGCGGATTGGAAGCGAAGCTCCAGCGCTGTGAAACGATCCGGGAGGAGCACGACCGGCGCAATGAAACCAAACGTGACGGGCGAATCCACTTGGGAGGAAACGCGAAACTCGGCGGGCGCAGCCAGGAGCGCGCTCATGGCTTGGAGGACGGCGGCAGATTCCGCGGAGGAAGCGAGGGGGGAGGAGGCTTGGCGGAGGTGGCGAAGCTTGAGAAGCCCGAGCGCAAGAATGGCGACGCGCCAGGCAATGCCGCCGAGAATCACGATGCCAAGAATCGGAGCGAGCGTTTGAAGGCTGGGAAGATGCCAGTGCGTAGCGGCTGGGCTAGATGCCTGAGGAAGCGGAAAGGCGAAGTCGGCGGAGAGTACTGTGGCTGCGATGATTGGCGGGCGATGCCTGGGCTGCATCAACGGGAGCAGCAGGCTAGCGGCGAGGAGCGACCGCCAACACGCGAGAAGAACGCGAGGCTGCCGGAGTTGAAGCACACGCGTCAGAAATGCGGCGGCCAGAACAAGAAGGGCTACCTGGACACTCCAGAAAAGCAAATTTGAAAACCACAGCGGCATGTCCATAGGCGGCTCCTTCACTCTGAACCAGAGAATCTCATTCGCTTTCCTCGACCATGCGAACTATTTTTTGCAAGTCTTTTTCGCGAAGGCGGCGCGATTTGACGAGGTGGACGAGGAGAGGTTCGGCCGAGCCATTGAAAACACGATCAATGAATTCGCGGATCATGCCGCTGATGATTTGATTTTGGGGTTGCGCGGGGCGGTAAAGGAAGGCGCGATCCTGGCGGCGCTTTTTGAGATAGCCCTTGGTCTCGAGGATCTTCATCATGGTCATGACGCTGGTGTAGGCGATTTTGCGGTGCTCTAGGAGGGCCTCGTAGACATCGCGCACGGTGGCGGCGCCGCGCTGCCAGACGAGCTTCATGATCTCGAGTTCCTGGGGAGTCAGCGTGCTGTTTCGTGGGCGCATACCAGCTTCTTAGTACTAATTACTTCGTATGTCAAGCAAAAAGATGCAGGACCCTCGTTGCGCGGAAAGGAAGGGCAGAAAGCGAAAGGAACAATGAAGAAGGAAGAAACTAGAAGGCAGGGAAGCACAGAATCACGTCTTTTTTATGGACGTGCCCTTGTTCAAATTCAGCCGCGATTCCTCGCCGCGCCTGCCCGCGGCAGGCAGGCTTGCGGTACCAAGATGACTTCCCTGTCTGGTTTATGCGATTCTTTGTCCTCAACAAACGAACAGGAAATCAGGAAAAGAAAAACGGGTCTGAAGACCCGCCACTACAGGGACGCGAGGTCGAGGACGATGCTGAAGAAATTCAAGGATTTGTCGGAGAAGGAAATTCTGGCGATCGCCATCGCCGCGGAAGACGAAGACGGGCGCATCTACGGAGAATTTGCCGACGCGTTGCGCGAGGAGTATCCCTCCACCGCGGAGATGTTCGAGGATATGCGCAAAGAAGAGGTGGTGCACCGCGACCGGCTGATTGCCACGTTCCGACAGCGTTTTGGCGAGCACATTCCGCTGATTCGCCGGGAAAACGTGAAGGGATTCCTCCAGAGAAAGCCGGTGTGGCTGGTGCGGCCGCTGGGCGTGAAGGTGGCGCGCAGGCAGGCCGAGGTGATGGAGCTGGAGGCGCAGCGCTTTTATCACAAGGCGGCCACGCGGACCAGCGATGCCTCCACGCGCGAATTGCTGTATCAGCTGGCGGACGAAGAGAGGAAGCATACACAAACGGCAGGCGAGCTGGAAGAAAAGCACTTGACGGCAAGCGCGAGAGAACAGGAAGAAGAATCGCATCGCAAGCTGTTTTTGTTGCAGGTGGTTCAGCCGGGGCTGGCGGGACTGATGGACGGCTCGGTCTCGACGCTCGCGCCCTTGTTCGCGGCGGCGTTTGCGACGAAGCACAGTTGGGACGCGTTTCTGGTGGGGTTGGCGGCTTCGATTGGCGCGGGAATTTCGATGGCGTTTTCCGAAGGGCTTTCTGACGACGGCTCGCTGACGGGACGCGGCTCGCCGTGGCTCAGAGGCGCCGTGACGGGACTGATGACTACTGCAGGAGGAATCGGGCACACACTTCCCTTCCTCATTTCGAGCTTCCATGTGGCCACGCTTGTCGCGGCAATCGTGGTGGCGGTGGAACTCTGCGTCATCAGCTACGTGCGCCACAAATATATGGACACGCCGTTTCTGCAAGCAACGTTTCAGGTGGTGGTGGGCGGCGTTCTGGTGTTTTTGACGGGCTGGCTGATTGGAAGTTCGTAGAAGAAGTTCTCGGTATTCAGTTCCCAGTTTTCAGTATTCAGAATTCAGTTTTGAGTTCAAATGTGCCTGCATCAGTTGGCGGGCTTGGCCAAGAGCTTGACCAGGTCGTAGAGAAAGCTCTGACCTTCGTAGAACGAGTCGATGAGAATGCGCTCGTCGCGCCCGTGAAAACGAACGTCGTCGCGATCGATGAAAATGCCCTGAATGCCGTACGTGGGAATGCCGGCGATGCGGAGGTAGCGTCCGTCCGTGGCGCCCATAACCATATTGGGAACGACGGGAACTCCATGCCAAAGCGATTCGGTGGCGCGGCGCGCGGCGTCAAGAACGTCGGGACGAAGCGGGGAAACGGGCCCGGGAGACGGCTGGTTGAGGAGCTTGACGGAGACTTGATCGTCGGCGACGACTTTCTGCAACGTGCTGAGAACATAATCGGCAGAATCTTCGGGCAGAACGCGGCAATTCACCGTGGCGGCAGCGACCTGCGGCAGCGCGTTCACAGCATGGCCACCCTCGAGCAGAGTGGCCACGCAAGTTGTTCGCAGCGTGGCGTTAAACGCGGCAGAGCTGGCCGCAACGCGTCGCATGGCTTCCTGCGAGCCCTGAGCGACCGCGGCGAGATCCTGCTTGAGTGGGCCACTTTCGAGATTCGCCATTTGCTGAAAATAGGCCTTCGTCACTTCGTTGGTTTTCAGCGGGAAGCCGAACTGAGACAGACGCTGAAGGGCGCCGGCGAGGTGATAGATGGCGTTGTCGACGACGGGCAGCGAACTGTGGCCGCCTTTGTTGCGCACTTCAAACCGAAAGTTGGCGACATATTTTTCGGCGTCTTGAAGATAATTGGCGACGTGCTTGCCGCTGATCATCTCGCCCCAGCCGCCTTCGTTGAGGCAGAATTCCGCATCGATTAAATCCCTGTGATTGGCAATGAGCCAACCAACGCCGTTGAAAGGCCCGCCGCCTTCTTCGTCAGCGGTGAGCGCGACGATGATGTCCCGGTCGGGCTTGAACCCTTCTTTTTTGTATTGGATCAAGTTGGCGATCCAGATGGCGGCCTGGGCTTTGTCATCGCCGGTGCCGCGGCCATAGAAATAGCCGTCGCGCTCATTGAGCTGGAAGGGATCCATGCTCCAGTCTTCGCGCTTGGCTTCGACGACGTCGGTATGAGCGAGCAAGAGGATGGGCTTCAGCTTGCCGGTTCCGCGGTAACGAACGACGAGATTGGATTTGCGGGGATTCGCGCCGCCGAGAAAGATGTCGGAGTCGGGAAATCCAGCGGCTTTGAGGCGCGCGGCGGCGGCTTCGGCGACGGGAGTCGTCGATCCAGTGGTGAAGCCGGATTGGATTTCGATGAATTCCTTGTAGACGTCATGAGCGAGCTTTCTTTCGACGTCGGGCCGGGTTGATTGCGCATTTAGAGACGGTGATGCGGGAAAAGAAACTGCGAAAAAGAGCAAGAGCGAAAAATATTTTGAATTAGGCATGCGGCATTCTTCCATGAAGTCCGCGAAGAATACAACGGGAGGAAGAGTTTCAGTCGGAATGCCCCGCGGAGGGAGCGGGCACAGGCAGAGGGCGTTGCGCCTTGAACAATGAGCGAAGGAAGGACTGGAGGCGGTCCATATAGATGTAAACAATCGGCGTGGTGAAAAGCGTGAGCATTTGACTGACGATAAGGCCGCCAATGATGGTGACGCCCAGCGGGCGGCGCAATTCGGAGCCAACGCCAGTACCAAGCGCGAGCGGCAAGGCACCAAACAAAGCGGCCATGGTGGTCATTAAAATGGGACGGAAACGCAACAGACAAGCCCTGTAGATGGCTTCCAAAGGCGAGATGTTCTCTTCCCTTTCCAACTGCACGGCAAAATCAATCATCAGGATGGCGTTCTTCTTTACGATTCCAATCAGCAGGATGATGCCAATCAAGGCAATCATGTTCAAATCAGTGTGAGCGACCTTAATAGCCAAGATGGCTCCAATGCCCGCGGAAGGAATGGTGGAAAGAATAGTGATTGGATGGATGAAACTCTCGTACAGAATGCCGAGCACGATATACACGGCCACGAGCGCGGTGATGATAAGGAACATTTGTGAGGCGCGAGACTCCTGGTAGGCCTGGGCGGTGCCTTGGAAGGTGGCATGTACGGTAGGCGGCATGCCACTTTGCCGCGTGGCGTCGAGAATGTGCTGAACGGCTGGACCGAGCGAGGCGCCTGGAGCGAGATTGAAGGAGAGCGTGATGGCCGGGAAGATCCCCTGGTGATTCACCGAGAGCGAAGTGCTGGAAGGCTCGTAGTGGGCAAAAGCGCTGAGGGGAACCAATTTGCGGTCAGAGGCCGGCACGTAAATCGATTTGAGAGCCTCGGGACTTTGCTGGGCGCTAGGCATGACTTCCAACACAACGTGATACTGATTCAGACCCTTATAAATGTTGGAGACCTGGCGCTGACCGAAGGCGTCGTTCAAGGTGTTGTCAATGTTTTGCACGGAGACGCCGAGGCGAGAAGCGGTGTCGCGGTCGATGACTAGAGAGCTTTGCAAACCGTGCATCTGCTGGTCCGAGTTCACGTCGCGGAGTTCAGGGATGGTCGCGAAACGTTGCTGGAGGATGGGCGCCCAATGCTTGAGATCTTCCAGATTGTCGGCTTGCAAAGTGTATTGATATTGCGCAGCACTTCCGCGGCCGCCGACGGAAAGATCCTGGACGGCCTGGAGGTAAAGCGCCGCGCCCGGCACTTTTGACGAGGCTTTGCGGATTCTCGCAATGACCTGATCAATACTGATTTTCCGCTCGCTGAGAGGCTTGAGCTGCCCGAACATATGCGCGCTGCTGCCGCCAGCGCCGCCACCGGCGAACGCAGTCAGAGTGTCAACTGCCGGGTCTTTCAAGATGATGTCCGAAAAGACGCGCATCTTCTGCTCCATTGCAGCGAAAGAAAGGTCCTGATCGCCCTGGACCATTCCGCCGAAACGGCCGGTATCTTGCTGGGGGAAAACGGCCGGTATCTTGCTGGGGGAAAAAGCCCGAATTCACGTGAAAGAACAGGTAGGCGCAGAGAATCGCGGTTCCAAAGGTCGCTCCGAGAATCAGCAACTGGCGGCGAAGGACCCACCTCAGGGAAATATCGTAAATATGAAGCAAGCCGTTAAACGCACGCTCAAAGAATCGGTAGATCCAATTGTGGCGTCCGGATTCGTGTTTTAAGAAACGCGCACACATCATAGGCGTGGTGGTGAGGGAGACGAAGAGGGAGACTCCGATGGCGACGCTCAAGACCACGGCGAATTCACGGAAGAGGCGCCCAACAATGCCCGGCATCATGAGGA
>WNGL01010491.1_pt1 | contig 11768 bp, 9 predicted proteins | sample 5400591 | NCBI WGS metagenome assembly WNGL01 (sample SAMN13153377, study PRJNA577476) | soil metagenome | isolation source: 80 cm soil or saprolite under Garry oak tree replicate 1 | place: USA:California | collected 2016-06-15
ATAAGTACCCTACTCTACTAACCGGATTTCCAGTCGCTTGTTAATCTTGCCTTTATTTTCAGTCTTCGTAATTTTAATAGCGCCGACTTCTTTTGTATGTTTGACGTGAGTTCCGCCATCAGCTTGTAGATCAAGGCCCACTATTTCAACAATGCGAACTTCTTCAATTTCTGGAGGAAGCAGGTTTATTTTTGTGCGGATCAGGTCTGGTATTTCAAAGGCCTTCTCGCGAGGTAGAGAATATACCCGAATAGGGTAGTCTGCTTCAACCGCTTGATTAATCTTCTCTTCGATATAGGCGATACGCTCTTTATCCAGATTCTCCATGGCAAAGTCCATTCTGGCTCTGTCAGGATACATCTGCCCCCCTGTTACTTGTACATTAAACTCTCTAAAAATGGTGCCACAAAGTATATGTAGAGCAGTGTGCGTACGCATCATACGGTAACGGAAGTCCCAGTCAATGGTACCGACTACTTCTGTTCCAACTGAAGGAGGTAGACAATCCAGTGTATGCCAGACAACATCGTCCCGTTTATTGAGTGCAATAACGGTGCCTTCATTGTGATAATTATTCCACGCGATTGTACCTCGGTCGGGCATTTGACCGCCACCTCCAGGGAAGAATATCGTAGCGTCAAGCGCTATCTCGTCACCTTCGACCGCGACAACTTTCGCAGTGCATTCAAACGTGTAACTGTTTTCGTGGTAGAGCAGCTTCGTCTTCATCGTTTTTGCTTGCCCCTTAATACATACTAAATGGTATTTTTCAATAAAAAACCTCTCGTCCGTCATAGGGACGAGAGGAACTCCCGTGGTACCACCCTGGTTAGCCTTGTGTAGTCTCGCTACACATGCTCACTCATTTTATTTTTCTTCAAGGTAACGGGAAGATTCCGGCCTGACCTACTAGTATGAAAAATTTTCGGTAGGCAGCTCAAGAGTGATTTTCAGTGCGCGCCTCGTATCCGGTTACACCATACCCCGGACTCTCTATGACAAGAGGGTCTATTTGCCCATGCGTGACTTACTCGCTCTTTCATTGCTTTTGCATGGCAATAATACCACAAATGGCCAGATTAGTCTATACCAATGTTGGTAAATTCAGGCTTTTTAAAAGTTCTATATAAATGGTAAAATACAATCAGCCATTAAATTAAATAACCGCTTTTCATTTCATGTTAAGGAATACCTATGTATGACCTCAATGCATTCTATGGACCGAATGCTGGCTATGTGCTTGAATTATATGAACGCTATCGACAAAATCCTGCGTCTGTTGACGCCGCCTCTCGTGCCATTTTTGATACCTGGTCTCCTATAGATCAATTGACTGCCGAGCAAGAAGCTACCCCAGGAATTGCACCTGTTGAAGTTTCCAAAATTGTTTCCGCTTCCACGCTCGCGCATGCTATACGTTCACGCGGGCACCTTGGCGCCCATCTTGATCCACTGGGCAGTGAGCCTCTGAGCGATCCCGCTCTTCTTACTGATACCCACGGCATTAACGATGATGACCTGGCACATCTTCCACCATCTGTTGTTGGGGGACATTCAGCCGAAGGCGCTCGGAACGCTCTTGAAGCAATTGCTAACTTGCGTGCAATGTATTCTGGTACGATAAGTTATGAATTCGACCAGGTAAAGAGTCCTTTTGAGCGTGGTTGGTTGCGAGATGCTGTAGGTTTACAACTCTATCGTATGCCATCGAATCCAGCATTCCAACGTAATCTATTGAAGCGCCTTACGCAGGTAGAGGTGTTTGAACGCTATCTTCACCAGACGTATCCAGGTCAGAAACGCTTCTCAATTGAAGGGACTGATGTGTTGGTGCCGATACTGGATGAGATTATCAAGGCTGCGATCGATTGCGGTACCAGTGAAGTAATAATAGGTATGGCGCATCGTGGCCGCCTGAATGTACTCGCGCATGTGCTTGAGAAGCCTTATACTGCCATACTCAGCGAATTTGGACATATGAAACAAGAAGAAGGAGTTCCTCTCACCGACAGTTTTGGCTTCGGCTATACAGGTGATGTGAAGTATCACCTCGGCGCTGAAACAATCCTTGAAGAAGGAGCTACTGTAGATCTTAAGATCACTCTTTCTCCCAATCCAAGTCACCTGGAGTTTGTTAACCCTGTTGTTGAAGGCATGACACGTGCCTCGCAGGAAGCGAACGATCATAGAGGAAGCCCCCAACTGGATGTAGATCACACCTTGCCTATCCTGATTCATGGAGATGCAGCCTTCCCAGGTGAGGGTATTGTCGCCGAGACCTTAAACCTGTGGAATTTAAACGGTTACACGGTAGGTGGCACAATTCATATTATCGTAAATAATCAACTCGGCTTTACAACTGAACCACAGGATTATCGCTCAACATACTTTGCAAGTGACCTGGCGAAGGGCTTTGAAGTACCTATTATACATGTGAATGCTGATGATCCCGAGGCTGCTTTGATGGCTGTACGCATAGCTCATGCCTATCGCGATCAGTTTCATAAGGACATACTGATCGACCTGGTTGGCTATCGTCGTTGGGGCCATAATGAAGGAGATGAACCAGCCTTCACTCAGCCGCAGATGTATGATATTATTCGTACTCATCCAACTGTCAGAGAACTCTATGCGCGATACTTGCAGGAGCAGGGCGTCATTTCTCAGGAAGAGATCGATACAATGCAGCAACAGGCTTTTCAGATCCTGGAGGATGCCAAAAGCGAGGTGGACGCCAGTTTGCAACCCTTTGAGCAAGATGAATCGAACGGACTAAATGGACATTATGATGAACCAGAACAACCTCCTGCAGTTTCTGCTCAAACATTAATCGAGTTCAATGCTGAACTGCTTTCCTGGCCGGAAGGCTTCTTCCCCAATCCTAAACTAGCACGATTATTACAACGCAGGGCAACCACCAAGGGATCTGATGGAGGTATCGACTGGGGGCAGGCAGAGGTGCTCGCATTTGCATCGATACTTGTAGATGGCATTCCCATTCGATTGACTGGCCAGGATTCTGAACGGGGCACCTTTAGTCACCGTCATGCTGTACTACATGACCAGCACACCGGAGACATTTATATCCCGCTACAACATCTTTCCCAGGCGAAAGCATCATTTTCAATCTACAATAGTCCGTTGAGTGAAAGCTCTGTGCTAGGTTTCGAGTACGGCTACAGTGTGCATGCCCCAAATGCTCTTGTGTTATGGGAAGCACAGTATGGCGACTTCGCGAATGTTGCGCAACCTGTTATAGATCAGTTTATAGCTTCGGGACGCTCAAAGTGGAAGCAGCAATCATCCCTTGTTCTATTGCTTCCTCATGGTTACGAGGGGCAAGGCCCGGATCATTCAAGTGCGCGACTTGAGCGATACCTGGAACTTGCAGCACTGGACAACTGGCGAGTAGCGAATTGCTCTACCTCTGCTCAGTACTTCCATTTATTACGAATGCAAGCATTTAACCTGTTAAGGCTTCCACGACCACTTGTAGTGATGACGCCTAAAAGCCTGCTTCGTCATCCACTAGCAGCGGCTAGTTTACAGGAGCTGATCCAGGAAACCTTTCAACCTGTTCTTGATGACCGCGTGGCGCTAAGCCATGCTGATGCAGTGCGGCGTATCGTACTTTGCACAGGAAAAATAGCTATCGATATGCTTGCCAACAAGCTCTATGCACAGGCGCAAGATGTAGCAATTGTGCGTGTTGAGATGCTCTATCCGTTTCCCGCAGAGGCTTTGAAAAAGGCTCTTGCCAATTATCCTGAAGCGAATGAAGTTGTTTGGGTACAGGAAGAGCCACTAAATATGGGAGCATGGAGTTATATATCTTCCCAACTTAGTATGTTGCTTGACCAGGGCATTGAGTTGAATGTGATCGCTCGACCTGCCCGCCCAAGTCCAGCTACAGGCATTTCGGATCTCTTCCAATTCGAGCAAGAACGGATCATCGAAGGAGCATTACGCACAACAGTAAATCAATATGGAGGCAAACATGGAGGTTGAAATACGTGTACCGGCATTGGGAGAATCAATTGTCGATGCAGTCATTGCAAGATGGCTCAAAAGTGAGGGTGATGCAGTAAATCAAGGAGAAGCACTTGTCGAGTTAGAAACAGATAAGGTCAATGTCGAGGTCAGTGCTGAGCGGAGTGGAGTGCTGCAAAAAATTCTCAAGCAAGCAGGAGATGAGGTTACAATTGGCGATATGCTGGGCATGATCGGTGAAAGTGCCGAAGTAGCTACTGGTGTCCGTCAAGAAACTGCTCTACCAGGAAAAACGCCCGAACAGCAATCATCCAATGGGCAACAGCAATTAGAATCTCCAGCGGTTGATGGACAGAGATCAGTCTCACCCCTGGCACGGCGCATCGCCGATGATAATAACGTCGACCTGTCACAGGTCACCAGCCACAGCCCCCATGGTCGTGTGACTAAGGACGATGTGATCAGTTATTTAGAGACAACATCGGGGCAGCAAACTCCTGGTGTGCCGATGGTTACACCGCAGCCAAAGACAACTGATGATAAAACCACTCCTACAGTCGTAGAGATTGCCAGGAGAGAAGTTCCTCCCGGTCCAACAATACTCCAGGCACAGATTCAGCCTGAGCCACGGAGACGCGAAGAGCGTCTGCAACTTTCGCGGCGGAGACAGACCATTGCTCAGCGATTAGTCGAAGCTCAGCACACAGCAGCGATGCTCACAACTTTTAACGAGATCGATATGAGCGCGGTAATGGAGGTACGCGCTCGACGCAAAGAATCGTTCAGGGAGCGTCATGGTATTTCACTCGGCTTCATGTCCTTTTTCACCAAAGCTGTGGTAGGCGCATTGAAAGCTTTTCCACGCGTGAATGCTGAGATTCAAGGTAATGAAATGATCTTGAAATATTACTATGATATAGGGATTGCTGTTGGCGCGGAGGATGGTCTGGTTGTACCTGTACTACGCGACGCTGATCGCAAGAGTTTTGCTGAAGTCGAGAGCGAGATTGCGGATCTAGCAAAACGGGCGCGCGACAATAAGCTTACACTTGCCGAGTTGCAGGGTGGCACTTTCACTATCACCAATGGCGGTGTATTTGGCTCGCTGCTCTCCACACCGATTTTGAATGCTCCTCAGGTGGGTATTTTAGGAATGCATAAGATCGAACAACGTCCGGTTATCGTCAATAGTCAGATTGTCGTTCGCCCAATGATGTATGTGGCACTTTCATACGATCATCGCATTGTTGATGGTCGAGAGGCCGTGCAGTTTCTAGTAAAGGTGAAGGAGCTTGTTGAAGATCCTGAGACGTTATTATTGGAGGGATAAAAAATCGGTCCGCGTGAAGAGTCGTAAAGAAAGTGCGAAAAGCTTGCATACCTAAACCTAAATTTGATATCCTTATGCCAGATTACAAGACATTATCGGCTTTATATGATAAACTCGTATGGACTACACAAGCATTTATCACTAGGATTACGCTGTGTTTTATCGCCCGAAAACTATGAATCCTTATGCCAGGATGCTGGAATTCCTTGAGAGTTGAGGAAATACCAGGGCAGTTGGCAGGTATAGAGGAAGTCGCTTGCAATGGGATTGGGAAACACCGACGATTTAAATTCTCAGGTTGGCAAATCACTTGGCCAGTTCCGCATTGTCGAACACATTGGCGCGGGTGGTATGGCCTCGGTCTTTAAAGCCTATCAGCCAACCCTTGATCGCTATGTCGCGGTCAAGGTTTTGCCAGCATATCATGCTCGAGATCCAATTTTTGTGAAACGATTCACACAAGAGGCACGTTCTGTTGCGAAATTGGCACATCCAAATATTGTCCAAATTCATGACTTCGGAGAACAAGATAACATTACCTTTATCGTAATGGAGTATGTCGAAAGTGGAACCCTCAAAGATCGTTTGAAAGAGCGCCCTCTAACCGTTCCTGAAGCAGTCGATTTTGTCATCCAGGCTGCCGAGGGATTGGGATGCGCACATAGTCACGGCATCATCCATCGGGATGTGAAACCTGCAAATATGTTACTTCGCAAAGATGGACATTTACTCTTATCTGACTTTGGTATCGCAAAAATCCTTGAGGGTACCGTAAATCTCACACGAGTTGGTACTGGAATAGGTACACCTCAGTATATGTCACCAGAACAGGGAACTGGGCAACCTGTTGACCGCCGCAGCGATATTTACTCATTGGGTATTGTTCTGTATCATGCTTTAACTGGTCGTGTTCCGTTTACTGCAGATAGTCCGCTCTCTATCACTGTCAAACACTTGAATGACCCCATTCCTATCGAAAATCTCCGTGTGAAAGGGGTTCCTCAACCTATTGAGCAGGTGCTCCTCAAAATGACTGCGAAAGCACCTGCTGATCGCTATCAAACGACGGATGAGTTAATCGAAGCTCTGACGAGGGCGCTTACAGCTTCTCAACTGACCTTACCACGGTGGCGTACAGGAATACAACCAGTAGAATCACCTGGGCAAGCAGTAGAACTACCAGGAGCATTTTCAGCGCCATTATCTACTGCTGGTGGAGGATTGGGCCAGATCTCAGGACCACTTGCCCCGGTCTCTCACCTATCGATGTCTAATCTCAGACAACAATTGGTGACGGTGCCATGCTTTCGTTGTGGCGCGGCAAATCAAAGTGATCGCTTGTTTTGTACATCTTGTGGGTATGAATTATCTGATAAGTGGGCCAGTGCGGACCGTTATCTCGCGCAAAATGGTCGGCCATTGCTAGCCCGGCTTAGTCTACAGAATGGGCAAATGGCTGGTCGCTCATACCTGTTTCACCAGGTTGTAACAACGATTGGCCGTACTAACGGTAACGATCTCATCATCTCTGGTCGTACTGTTTCCAGGCGCCATGCACGGCTCTGGTTTGAGGGAGGACGCTGGTACCTGGCAGATATGCAGAGCGCAAATGGCACATTAGTCAATAATATGCGGCTTCAGCCAAATCAGGCTGTTCCTTTGAATGATGGAGACATAATCAATTTCGGTGACGAAATTGTAGTGTTTAATATTGTCTACTAGTAAGGATTACTCGGATGAGCTCTATAAATCCAGTTGTGCAAGTAGCACAGCAATTTCTATTGGGAGGCGCCGTTAAACAAAATCATGCACTTGAGCATGCAACTATTGTTTTGTTGAGCAGGAAATATCCTGATGTGCGTTTTGCGGGCATTTCATTTGCAGCGGGATTTTTCGTGTTTGGTGACGTGCCAATGGAAGCTATATTACCAGCAGCTCAGGAAGCTCTCACTTTACTGCGAACAACTTCACCCGAATTGGCGATCCACGAACGTTGTGGCACAAATCTTGCCGTGACTGCAATGTTGACAGGACTTTCAGCCATGACGGTTGCTAGAATGCGCCGGCCATTCGGCAGCGCCAATAATGTAATATTGGCAACGATGGCAGCCATGATTGCATCGCGTCCTCTTGGACTAACTGTGCAAAGGTATATCACCACGCAAACGCCTAATCAATCCATGACTATTACCGGCGTGAGATCTCTTACAGTTTTTGGTACGCCAGCTCACTTTGTCAGTACAGATAATCCTGAAGCTGCTGGCTTGTTTTCCTAGTGGAGTAAAAGACTGCTGATGGAGCGTAGCCGTTTTTTAGTTGAAACGACCTGGCTGGCCAAACATCTACAAGACCATGACTTGCGCATTGTTGACATGCGTGGCTATGTTCGCACAGTGGAAAAGGATGGAATTCAGGAAGCACGTTATGAAGGTGCGCGTGATGAATATGGGCAGTCGCATATTCCTGGTGCTGTGTACATCGATTGGACAAGAGATATCGTTAATCTTGATGATATAATCAAGGCCCAGATAGCACTCTCTGAGCAATTTGCCCAAATGATGGGCCGCATTGGTATTGGTGATCAACATCTTGTCGTGGCTTATGATGCGCACCCTGCCTCGCAATTTGCAACACGTCTGTGGTGGGCGCTCAAGTATTACGGGCACGACCAGGTTGTAGTGCTGAACGGAGGACTAGGTAAATGGAAGCGTGAAAATCTGCCATTGATAGATACCATTCCGGACTACCCTCCCGCCACATTTACACCTGACGTTCAACCTCAACTCCGTGCAACAGCCGAGGATGTTCTGAAGTTACTAGGGCGACGAGATGTTGCGTTAGTTGACGCGCGTGATCACGGACAATATACAGGTGCGCTTGTGCGAAAACCCGGTCGTCCTGGTCATATCCCCGGCGCTCTCAATATTCCCCGCGAAGAGTTAATGGACCCTACAACAGGAACCTTCCGTAGTAACGAAGAACTCGCGCAAGTTTTCTCCAAAGCAAATGTCTTACCGCAGCAACGTATCGTCGCGTACTGCAATGGAGGGGTTGCTGCCACTTCTGTCCTCTTCAGCTTGGCGATGCTAGGCTATCCGTCGTTTACAAACTACGATGGTTCCTGGAATGAGTGGGGCGAACGCCAGGATTTACCTGTCGAGCTTTAATACAAATAGCATAATATTTACTTCATATAGTAATCGAATGTCTGCTGCAACATTGGACATAGTACTTGATGCTTACTAGCTCGACTCAAAAGAGGGGTAATGAGTGCCTCGGCTTCGTGTGGTCGGCTTGCCCATACATCCCGTGCGAAAGAGGAATCGGCCTGCGGATCAAAACGTTCTGCAACGGCCAGGCTTGCGGAAGCGGGATCAACCGGCATAGTGATACCACATGCCTGGGCTATATGAGCGATCTCGATTGCTATTGCACTCCATCGTTTTCGGGCTGTTTCATCTTCACGAATTTTACCGATAGGTTGTCGCATTTCAGCATTTACGATAGCAAAGGGCACAAGGAAGAGTTGCTTCATCCACATGCGACGCTCAATATCTTCTACCAGAGCAGCTTCAACACTGGCAGTTTCTAATGCATCTATCAGAGGATTCAGCGCTTTTGTGTGTGCGACAGGAAGAAATAATTGCGTAACACCTGGTTTTACATCTATTACAGCAGGTGACACAATGTGTGCCCCTACATAAAGTACACCCATAACGGCTCGTTCAGGTCCTATTGCACTGCAAACAGTATCAAACGCGGCAAATCCATTTTGCACGGTAATCACCAGTGTTTCTGGTGTAATACGTGGGATCATCTCTTCCACTAATGTTGGGATGTCGTAAGATTTGGTGGTAAGTAGCATAATGGGGGCGAACTGCTGCACATCATCAAGTGCTGAACAATTGATTGGGAAATAAATGGACCGTTTGTTGTCTAAGATGATTGTTAGACCAACCTCGCGTAGCTGTCGTAGCGCTGCACCGCGAGAGATGATGCGGGGGCGTATACCACCCTGGTAGAGCGAGGACGCCAGGAAACCTCCTGCTCCTCCTATACCTATCACGTCAACTTCTGAATCCATAACTCCTCCTCATTCTTGGTCACCTCAAATTACGTTGCCGTTGAATTGTAATAAGATCGCTGAGTACTCCATAAGCTGTTTGCATTACTGCCGGTTCGTGTTCGACCAAAGTGATTGTGCCCATGGCTTCGGTTTCGATTGAGATTACGCCTGTTGTGCCTTTGCCTATATGCAACATGTCATCTGAGCTGATGCGACATGGCAGCACCTCGGCAAAGAGCACACCGTGTTTACGATGCGCTTGACTGACCAGGCGATAAGGTGAACCTGCCAGTGCTGCTGCACAAATTTCATCCGAGGTGAGATTGCGAATGCCCTCACGCTCGACCATTTGAGGAGTAAGGGTACCTTCAAGAAGTAAATTGGCTAAAATAGTCGTCTTCATCACAGCGTCCCAGCCATCCAGATCGTACCAAGGATCAGTTTCGGCTACACCGATTTCCTGCGCTTTGAGGATTGCCTCGTCAAGCGAATATCCCTGCTCAATCATATTTAAAACCAGCGTGCTTGTTGAGTTCAATATTGCCTTGAAGCATTGTATCCCCACTGCAGGGAGAGTAAATTCTGCCAAATTTATCAAAGGGAGTCCATCCATGACAGCCGATTCAAATCGAAACTGTACATCGTGGCGTCGTGCAAGTGACTGAAGCTCTCTTTGGGCGTACGCTACGGGACCTTTGTTTGCTGTAATTACATCCATGCCTGCCTCGAGGGCTTTACGAATATATCTGAGAGCTGGTTGACCATCTTGAGGATTGAGTGTAGTAAGCTCGATGAATAGCGAAGCGCCTGCTTTTTTTCCGGCTTGAATAAACGCCTCAAAATTTTCCATACGGGTTCCTGCACTGCTGAGCCAACTAAGTGGATCCTGTTCACGAGCAAGCAAATCGGCGTTAATCCCATCAGGATAGATATAGAGGCCTCGGCTACGCGAGCCGATCCCCATAATTACAGGACGTATGCCAGATTCACGACCCAACCATTCGCTCCGAGATGCTAATAGTGGAATGAACGCCTGAGCGATGTGTCCATAACCCAGTATGAGCATGCGGAGCGGTGGAAGTAATGCAGAAAGGGATGTTTCGCTCATATTTACATACCTGTGTCACAATCGCATAGCGCTGATCGCTCGTGCTATTTGAAGAATGCTGTGCGAAGCTTTTCAGAGCAATGAACACAACGATCAGCAAAACCACAATGAAGACGATTACCATGTAAAGAAGTATTTTACGCGTTTCTGTTGAAGCGACATTGTTCGGAGGTTTCGTGGTTGTTGTACAAGCGTAGGAACTGAAGTCTGTATGAATGATTTAGGCGGGACCTGTGAAGGAGCGGGTGAAAAAATCCTATCTTGCGATGGAGGTTTTAATTGTGTGCGCATCATATTTTGCCCAGGGGTCGAGGGCATTGAAATTGGTGAAACAGAGGACCCTTTTTGTTGTGTACCTGTTGAATTAGATGTGGATTCAGGTAATTTTGGCTTTGCAGACATACTGGTTTCATCAGAAGTGCCAGGTTGCACTTTAATATTTTCCTGTGATGGATTGGTTGAGCTTGGGGTAGTGAACGTAGGCGTTTGTGATGTGGTTGTTGCTATATTATTCGGAGCTTTATTTGTGAGTGAAAAACCACACTGTGGACAAAACGTTGCCTGTCTGCGTAATTCAGCATTGCATCTGGGACAACGAGTCGGTGAAACCGATGCTACCAAAGGTTGTGGTTGTTGTGGAGGTACCGATGCAGCTGAATCTCGCGATGACTGATCTATAGTAGCCTGCGCATTTTGTATACTTTCAAAAAGCTGCGGTAAATCTGGCTGTGTGCTATGAGGGTCTACAGGTCGAGCAGAATTTGTTGTAGGTGGTTGTGTCGATGATGGCAATAATAGCAGCCCCTGCTTGAGATCATTGCTCATTTCCGCAACGGATTGGTATCGGTCCTTTGGTTTCATTGCCATTGCTTTTTTAATGATCGTGTTGAGACGCTCAAGGAGTTCCGGCGGGAGCGTACCCAACTGTGCGAGATGCCTTGAGTGGCGTGGCGCTGGTTTCGCCGGTTTCGTGACGCCGAGTCTAAATTGCCGTGAGGTACCGGGTACCAGACTCGTTTCTGGCGGATTGTGCGAAAGTTGCTCCTGTAATGATGGTAAGTCGGGAAGGTTCTGCTGCATTGATTGGTTGCGTGCTGATACATTTGGGGGCTCGTGAGTAGTGAGCGCAAAATAAAGTGTTCCACCCAGGGCATAGACATCTGAACGAGTGTCTGTGCCACTTCCCCCAGGATATTGCTCTAAAGGAGCATAGCCAGGTGTGCCTTGATGACGAATAAAAAAAAGAGTGCGTGCTCCGTCGGCTGTCGCTTTTG
>WNGL01053404.1_pt1 | contig 11768 bp, 16 predicted proteins | sample 5400591 | NCBI WGS metagenome assembly WNGL01 (sample SAMN13153377, study PRJNA577476) | soil metagenome | isolation source: 80 cm soil or saprolite under Garry oak tree replicate 1 | place: USA:California | collected 2016-06-15
GGAAGAAGCGCCAATGTCGTGTCGCACTCAGTGCTGCTGGGCGGCGCGCTGGTTCGCAACAACGTACACCCGGTGCTGGCAGGCGAAGGGGGCGAGTGCCTGATTAATGGACTCTTCATCGGCAATGGCCACCAGCACCTGGACAACTACATGCTGGTAGAACATGCCAGTCCGCGCTGCGGCAGCCGGCAGTTCTACAACGGGATCCTCGATGGCCACGCACACGGCGTCTTCCACGGCCGCATCATCGTGCACGAGGATGCGCAGAAAACCGACGCCAAGCAGACCAACCGCAACCTGCTGCTTTCCGATGACGCGCAAATCGACACCAAGCCGCAACTGGAGATCTACGCTGACGACGTGAAGTGCACCCACGGGGCCACCATCGGCCAGATCGAGGGGGACGCCCTGTTCTACCTGCGCTCTCGCGGCATCGACGAGGTGTCCGCGCGCAAGCTCCTGCTCTTCGGTTTCGCCAGCGAGTGCCTCAACCGCATGAAGCACGGGCCGGTCCGGAGGTACGTGGAAGGGCTGATCAACCACTGTCTGCACCAGATGGCCAACTCTGCGCCTGGTGCGTCGACAGAGAACCGCCGCGAGGACACCGGAAGAAACTGGGGGGAAATCGGATGACCACCGCCGCCAAGAGATTGCCCAGAGAATCTCGCCCAGCGGACGTGCGCGACCCCGGCGCCGGGTTCGATGTGGAGAAAGTCCGCAGGGATTTTCCTATCCTGCGACATAGGGTTCGCGGCCGGACGCTGGTCTACCTGGACAATGCAGCCACGTCCCAGAAGCCGCAGGTGGTCATTGATGCCATCGGCCGTTACTACGAGCGGGACAATGCCAACATCCATCGTGGCGTGCATTTCCTTTCCGAACATGCGACGGAAGAGTACGAAGCAGCGCGGAGGAAGGTGCAATCGTTCCTCAACGCCGCCGATGCGAGCGAGATCGTCTTTGTTCGCGGCGCCACGGAAGCCATCAATCTCGTGGCGCAGACCTACGGCCGCACTAACGTTCACGCCGGCGACGAAGTGCTCATCACCGCCATGGAGCATCACTCCAACATCGTGCCCTGGCAGATCCTGTGCGAAGAGAAGGGCGCAAGGCTGCGGGTTGCGCCAATCAGCGACAGCGGCGAACTGCTGCTCGAGGACTTTGAGAACCTGCTGGGACCGCGAACCAAAATCGTCGCCGTAGCCCACGTCTCAAATGCACTCGGCACGATCAATCCTGTCCAGCGGATCATCGAAATGGCACACCGCGGTAACATCCCAGTGCTGGTCGATGGAGCCCAGGCCGTGCCTCATCTCAAAGTGGACGTGCAGGCTCTGGATTGCGACTTCTACGTTTTCTCCGGTCACAAGGTATATGGTCCGACCGGCATCGGCGCTCTGTATGGCAAATCCACTCTGCTGGATGCCATGCCTCCGTACCAGGGCGGTGGCGACATGATTAGCTCCGTGACCTTCGAGAAGACTATCTACAACAAGCTGCCTTACAAGTTTGAGGCAGGCACGCCGCATGTTGCTGGCGCCATCGGCCTGGGCGCAGCCATCGAGTATGTGAATGACCTCGGGGCGGACAACATAGCTGGATATGAGCGCGAGTTGCTGGCTTTTGCCACTGAAGCCGTTTCAGTAATCCCCGGTATTCGTCTGATCGGTACCGCAAAAGAGAAGGCAGCTGTGCTCTCGTTCCTGCTGGACAGTATCCACCCGCACGACATCGGGACCATCCTCGACCAAGAGGGAGTTGCTATCCGGACAGGGCATCACTGCGCCCAGCCGGTAATGCAACGCTTCGGCATCGCCGCCACGGCGCGCGCTTCGTTCGCTCTCTACAATACCAGGGAAGAAGTGGATGCCCTGGTCGAGGGCATCCAGAAGGTGCGGGAGGTATTCTCCTGATGCCTGATCTGCGCGAACTCTACCAGGAAGTGATCCTGGAACACAGCAAGGCGCCTCGCAACTATTGCGAGATGGAGACAGCAAACCACACGGCGGAGGGATATAACCCGCTCTGTGGTGACCACTTTACTGTTTATTTGAACTTGGACGGCGACTCGATTCGCGACATCAGCTTTCAGGGCTCGGGCTGTGCGATTTCCACGGCCTCAGCGTCCATGATGACGCAAAGCGTGAAGGGTAAGACCAGAGTGGAAGCGGAAAAACTCTTCGACCAGTTCCACAAGCTAGTGACGGGCCAGTCGCCGGCGAACGGGAACCGGGCAGAACTGGGCAAGCTAGCCGCTTTCTCCGGCGTCTCCGAGTTTCCTGTGCGGGTCAAGTGCGCCACCCTTGCCTGGCACGCATTGCACGCTGCAATGCGAGGGAAGCAAGAGACCGTGTCGACGGAGTAGCACGCGACGCGGGGAAGAAGGAAAAACAGCTACGCGGGGAGTTCTATATGGGTGCGGTGAACCGATCACGCTGAGTCGGGCTTGTGAAGTCATCGAGATCCCCAGCGGGATTCGCGACACCCTCCCGGCTGGCACCGTTGTAAGGATCATGCAGTCCCTGGGCAGCGGTTACACGGTAGCTACAGATCGCGGCTACATGTACCGTATCGATGCCAAGGATACAGATGCCCTGGGGCTCTCCAACGCGGCGACGGCACAAGCATCCGCAGTCCAGGAGGGGACCTTCAGCGATCAAATGGTCTGGGATCAGTTGAAGACGGTGTACGATCCGGAGATTCCGGTCAATATTGTGGATCTGGGTCTGGTTTACTCGTGCGTGATTACTCCCCTGGAGCAAGGCGTGAACAGAGTTCATATCAAGATGTCCATGACGGCTCCCGGTTGCGGTATGGGCAACGTGCTCAAGGCCGACGTGCAGAGCAAGCTCTCGCGGTTGCCCGGTGTCACGGAAGTTCATGTTGAAGTCGTGTTCGATCCGCCGTGGCATCCCGGCCTCATGTCGGATGCAGCGAAGCTCCAGCTTGGCTTCGACCTGGATTACGGCACAACACACGCCTCGCCACCGATCTATGGCGAAAGAAAGTGATCGTCCACAATTGGCCGAGAAGACCCTGGATTCCGGCGCAGGGCCAGAAACATTCGCCCGCACGGTCACGAAGCCCGTGGCGTCGCGGTCCGCGCTCGCCTAAGCTGCTGGGCGTTCTGGTCTAGGTCGAGCGTAATTCACGTCCAGGGTACGATCTCTTAGAATGCTGCCATTCAGAGCTTTGATTGCTTTCTCGGCCTCAGCGTCGTTTGTCATTTCCACGAATGCAAACCTGCGTGGGAGCCCAGTGTCGCGATCCACGAGGATATGAATCTGCACCACCTGTCCGAAGGCTTCGAACAGCCGCCGAAGCTCCTCGTGCGTCACCTCAGAACCCAGATTTCCAACAAAGAGGTTTTTCACGACGTTTCCCCCATCGGTAACTGTCCAATTGTGGGCTGTTCTCGGGCGATTGGGCAAGAGGGCGAAGTTGAGAGACCAGCGAGCCCCGGCTTCCGTTTTTCTCCGCCGTAGTCGCACGCCACACTGCCATTCTGCAAAATGCAGGCGGGTTGAAGGGCACAGGCAGCGAGCCTAGAATTTTGCCAGACGGTTCTAACAGCGGAAGGTCTGTATGCCTCACTACTACGCCTTTTTCTGCCACGCTTGTAGGAGCACGTTGTCGAAAGTGCCGACGCCCGCCCAGTATGAGGAAGGCAAGGTCGTATGCCCACATTGCGGCAGCGAAGAAGTGGAACAACGTGTTTTGACTTTCTGGCCTGTCTCAGCAAAAGAGAGCGCGTGAGAAGCATTTTCGAAGGGTAAGAGCAGGCCAGTTTCGAATAAACGAGAAGGGAGTCACTTTTATGTTTGCCCGAGGCGTCGAAGTAATCGCTAAACCCAGCAAGACGCTGGAAGTCGCTGACACAATTCGGGAGAGAGCTCTGCCAATCTTCAGAAAACAATCTGGTTTTGTGGATGAGATCGTTCTGGTGTCGGACACCGATGTTGATCACGTCCTGGCTCTAAGCTTTTGGAACACAAAAGAAGACGCCGAACGTTATCACGGAGACGAGTACCCGACACTCTGCGGGTTGTTAGCCCACCTGATTGAAGTGGCCCCGACTATTAGAACGTTCAACGTCGATAGCTCCACTGCTCACAAGATAGTGGCGGGGAAAGCGGCGTAAGAAATTTCGAAAGCTGTTGTGTCGGAGATCACCACCGCGCCGGTGCGGCAGTTGAAAACCCGGATCCCAGTTTGCCCGCAGAAGGAGTGACGACCAATGCAAGCAAAGCAGCTTACTCTACCCGATTGAGAATCGGCCGGACACGCTCGCGGGCGTGGCCAACGTCCTCGATAGCACGAAGAATATCCAGTCCTTTTTTGACTGGCACACGAGGAAAGGAGCGGAAGGAGTATCTGAGCATTCGCTGAGACTGAGTGGAGCTCTCGCGCAAGGGAGGCGCCTGTCGAAGGCAAGCAACAAACCATCCTTACCTTCAAACGCCATTACCGCTCGCCTCGGTCCTCTATAATTTTCCCAGAGGCCCTCCTCGTGTCCGAAGCCCTTCGCCATTCTGCCCTGCTCACGGATCTTTACGAGCTCACCATGGCGGCGGCCTATTTTGAGAACGGCTTCCGCGCCACCGCCAGCTTCGAACTCTTCGTGCGCTCGCTGCCTCCGCAACGAGCCTATCTCCTTGCTGCCGGACTCGAGCAGGCCCTCGAGTTCCTGGAAGACGTGCGTTTCCAGCCCGAGGACGTCAGCTTCCTTCGTCGGCACTCTGCGTTCGCTCACGTTAGCGACGCTTTCTTCGACTACTTGAAAACCTTCCGCTTCACGGGTGAAGTGTGGGCCGTTCCCGAAGGCACGCCCATCTTCAGTGAGGAACCTCTGCTGCGCGTCACCGGACCCATCATCGAAGCACAGATTGTCGAGACCTTCCTGCTGTCCACATTGACCTTCCAGACCATGATTGCGTCGTGTGGTAGCCGCAGCCGAGGGACGCGGTGTTGTCGAGTTCGGCAGTCGCCGCGCCCACGGGCCCCAGGCCGGTGTGCTCGCCGCGCGCGCCGCGTACATCGGCGGCTGCACAGGCACATCGAACGTGAATGCGGGAGCTCGCTTCGGCATTCCCACCTTCGGCACTCTTGCGCACTCCTTTGTGATGGCCTACAGCGACGAGGAAGAAGCCTTCCACCGCTTCCAGCAGTTCTTTCCCGACCATTCCGTGCTGCTGGTGGACACCTATGACACTCTCTCTGCCATCGAAAAAATCATCCACAGCGGCTTGCGCCCGAAAAGTGTGCGCCTGGACAGTGGCGATCTCGCGGCCCTCTCCCGCCAGGTGCGACGCCGCCTCGATCAGGCAGGACTCACGGAAACCCGCATCTTTGCTAGCGGCGACCTCGACGAGTTCGTCATCGCCGATCTGCTTGCCCGCGGAGCTCAGATCGATGCTTTTGGCGTCGGCACCGCGCTTGCCACATCGAAGGACGCCCCGGCACTCGGCGGAGTGTACAAGCTTGTGGACGTTGCTTCCGGGGATGTTCCCTCGTACCGCGCCAAATTCAGTGAAGAGAAAATCACCTATCCTGGTCGTAAACAAGTCTTTCGCCTGCCCAACTGCGACGGCAGCTCTCGCGAGGACGTCATCGCCCGCGAAAGCGAACGCTATCCTGAGGCCGAATTGCTGCTCGGCCCCGTCATGCGCGAAGGCAAGCGCCTCGTGCCCTCACCGAACGTCATTCAGATTCGCGACCGCGCCCGTCGCGAACTTTCCCGCCTGCCCGAGCCCTGCCGTCGCTTACAAAACCCCGGACCGTATCCCGTCCGCTTCAGCCGCCAGCTGGAAGCTCTGCTCGAAGACCTCCGCCACGGTCTCACCCAACTCGCCGGGAAGAAGAGCACATGAGGGCCACGTAGCGACGATTGCTCTCGGCTGTCCGGCCGAGCGCACTTTGGCCGGGTCGGATCTCTCTTGTAACCACCGTACCAAAGGATCGCAATTCGACTTCGTGCACCCGGCCGGCAAACTCTATGTGCCCGGCGCCGAAGCAATCATCTCGAATCTCCAGCGCCTCACCACCTTCGCCGCCCAGCATGGCATCCCGATCGTCGCCTCGACCGGAGGCCGATCCCGAATTCAGCCAATACCCACCCCACTGCCTCGCCGGCACGTCTGGACAGAAAAAGGTCGAGGGTACGCTCTTCCCGTAGCACTACATCATTCCAAACCGCAAGATCGATTTGCCCGGGAACCTCGGCTGCTATCCGGAGATCATCCTCGAAAAGCAGACCGTCGACGTGTTCACGAATCCCAACACAGATTCTCTCCTGAAACTGCTGGGCTACCGCGAGATCATTCTTTGCGGCGTGGTCACAGAAATCTGCGTCGATCGCGCGGCCCGCGGCCTGATCCTGCACGGCTACCGTGTTCACTTGGTCGAGGACGCCATCCGTCACCTCGATTCGCACCGTTGCCACGCCACCATCCAGCATGTCCGGCGGCATGGCGGTCGCCTGCTCACCACCAGCGAAGTGCTGGCCGATGTGCTCCAATCCGCCGCCTGACCCGCACCTGGAACTCGGGCACCATCGAGAGGCCTTCTAGCCGAGCGCATCAGATGTTGCGGGTAACGCGCGTCCCGAAAGCAGAAACTCAGGGCTTCGGCAAGCTCAACCTTCACATGGCACGTACAATTTCCGAGGCCCATATTTCATGCAGAGTGGGTTTCCTCGACACGCACAGTTCGGGACCTATTCTTCAAAACCCGCCCACAGGTCCTGAATATTTCTCTCGCGGCTTCAGGAGATAAAGCAGCGCCGCGATTGCCAGCCGCACCAAAGACCCCCCCAGACTAGGTGGCCGGGATAGATCGTGAGGATGTCGAGCGTGTACAGCGAAAGCAACGGCGTGAGGGCCAGTATGCCCAAGCCCATAATCACGGCATCGACAAAATGCCGATAGCGCGCTGTGGGCATGCATTCCGCTCTAGTCAGATCGCGAAGGCAGCACTACTTTGTGGCCTCGTTGCCAGCGGATGAGCAGCACGCGGTGTCCCGTTTGTATTCCGGTTCGGGAGTCGATGCGAAACCGACCGTAAAACGTATTGCAATCCAGGTCAGACGCTGTACTTCGTAGCTTCTCGTCATCCAAGGAAGCGGCCCTCCAAACGCATTCCGTCAAAACCAATCCGGTCGCAAAACTTCCGGCCGCAATGTAGTCGGGCGCATGTCCGAACTGCCTGTGAAAGCTATCCAGAAACCAATCCGAAGCCGGGCCTGTGACGTTTGGGAAGGTCACACCCGGTTCCCACTGGCTAGGTCCGAGGACTCCATCCGCTAGTTGCGCGAGTTCAGCGGAAAAATCACCGATGCCAGCAGCAACAGCCGCCACTACACGAACCGTGCCGGGCCAATGCTGACGAGTTCGCATGATGCCCAGTTCGTCTGGAAAGGTTACCGCTAGAACAACAACCTCCGGATCGATGTCGAACAGGGTCCGAAGAATGGTGTCGTAGTTTTCGAGGGAAGAGTTGATTGGGACAAGCTCGACCGACTGGCCGGCCACAACAAGGACCGATTCCAGGATCCCACGAGCAACCTGCCATCCGAAGGTTCCGCCGGCTGAGTACAAGACACAAATTCGACGGAGTACGGGGTGTTCTTCCGCCAGCCAGTGCGGAAGCTCTCGCAGGTAGTCACTTGCCGGGCTCGCGATGCCCACCAAACGGCGCCGACCATGGCTGAAGATGTCGTCGGAGGAGCCGCCATAGTTCCATACGACTTTTTTGTGTTCTTCCGCAATCTCCGCTACGGCCATCGTCAAGCTGCTGGAATACGGCCCCAAGAGAATGTCAATCTGATCCTCCTTCAGAAGCTGGAATACGTTCTTCCGGGCAAAGCTGATCTGACTGCGATCGTCATACCAAATCAGCCGGACAGACCTTTTCTCCCCGTTCCGCACGGCAATGCCGCCTTGAGCATTGATGTACGACTGCCAGAGGCGAATACCGTGGAGCGCCTGTTGGCCCAAGGGGCGGCACTTGCCGGTCAGGGAAATGGACAGCCCGACCGCAACTTCTGTCTTGTTGCACATACCCTAACGCGCGGCAACGTACAGATGGTACAGCATCCAGTAGACGACAACGCCAGTAACAGAGTCGTAGAACCAAAGAGGGAGTGTCCAACGAGCGATTTTCTTGTGACGCTCGAACCGTCCGCGCCAGGCCCGGTGTAGCGTCGTCAATATCAACGGCACGATGACCGCCGCGAGAATTGTGTGCGAACCGAGCAGTGCCAGGTAAAGATCGCGCACGGCGCTTTGCCTGGCGAAGAGCGTGACACCGTGGTGAGCGCGGCACCGGATAGCGGCCGAGAAGAAGCGAGGAGGTTGCAAACGCCGTTTACGGCGAATCAGGAAATAGCCAAGAGTCAATAGGAGCGCGCTGGCAGCGTTCAGAGTGGCATCGATGGCGGGGAACTCGGATAGAGGAATCATGTTGTCACCGGCGAACAGGCAGCGAGGCGGGCGATGGCGCCCCCATTGGTGCTCGGTCGCAAGAGGTCGTGAGGGTTTTGGAGGAGCCCTCCTCGGAGACTCTACCCAGAACTTCCAATTTCGCCTTTGTTGTCCTGCAAACTCAATCCCCGAAATCCCCAGTCGTTTTAGCGAGCGGAGCCGCGATGCCATCCAAACGCGGCCAAGATCATAGAACCAACTGGCAGAGAAAAGGGAAACTACACTATGCGGGCTCTGGCTCTGGCCAGGGAAGAACCTGGCACAGGGGCTTACATCGATACCGAAGGACCTAGAATCGAGAACAAACTGGAACGCGCATGCGGCACAAACGGATGGGCGGTGATCTGTCCTTGAAACTCGCGAGCCCATCGTCCTGGAGTTCTTGTTCCACACGATGGGCAACAGCCACTTGAAGTCAGATGGTAGCCCATGATGAGGTAGCTGTACCGCTCAATCAGCAGGCAGCTGTGACAACGTGTGTTCTCCAAGTCCCCAACCTCGCCCGGCAGATTCCCCGCATATACGTGCCGAAGACCCGCCTTCTTGCCAATCTCCGCCGCCCGCATCAAGGTTTGTGCGCTGGTGTTGTCCGGGTCGGTCATTTTGTAGTCTTTGTGAAACGCTGTCGCGTGCCAGGGAATGTCCGTAGACACACTTGCTATGAATTCTGTTAGCCGCTGCAGTTCGTCATCCGAGTCATTGAAGCCGGGGATGACGAGCGTGACAATTTCCAGCCAGAAGCCCATTTCGTGCAGGCGGCGAATCGTGTCCAGTATGGGTTGCAACCGCCCGCCGAGTTGGTGATAGTGGCGGTCATCAAAACTCTTCAGGTCAACTTTGTAGAGGTCAACCCAGGGTCGTAGGTATTCCAGCACCTGCGGGGTGCCGTTCCCGTTGGAGACAAAGGCGGTCAACAATCCTGCTGCACGGGCTTCCTTGAAAACTGCCACCGCCCACTCGCTGGTTATCAAGGGCTCGTTGTACGTGCTCACCAGGACCTTGGCGCCTTGATGAAGAGCCTGCTGCACCAGTCGCTGGGGGGTGGCTCCCAACGGGGAACCAACCGCGGTCGGGTCACGGAGCGCTTGGGAAGTTACCCAATTCTGACAGTAGGCACAGTGCAGGTCACAGCCCAGCATTCCGAAGCTATATGCCAATGCGCCGGGATATGCGTGGAAGAATGGTTTTTTTTCGATAGGGTCGCACTGCACTACACCGGTGTAGCCCCAGGGAACGTATAGGGTCCCGCCTCGGTTGTAGCGAACCTTGCAGACACCAGGTTGGCCCTCCGGGATGGGGCAGCAGTGACCACAGGCAAAACAGCGTACACGGTTCCGGTCAAGTTTCTCGTAAAGTTCGCCCTCGCGGACATTCTCGTAAACGATATCCCGCAGCGTAGGCATACACCGCAGCCAAGTCAGGCGATTTCCAGATTCCATTTTACTCAAAAGTGTACCGGTGAGGCGAGCAGAGCGCGCACTCGCATATCCGCTCCCGACGCGGCCGCCAGACAATCGCACTCCATCAGTTACGCGTTGGAAACACGACCGAGACTGACCAACCACCTGTGTCACCAAGTTGCCACTTCCGCACCGGGGAAGGAAGTTCCTGCGGCTCTGCCACTTTGGCTGCTTCTGTCGCCCACGTGCGTTTCTAGCTAACGTTCCGCTTCAGTTGGACCCAAGACAGAGGAAACGTACTTATGAATTCCCGAAACGGGACAATCTTTTATTGGAAAAACTACCTGGTCGAAGCTATGGACGGTGGGTCATGTCTAGACCCCTAAAGCATCGCGTTCTTGTGGTGGATGACGAAGAAAACATCCGAGTAGTATTCGCGCAGTTGCTGCAACGGGAAAGATACGAGGTCGCTGCTGCGGAAAATGGTTTTGACGCCCTTCTGAAGCTAAAACAGTTTGTGCCCGATGTGATCGTCTCCGACCTGAACATGCCCAAAATGTCAGGATTTGAATTTCTGTCGGTGGTGCGTCGTCGCTTCCCCAAGATCTCAGTCATTGCCAGCAGTGGAGCCTATGGAAGCAGAGTTGTGCCGACTGGAGTGCTTGCCGACGGTTTTTACGCCAAGGGACAGGATCGTCCTGAAGCCCTTCTGAATAGTGTGGCTGATCTGATCCAGGCGTCTGCCGCACGAGCAAGGGGCCCATCAGAAGAACCTGCTCCGGTTTGGATTCCGCGGAATGCGAAGCTCGACTGGCAGTTGCGAACGCGGCAGAAGAATGGGAGCACCTGAATCACAAACATACCGGCACAGAGCATCTTTCTGCTGGGAATTCTGCGCGGGGCAAATAATGTGTTTTGGTTGGTTTTGCGGCAGAGTGCAGCAGGGCGCCCGGCTCGCGTTCGAGCAGTTCCTCCCGCCGGAGCATTGCGAATGCCTGCGTTTGCCAAGGAGTACGAGGCGTACGATTGGACATGAGCAGAATACATCCAGAAGGCCCCGACTCAGACCCTTCTGATCGGCCGGTAGCTGCCGATGTCCTCCTTCGACAAGAGCCAGGCGAGGACGAAGAGGAAGACGAAGGCGACGGCAAAGAAGATGACGATGATGACGACAAAGACGACGACGGCTACTCGGAGTGAGCGTGCCATTTCATTGGGTGAACGATGAAGCGTGAACATTTCGTCAAGGTAGTCGAGGAGGTGCTCGACTCGCTCCCACAAGAATTTCGCAGTCGCATTCGTAACGTTGCTGTTCTGGTAGAGGATATGCCGCCGAACCAGCCATCACCGCAGTCGGGGCAGCAAAGGCGGCTGCTTCTGGGTCTCTTCCATGGCGTGCCCACGACCAAGAAGAGCATATTTGACCTACCGACGGGGCCCGATTACATCGTGCTTTATCAGAAGAATATTGAAGCGGTCTGCTCCAACGAGTCCGGAAACTGAAGGATGTTTAGCTAAGTTCACTAGAATCGGAGGCTATAGGACTTCGCGAAAATTAGAAGGTGCAGGAATAGCAGCAATGCCAGACCAGCGAGGATGCTTCCCACGGCACGCAACGCGCCCCAACGTGAGAGTAGCCGCTCCTCCACGTTAAGGCTAGGCCGACTTCTTTACTTGTGAGCAGAACTCGATTAGCTTCCCGCGTTTCTGCGGGGGAACCCATGCCGCTCTCTTCTGAAGGCGGTTTGGGATGTAAAACTCGATTACCTTTGCCATGAGTTGGTTTACTGCCTTCCGTCGTGAAAATCTGCGATTCGTCGCCCGGGCTTGCAACCGGGCTGCCGCATTACACGGGAGCAGGTTCGCTCCCATGTGCTCTGCGTTACTT
>WNGL01022220.1_pt1 | contig 11767 bp, 9 predicted proteins | sample 5400591 | NCBI WGS metagenome assembly WNGL01 (sample SAMN13153377, study PRJNA577476) | soil metagenome | isolation source: 80 cm soil or saprolite under Garry oak tree replicate 1 | place: USA:California | collected 2016-06-15
ACAAATGTCCCGTTCACCGCACGCTCAAATCGGAGATCAACATCCGGACGGTGGAGCAGCCGGAGTAAACCTTTGCGCTGTGGAGCGCAGCGGAGCGGGGAGAAGGTGGCGAGCGCCGCATGCGCGAGCCCAGTGAGGGCAGACGCGAGCAGCAATCGCAGCCGATATCGCCGGGTTTGACCCGCAATCCATCCTGTGCGGAAAAAGTTCTTACAAAGGAGATTGACCCGCGGGTCAAGCCCGATTGGTGGTCGAACGCTACTCGACGCCCTACACCGGTCTCGTGACTTTCATCGCGAGCTATTTCGCCATGTCCTGGGTGGCTTGGCGGCTTGCAGTCCGCATCACCGCACCGCGGTCGCGCCTGGCGGCGGAGTGAAGCGCGCCGAAGTCAACGCTGAGATCGGCCGCGGCGCGAGTCGTTATTGCTGGCTGTTCGAGCCGCGCATCGAGAGTTCCGGCAAGGTGTCTCCGAAAGCGGTGCCCTTCTTGCCCGCCGCGACGCCGACTTCGTAAAGCGCCTGCATGTATTTGCCGTCGAACGGGCCGCGGCTCGGAAAATCGAAGCTCGGGTCGACATGGGCGACGCGCAACGCGATTCCCTGTCGCTGCGCGCCGACATAGATCAGCATTAGCTCTGCACGCAACGCCGCCGTCAGCGCTACGCCGATCGAGCGGCCGAGCACGCCGGGAATGTTGTGGTCGGGCATCTTGAATTCCGGCCCGAGTTTCGAGTTGACCATGACGTAAAGCTGGCCGAGCGGCGGACGCGACGTGCTGCGCGCCGAAAGCATCGTTTCCGGCATGACGAAGAACGGCGCGGTGAGCGTGCCGTCGCCGTGCAATTCCTGGAATTTCTTGCCGTTCGCTTCGACCTCGATCGGAACCGGGGAAAAGAATCCGGGAATGGCCGAGGACGCGAGCAGAATGTCGCGAAACAGCCGCGCTCCTTGCTCCCCGTGTGCGGCGATCGCGCCCATGTTCCAGATCACGCGTCGCCCGGCATCGAGGTTTGTGGTTGCCACCCACAGGCGCCGTCCTCGCGCGTGTTCGGCTGCGATCTCGGACAGCAGGGTCGGAGTCACGCGGTGCTCGATCAAGCGCTTGAGCGGCCAATAATCGAACAGGCTGCTGCGGGTCATACGATCTTCGAAGATGTCGGCTGCGCCGATGCTCGTGAAGTTCTTGTGTAGCTCCTCGTCATATCGGGGCCCGAGAAAAGCAAAAGGAGCAATCAGCGCGCCGATGCTGACGCCGCTCACGACGGCGAATTGTGGCCGTGTGCCCGCTTCGCTCCAGCCGGTGAGGACGCCCGCGCCGTAGGCCCCGTCGGAGCCACCGCCCGAGATCGCCAGCCATGGCCCGCTTACCTGCGGCAACACCCGCGCGAACGCGCTCTCGGAATCCCCCCAGATGCGCGCGTCCGCAATCCCGGGAATGACCGCGGCGTCATCGTCCTGCGCGGTGAAAGCGGGCCGCTCTTCCTGCTCCTTCGCGCCGGCTTTGGGCGGCGCCCCTTTTCTCTCGACCTTTTTCTTTCCCGTGGCGTGGGTCTGCGCCTGCGCCGACATCCACGCGGCCGGCGGGCATGCCAAGAGCAACATGCAGATCAGTCCGGCAGCAACCCCGCAACCCATGCGCAGCGTGTGCAAAGGTTTCTCCAATCGCTCTGACGCGTTTGTATGTTCTACATTCGCGCCTGTGCTCTTGGCATCCAGAGCGGTTCTGCGCATTCGCAACACCAGCGGGCGCCGACGCGTCAAGAGCATTGATGGAGTGATTTGTGCCTCAACCCCGCGTCGCGCTCCATACGCCGGCGCAGGCCCCGCTCGGACCTTGGCCGCGCCAGCTGCCGCTGCCGGTCGTGCGCGAGAGTCGCCCAGTGCCAATGGCGTATTGCGGACCGCTGGACACGCGTACGGTGACGCCGCCGGATGGTGACACGCGTCCCGTCAGGCTGACCGGGCCGCCGCCTGCGTAATAGACTTGTCCGCGGGCGATCATCACGCCGTACCGGTAAGCTTGGTCGCAGGGACCGGCCCTGGTGACGACAAGCACGCTCCATGAGCCGTCGAACGAGGCTGCGTGCGCGGAGAGGCCAGCACAAGAGATTGCGGCGGCGAACCCCGTGGCCAGCGCGGCGGCGCGGATGGAATGGCTGATCATTGGAATCCTCGTCTTGCGGCGCCTTCACGGAGCGCCTGGTTGTGCTCGTTATGGCCTTTCTTCATCATGGGAGAGCGATCGGTGGGGCGGCTCACAACTCGCGCGGCATCGTTAGCAGAAGGCGCGCGGTGAAAGAAGGGGTTTTGGCGCGGCTGAAGCGGGCGGCACGGATCCGCCTCACGATCGTGTTATTATTGTGTTCGACGCGGTCATGGCTCACGCCAAAGCTCAAATGCAGGAGGAACGCCATGCAACGTATTGAGCTCGGTCTGGCCTTTGCCCTCGCGTTTGCGCTCACGCCAGCTTCCATGCAAGGCGCCACATCGGGGATCGAGCGGCTATATATTTTGAATTGCGGAGAGGGCATTGCCGGCGACATTTCGCGCTGGTCGCCGGGCGTGAATGTGGGCAAGTCGATGGACTTCGCCGACAACTGCTATCTGATCAAGCACGCGCAAGGCTGGCTTCTGTGGGATACGGGCGTCGCCGATGCCATCGCTGCCATGCCCGAGGGCCAGCGGCCCCCCGATCCGCGGATGACGCATTGGCGGCGGCCGAAGACGCTTGCCGCGCAGCTCGCTGAACTCGGGGTGAATCCGTCCGACATCAAATACGTCGCCGTCTCCCACACGCATCCCGACCACATCGGCAATGTCGCGATGTTCCTGCAGAGCATGCTCCTGGTGCAGAAGGCCGAGTACGAATGGCACTCGCCCGTCGGTCCGCGTTTCAAACCGGACCACCCTGTGATGAAGCTCGAGGGCGATCACGATGTTTTCGGTGACGGGAGCCTGGTGATCATTTCCACGCCCGGGCACACGCCCGGCCATCAGAGCCTGCTGGTCAAGCTGGCGAAGACGGGAAGACGGGGGCCCTGTTGCTGTCGGGTGACGCGGTTCATTTCAAGGAGAATTGGGAAAACCGCCGCATACCAGAGAACAACGACAGCAAGGACAAGACCGCGGCGTCGATGCAGCGGATGGCGGAGGTCATGGCGAAGGAAAACGCGCAGCTTTGGATCAATCACGACAAGGCGCAGCGCGACAGCCTGAGGATGTCGCCCGAGTTCTACGAGTGAGCTGGCGGATGTTTCGACGCCTCGCCACCACGTGCGGCGCGCTCGTTCTCGCGTTGGTGATCAGCGCCGCGCAGGCGCAGAGCGGCTATCCCGACCGCGTGATTACTTTGGTCGTGCCTTATCCGGCCGGCGGCACGGCCGATCTCTTGTGCCGGTTTGCCGCCGACAAGGCGGGCAGCAACCTCGGTCAGCAAGTGGTGGTCGAGAATCGGCCAGGCGGCGCGGGCGGCCGCGTCGGCACGGAGTCGGTTTTGCGCGCAGCGCCTGACGGCTACACGCTGTTATGCGCGGCGCAGCTCACGTTCAGCGTCACGCATCTCCTGTTTTCGAAAGCCTCTTTCGACACCCGCGCGCTCGAGCCGATCAGCGTGCTCGCCGCCTATCCGCTGATCTTGATCGGCCGCGGGAGCCTTCCCTTCGACAACCTGCAGGATCTCATCGCCTATGCGCGCGCCAACCCGGGCAAAATCAATTACGGGCATCAGGGCAAGGGCCAGACCGGCCATCTCTTGGGCGAACTCTTGATGCTCAAAGGCAAGTTCCGCATGACGGAGATCCCCTACCGCGGCAGCGCGCCCGCCATCAACGATCTGCTCGCAGGAAACATCGATCTGGTTCCCGATTATCTCCTCGCCAACAAACCGAACATCGATGCCGGCAAGCTCAAATTGCTCGCCACCGGCAGTCGCGAGCGGCTCAAGGATTATCCGCGCGTCGCCACGATCGCGGAGACGTTGCCGGGCGTTTCCGCGGATACCTGGATGGCGGTGGCGGCGCCCCCGGGCACACCCAAGGAGATCACCGCGCAAGTATCGCGGGCGCTCGCGCAGGGATTCCAAGACCCAAAATTGCGCGCGCGTATCCGCGCGCTGGAAGCCGACCCGCTCGCGGGCACGCCGGACGACATGCGCGATTTGATCCGGCAAAGTTTCAAAACGTGGGCTCCGGTGATCGAGGCCGCCAGGATCGTCGTTGAATGAGTCGGAGCACCAGACTAAGGCCGTCGATGCTGACAGAAGTCGCGTGTCCCGGATGCGGTGTGCAGCTGATCCGGGATGGCCGCAGACTGGAGCCGTCCTGGTGGCGCTATCGCCTGCGGCCCAGGCGCAGGACTATCCCTCGCGCGCGGTCAAGATCATCGTGCCGTTCCCCGCCGGCGGCACCGCGGACGTGATGCCGCGCATTTTCAGCGACTGGCTGGCGAAGAAGTGGGGAGAGCCGGTGGTGATCGAGAACCGCACTGGCGCCGCCGGCAATATCGGCGCCGAGGCGGTCGCCAAGGCCGACCCCGATGGTTATACGCTGCTGGCCGCGCCGGCGCCGCCCCTCGTCATCAATCAGAACCTTTATCCACGCCTCGGCTTCGATCCGACCGAATTCGTCCCCATCGTCATCATGGGCCGCGTGCCGAACGCTCTCGTGCTCAATGCTAGGGTGCCCCTCGCCAGCGTCGCCGACGTGATCGCCTACGCGAAGGCCAATCCCGGCAAGCTCACCTGCGCCACCCAGGGCAACGGCACCACCTCACATCTGACCTCGGAGCTGTTCCAGCTGATGGCGCAGGTCAAATTCCAGCAGGTGCCTTATCGCGGTTCGGCAGGCAATGTCGATCTCATGTTCGACAATCTCGGCGTCTCGCTCGCGCTGGTGCGGGGAGGGCAGCTCAAGCTATTGGGCGTGGCCACGCCCAAGCGCATGGCCGCATTGCCGGATGTGCCGACGATCGCCGAGACCCTGCCCGGCTTCGAATCCGCGGCGTGGTTCGCGATCGTGGCGCCGCCGAAGACGCCGCAGGCGATCGCCGACAAGATCAACGCCGACGTCAACCAAGCGCTGCATCAGGGTGAGATCCGCGATCGGCTCGCCCAGCTTTCCGCCGAGCCGATTGGCGGCACGCCGCAGGCAACCGCCTCCTATATGCGCGAAGAGATCGAGCGCTGGCGCAACGTCATCAAGGCGGCCAATGTGAAGCTGGAGTGAAGAGGGCTGCCGCGCCTCCTTTTTCTGTCATGCATTCATTGAAGAGTTGGTGCTCATGAGCGGGCGCATCGAGGATTACGGGCTGATCGGCGATTTCGAGACCGCTGCGCTGGTGTCGAAGGGCGGTTCGATCGATTGGCTCTGCTGGCCCCGTTTCGACTCCGATGCATGCTTTGCCGCGCTTCTCGGGACCAGCAAGAATGGATGCTGGCGGATCGCGCCGACACAAGAAAAGCCGCGCATTACGCGCCGCTACCGACCTAATACGCTGATTTTGGAAACGAGTTTTGTCACTGCCGACGGCGAAGCCATGCTGATCGACTTCATGCCGTTGCGGGGCCAAGCCTCGCATCTCGTTCGTCTTGTCGTCGGCAAACGCGGCACCGTGGCGATGACGACCGAGTTGATCATCCGCTTCGATTACGGCGCCTCCGTCCCGTGGGTGCGGCGGGCTGACGGGGGAGCTCTCCTGGCAATTTCCGGACCTGACATGCTTGTCCTGCGAACGCCGGTTGAGGTTCGCGGCGAGGAGCTCACGACGGTCGGAGACTTCACGGTCGCTGCGGGAGAGACCGTTCCGTTTGTCCTCACATATTCGTCCTCATACACGCCGGCCCACTTGTCGATACCTGACCCGATCGATCCGCAAGATGCCCTGCGGCAAACGCACGAGTTCTGGGAGGATTGGGTGAGCACCCACCAGAGCAAAGGCGCCTACGCGGAGGCCGTCTCGCGTTCGCTCATCACGTTGAAGGGTCTGATCTACGAGCCAACGGGGGGCATTGTGGCAGCGCCGACCACATCGCTGCCGGAGTGGATCGGCGGGCCTCGCAATTGGGACTACCGCTTTTGCTGGCTGCGCGACACGACGCTGACGCTGCTCGCCTTCATGAATTCGGGTTATTACGACGAGGCCTGTGCTTGGCGTGATTGGCTGCTGCGCGCCGCGGCGGGAAGCCCGTCGCAGATTCAGATCATGTACGGACTGGCCGGCGAAAAACGGCTCGCGGAATGGGAGGTGCCCTGGCTGTCCGGATACGCAGGATCGAAGCCGGTGCGCATCGGCAATGCCGCGTGCGATCAGTTACAGATCGACGTCTTTGGCGAGGTGATGGATGCATTGTACCACGCGCGTGTCGGCGGCCTTCAATTTCTGGCAGAGGCATGGGATTTCCAGCGTGTGCTTCTGTCCCATCTCGAGAAGATATGGTCGTTCCCGGACGAGGGCATCTGGGAAGTGCGCGGAGGGCGCCAGCATTTCACCTATTCGAAAGTGATGGCATGGGTCGCTTTCGATCGTGCGATCAAGAGTATCGAGGTTTTCGGGCTCGAGGGGCCGCTCGATCATTGGCGCAACCTGCGCGCGCAGATTCACGCGGAGGTCTGCGAGAAGGCATTTAATCCGGCCCTCGGCGCCTTCGTCCAGGCCTATGGATCGCAACACTTGGATGCAAGCGCGCTGCTCATCCCCGCGGTCGGTTTCTTGCCGCCGGAAGACGCGCGGGTGCGGCGCACGGTCGAAGCGATCGAGCGCAAACTCGTGACCGATGGCTTCGTGCTCCGCTACGACACGGCCGCGACGCAAGATGGTCTTCCGCCGGGGGAGGGCGCGTTCCTGGCGTGCAGCTTCTGGCTGGCCGATGCCTACGTCCAACTCGGCCGCGGTGAGGACGCCCGCAGGTTGTTCGAGCGGCTTCTGTCATTGCGCAATGATCTGGGCCTGCTCTCGGAAGAGTACGATCCCGCGGCAAAGCGGCTGTTGGGCAATTTTCCGCAGGCCTTCTCCCATATCGCGCTCGTCAACACCGCGCACAATCTCGAACGGGCGCAGAAGCCCTGCGAACAGCGTTCGGGAAACGTATCGCTCGAAAAGGCAGCAGAATGAGTCTCGCCCATCAAACATGGAAATCCGCGCGTACGCGGCCGGTGGAGCGGTTGCTCTTAGCGGTAGCCGCCATCCTCCTGCTGCTGGTGCCGTTCCATGCGGGACAGGCGCAGGAGCGCTCCTCAGGCGTCCAGCGGGTGAAAACGATCGGCTTCACTGTTGGCGACGTCGACCGTGAGGCGAGTTTTTTTGCCAACGTGCTGGCCTTCGAGAAGACGGCCGATTTCCGCCTCGTCGGCAGCGAGTACGACGCGCTCGTGGGCGTGTTCAACGCCAACATGCGCATCGTGCAGCTCAAGCTCGGCGAGCAAATCATCGAGCTCACCCAGTACGTGTCGCCGCCGACCGGCCGCTTCATCCCGGTGTGGTCGAACAGCAACGACGCCTGGTTCCAGCACATGGCTATCGTCGTCGGTGACATGGATGCGGCTTACAAAATCCTGCAGGAGAATAATGTCCGGCAGATCTCATCACACCCCATCACCATTCCCGCCTCCAATCCCGGCGCCGCGGGCATCAAGGCGATTAAGTTTCACGATCCCGAGCGCCATCCGCTCGAATTGATCTTCTTTCCCGCCGGCAAGGGAAATGCGGCGTGGCAGAGGCCGAGCGACAAGCTCTTTCACGGTATCGATCATAGCGCGATGACGGTGCCCAGCACGGAAAAGGGCGTGACGTTCTACCGCGACCTGCTCGGGCTCAACGTGGGCGTCACCACATTGAACAGCGGAACGACGCAGGACGTGCTGGACGGGCTCCTCAACGATACCTGCCTGGTGACGGCGATGATGCCGCCTTCGGCGCCGCCGCACGTTGAGTTCCTCGAGTACAAGACGCCGCCCGGCGGCCGGCTGATGCCTGCCGAGAGCAAGGCCAACGATCTCTGGAATTGGCAGGTCACGCTGGTCAGCAACAATATCCAGGCGCTTGCCGGCCGATTGCGCCAGGCGGGTGCGCAGTTCATCAGCTCGAGCGTGGTTGCCATACCGCAGGAGGCGCAGGGCAAGCTCGGTTTCAAGAAAGCGCTGATGATCCGCGATCCCAACGGTCACGCGGTGCGGCTGGTCGAAGAATAGCGACATCGTCGGAAAAATTTGCGGAGCGAGTCATGAACCAGGAGAATAAGCCCCTCGCTTTCGTCGCCAGGCTTTGCCTGGTGCTGATCTTTCCGTTCAGCGCGCTGGATAAGATTTTCAATCATCAGTCGGCGCTGGCGCAAGCCGCGGACGGATTGATTGCGCTGCCGCGGTCGATGGCCGTGCTGTTGTTGGTGCTCGGCGGCATGCTCGAGGTCATCGGCCCGATCTGCATTCTGTTCGGGTTTTATCGGCGCCAAGCCGCGCTGCTGTTCGTATTCTATGTCGTCGTGACCGCCGTCCTGTTCCACAACTTCTGGAGCTTTCCGTTCGCTAGCGATTCGTGGACGCAGAACTTCTGGCCGTTCCTGAAAAATCTCGGGCTGGCCGGCGGATTTCTCTATGTTGCCGCCGACGCCCGCCCGAGCTCGCTGCGCGACGCCTTCTCGTTGAGCTCGCGGTAGCCGTCAGGTGGACGAGCGAGCTGCTCCATCTGCGATCCGGTTCTCGCGCGCGATATGCGGCGACCTTGGCCAAGCCGAGCGGCGCGAATGGTGGATCGCCAACGGCCGCGGCGGCTACGCGGGCGGTACCATCGCCGGCAGCTTGACCAGGCGCTACCATGGCCTGCTCATCGCGCCGGTCGGCTCGCCGCTCGGGCGCCGGCTCATCCTCGCCAAGGCGGATGCGACCGTGATCGCGCCCGAGCGATCCTACCTGCTGTTCACCAACCGCTGGAAAAGCGGCGCTATCTCGCCGGCGGGGCACATTCGTATCGGTAGCTTCCGGCTCGACTACTCCGTCCCGGTTTGGACCTATGAAATCGGACCGCACCGGATCGAGGCGCGCATCTGGATGGAGCCGGGCGCGCATACGGCTTACGCGGCCTGGCTGCTGCGGCCGCAGCCCGATGCGCCCGAGCACGCGCTGTCATTGCGGGTCACGCTGCTGGCCAACAACCGCGATCACCACGGTGCGACGGTCGTAGGTGGCTTTGCGCCCGACATCACGGTCGAAGGCGAGCGCCTGCTGGTCACCGAGGGGGGATCGTTCTCGCTGACCATTCGGGCGCGAGGCGGCACCATCGAGGCCAAGCGCGACTGGTACCGGGATTTCGCGCTTCCGCTCGAGGCGGAGCGGGGCCTCGACGCCATCGACAATCACCTCTGCGTGGGTGAGGTCACGCTGCCGCTCGTGCCGGGCCAATGGCGCGGTATCGCTGCGAGCCTCGAGGCAAACCCTTCGGACGACATCGAGGCTGCGCTTAAACGACGTCTTGATCACGACCGCAGCATCGTCTCGACGGCGGTTGCGAGCAGTCCCGCGATGTCCGATGCGCCGCCATGGATCGCGCGCCTTGCGCTCGCGGCGGATGCCTTCATTTTTGCGCGGCCGCTTGCGAGCGTGCCTGACGGCCAATCCGTAATCGCCGGGTATCCTTGGTTCGGCGACTGGGGCCGCGATACCATGATCAGCTTGCCGGGCCTGACGCTGGCGACCGGCCGGCCAAACATCGCGCGCCGCATCCTCGCGACGTTCTCGAGCTTCGTCAGTCAGGGCATGCTTCCCAACGTCTTTCCCGGGGCCGGCGAGCACGCCGACTACAACACCGCAGATGCGTCGCTATGGTTCTTCGAGGCCTGGCGCGCCTATTTCGACACGACCAAAGACGTGGCCGCGCTGCGCGAGGTTTTTCCGATCCTCTCCGACATGATCGACTGGCATCAGCGGGGAACACGCTACGGCATTGCGGTCGATAAAGCCGACGGCCTGCTCAAGGCCGGCGTGGCCGGCGTGCAGCTGACCTGGATGGACGCGAAAGTCGGTGACTGGGTGGTCACGCCGCGCATCGGTAAGCCGGTCGAAATCAATGCGCTATGGTACAACGCCTTGCGCGTCATGAGCACTTTTGCGGCCGTACTGGGAGAGCCGGATCGCTTCAGTGCGCCGGCGGAGGCGGCAAGACGAAGCTTTGCGCGCTTCATCCGTTCCGATGGCGAGGGTTTGTACGATGTGATCGACGGCCCGAGCGGCGATGATGCCAGCGTCAGACCCAACCAGATATTTGCGGTAAGCCTCCCGCACAGCCCGCTTGCCGGAGCCGATCAGCAAAACGTCGTGCGAGTATGCCGGGACCAACTTCTCACCGCGTTTGGCTTGCGTTCGCTTGCGCCCGGCAGTCCCGCCTATCATCCGCACTATGGCGGCGGCGTCATGGAGCGCGATGGCGGCTATCACCAAGGACCGGTTTGGGCCTGGCTGCTCGGACCGTTCTGTCTTGCAATGTATCGAGTCCGTCGCGACGCAAGGGCGGCGCTCGACCTGCTCGCCGCGATGCGCGACGCGCTCGAGGACCAGGCGGTGGGCACGATCGGCGAGATCTTCGACGGAGATCCGCCGCACCAGCCGCGCGGCGCGCCCGTGCAGGCATGGTCTGTCGCGTGCACCCTCGATGCTTGGCGCTTGCTACGCCAAGCTGAACAGGGCACCCAAGGCGATGCGCGCTAGATTGAAAGAGTTGTCTAGCGGGTCATGCGCGGGCTTGACCGGCGCATCCATCTGCTTTGTGAAAACCTTTTTGGCATGATCGATTGCCGGGGCATAAGCGCGGTCACGCGCGTCTTCCGACGCGCTATGCCCGGCAATGACGACCTGGGCTATGAGTGAACCGTTGGAGTCGACTGCTGATGCCGCAGAGCTTGGATGTTGAACGGCAACGCATCGAGCAAAGCCGTCAGGGCGTGAAGGATTGGCGCCGCTGGGGCCCTTATCTCAGTGAGCGGCAGTGGGGCACGGTGCGCGAGGATTATAGCCCTGGCGGCACCGCCTGGGATTATTTCACCCACGACCAAGCGCGCAGCCGCGCCTATCGCTGGGGCGAGGATGGCATCGCCGGCTTTTGCGACGACCGCCAGTTGCTCTGCCTCTCGCTCGCGCTGTGGAACGGCCGCGATCCGATCCTGAAAGAGCGGTTGTTTGGCCTCACCAATTCCGAGGGCAATCACGGCGAGGACGTCAAGGAGCTCTACTACTATCTCGATGCGATCCCCAGCTACGCCTACGCGCGCATGCTCTACAAGCTGCCGCAAGCAGCGTATCCGTATGAATGGCTCCTCGAGGAGAACGCGCGGCGGCGCGGTTCGGCGGCGATGGAGTTCGAGCTGATCGACACCGGGATTTTCGACGACGACAAATACTTCGACGTCGAGATCGAATACGCCAAGGCGGACGCGGACGACGTGCTCATGCGTCTCACCGTGCATAATCGCGGCGCCGAGCAGGCCTCCATCCACGTGCTGCCGCAAATCTGGTTCCGCAACATCTGGAGCTGGTCCGCCGGCGTGAACAAACCCTCGTTGAAGGACCAGGGTGGCGGTCGCGTGCGGGCGCAACACGACGATCTTGGAGTCTACACAGCGGAGTTCGAAGCCCCGGATCGCCTGCTGTTCTGCGATAACGAGAGCAACTTCGCGCGACTGTTCGGCGTCAGCGGCGCCCAGGGATATTTCAAGGACGCGTTCCACGACTATGTAGTTCACGGCCGCAGCGACGCGGTCAGTCCGGCAGGCGAAGGCACCAAGG
>WNGL01029269.1_pt1 | contig 11767 bp, 13 predicted proteins | sample 5400591 | NCBI WGS metagenome assembly WNGL01 (sample SAMN13153377, study PRJNA577476) | soil metagenome | isolation source: 80 cm soil or saprolite under Garry oak tree replicate 1 | place: USA:California | collected 2016-06-15
CCGGTCGGCGTCGAGAAACAGCGCGTATAGCTGCCCATTGAGGTCGTAATGGCGGGCGACGTTCCTACGCGCCCGCCGGCGCGGATTGAACTGCTTCAGGCGGCGATGGAGGTAACGGATCAGCCATTGCGGCCGCGCCCACAGAGGAGGTCTGCCGTCGCGCCGCTGGCCGAGCACGATCGCGAGCACGTCGGCGATCGAACCTTGCTCGACCACGACCGCGCCATCCATATAGGCGTCGCCGAATCGGAGCTCGGGATCGAGGAGGATGGCGCGCTCGGCGGCGCGCGTGGTGAAACGGATTGCCACCGGCGCGCCGGTTGCGTCGCCGAAGGTCAATGTCGATCCCCGCGCGGTCGTGACCCGAAGATTCCCGGCGCGGATCAATTTTTTCAATGCCACCCGAAGCAACCGATCCATCGGCCGCCTTCCACGCGCATCTTCCGCTTTGGCCCCGCCATGCCCCCGACACAATCCGGCGGCATCGGTGCGAACGGCTTTGGCCCACCTCCCGGTCCGGGGCCGAAAGCCTTTTCGGACCGGGTCATTAAAACAAAGTCCTATTCTCACGGCAATGCACAGCCAAGAAATTGGTTGGGTCGCAATGTGGGGCAGATTACATTGGGGGCGGGTCAGTCGCGGCGGGCCTTGCGGTTGACAAGTCGGTGTGAGGGGCGATCGGCCAGGCGCCGGTCGGAAGCGAGGAGATCATCATGTCGAGGATTCGGTTCGTTGTGCCTTGGCTGATCGGCTTCACCGCTTTGGGTCTGGATGCGCCGGCCAAAGCGCAGGGAAATATCGACGCGGGCAGATCGCCGGCGCAGATTTTCGCGGAGACCTGCTCGGCCTGCCACCGCAGCCCGCGCGAGCTCAAGCGAAGCGGGGCAGGATTCCTGCGCTCGCATTATTCGGCCGGCGCGGAAGAGGCCTCCGCAATGGCCGCGTATTTGGCGAGCATCAGCAACGATCCGCGAGCAGTCCAGCAGCGGCGCCCGTCCGTGGCCGGTGCGGCCCAGGCGCCCGGCGAAACAGCGAATCCGCCCAATCGCCAGGCCCAGCCCAGGGAGCAGGCGAAATCCACGCCAGGCCAGCCGCAAGCCAAGGGCCGGCGGCAGGCAACCGCCGAGGCGAGAGTTCCGGCAGCCGCCCCGCCGCCCGAAGACAAGCCGTCAGAGCCGCCACCCGCGCCCGCGCCGCGCAAGCTCGAACCGTTCGAGGAGTAGCCAGCGTCAAGCTTTCTTCTCCGCCTCTGCTTCGCCCTCGGTGGGCGGGGGCTCGTCCTCGCGCGCGCGACGTGCCTCGACCGCTTCCGGCTCGAAGAAGGTCTCCGCCGCAGCCACGGCCTCCTCGGCAGCCTCCGCGCCTTCCTCGCGCGCGATAGTGATGTCCTCGCCGCGGGCGATACGGGCGGCCTCGTCGGCGTTGCGGGCGACCGTGATGTTGATCGTTACCTCGACCTCGGGATGCAACGTGACCGGCACCTTGTGCAGCCCGATGGCCTTGATCGACGTGTTGAGCGCGATCTGGCTGCGGCTGAGGGCGAAGCCTCTTTCGCTGACGAGCGCGGCAAGGTCGCGCGGCGACACCGAGCCATAGAGTTGGCCGCCTTCGGCCGCTTGGCGCAGCACCGTGAAACTCTGACCGTCGAGCTTTTCGGCGACCTTCTGGGCTTCGCTCCGTTGTTCGAGGTTGCGCGCTTCGAGCTCGACCTTCATCGACTCGAAGCGCGACCTGTTCTCCTTGGTGGCGCGCAACGCCTTGCCCTTGGGCAAAAGATAATTGCGCGCAAAGCCGTCCTTCACGCGCACGACGTCGCCCATCTGGCCAAGCTTGGCGACTCGTTCGAGCAGGATCACGTCCATGTTGAACTCTCCATTGTTCGGTTCGCAGGGTTGGGTTCGGATCAGGTTCGCAGGCTCGGCGGTCCCCGCTTGCGGGCGACGCGCTCGCGGATGTTGAAAGCGGCATCGGCAAGCCCGAGCAGCGACAGGGCAACGACCAGCCACCAGAACACGATGATGGCGGCATAGGCCCCGCCGAGCGCGACGCCGCGGTTGCCCAGGCCGCGCGTGATCGCATGCAGCACGGCAAGGCCCAGCATCGCGTAGGCCATCAGCAGGCTCGCGGCCAGCACGCCCGAGACGACGCCGACAAGGTCGGGCAGGAACCAGCCGGCGATGGCAGCTGCAAGCAGCCCCGGCGCGAAGGGTGGCAGCGTCAGTGCCGAAAGATCGGGCCATGGCCGCCGCAGCCGGCCGGAGACCTTCACGATGCGCGCTGCAAGCCACAGGTTCGCGACATTGAGGATGGTGGCGAGCACGGCTGCCGCCGATGGAACCAGCGTGACCATGATGTCGATCAGGCGCCTTGTCTCGGGGTTGTCCGCGATATCGGGGCCGTCCACGGGCGTCGGTCCCTGCATGCGGATCGCGCGCTCGAAGGCGCTGCGCAATGCGGCCTGAAAGCTCTCCTTGTCGGTGCCGAAGCTCGGAATGGCGACGAGGACGACCAGCGTGCCGATCAGCGCCGCCCACAGCACCAGGCGGCCGACCGGGTACCATTCGAGGGCACCCGGCGTGAGCGAGGGGGCAGGGCGCGCCAGCAACGCGAGATAGCCGAGCCACCAGGCCGGCAGCCCGACCCCGATCAGGAAGGCGGTGAAGAAGTAAAATCCGAGGGCCGCCCCGAGGCCGGCTGCGGCGACGAGGCTTGCCACCAGAGCTGCCCAGTGGCTCCAGCCCAGCGCGGCGATCAGGATCGGCAGCGGCGCGAGGTAGAACAGCAGCGTTGCCAGGATCGATCCCGAGGCGACCGACGCGAACAACAGCGCCGCCGCGGCACCCGCGCCCAATCCGACGAGAAAGATCTGCACCATCGCAAGCTGTCCCGCTTCGTCAGCGGTTAGAGACGGATCCGAGTCCGTCCCAACCATCGGTCTTGGGCCCTCTGCCCGACGACCTCGCTCAACTTCTCAACCTCCCCCGAAACGGGCGGCCGCGAAGCCACCGGTGGGGGCCGTGCGCAGGCTCGGATCGCCTTCAGCGATCCGCCCTCCTTGCCAAGGGAGGGCTGAGGGATGTTCGACCCGCGCTCAGCGGATTACGTAGGGCAGCAGGCCGAGAAACCGTGCGCGTTTGATCGCTTGCGCAAGCTCGCGCTGCTTCTTGGCCGACACTGCGGTGATGCGGCTCGGCACGATCTTGCCGCGCTCCGACACGTAGCGCTGCAGGAGCTTCACGTCCTTGTGGTCGATCTTGGGCGCGTTCGCCCCCGAGAACGGGCAAGTCTTGCGGCGCCGGAAGAACGGACGGCGGGTTTGGGTCGAAGAAAATGCCATGACCGTTACTCCTCCGTCGTTGCGGTTTCTTCAGCAGGCTCTTCGCGCGGGGGGCGGGCGTCGCGATCGCGGCGATGCTCGCCGCGGTCCCGATCTCGATCCCGATCGCGGTCACGAAACCCGCCGCGATCGCGGTCACGAAAACCGCCTCTCTCGCCTCGCTCATCGCGGTCACGGTCGGACTTGCGCATCATTGCGGAGGGTCCTTCCTCGTGCTCGTCGACGCGGATGGTGAGGTAGCGCAGGACATTTTCGTTGAGGCTTTCCTGCCGCTCGATCTCGTTGAGGGCCGCAGGCAGCGCATCGACGTTGAACAGAGTGAAATGCGCCTTGCGGTTCTTGCGCATGCGGTAGGAGAGCGATTTCACGCCCCATTGCTCGATCTTGGTGACCTTGCCGCCCATCTGCTCGATGACGCCTTTGAGCTGGGCGGTGAGTTCTTCGACCTGCTGCGCGCTCACGTCCTGGCGCGCGAGGAATACGTGTTCATAGAGCGGCATGAGGATGCCTTTCCCTGATCCTTCGATGCTCCTCCCGGCGCCAAGCCCTTCGAGCCCTTTCGGGAAAGGCTCGAAAGCTGCGAAGGCGGGAACACGGGACGTCGGGCCATCAGGCCCCTGCCGCCGGTTTCTTGTTGGAAACCCGCGCGGCCGTCCGTTCAGCTCCCGGCCGGGATCGAGCGGAGGCCTGCGTTATAGGGGGTTTCGCCGAAAAGGCAAGCTTCACCGGCTGCTCGGCGCCGGCCGGTTCAAGCCGCGCGGTTCGCTCGGGCACTGGTCACGGCGATGCGCTGCAGCAGTTCGGCGAGCTTCACCGCGAGGTCGACTCCCTCGCGGATTTGACGTGCGCGCTTGGCGTCGGCGCCGGCCGCTCTGAGCCGTTTGAGCTCGGTGAGGAGCAGATCGAGGCTGTCGGCAACGAGCCGGTGGCGAAACGCCGGATCTTCGCGCGCGCGCGCCAGGTCGGCATCGGTAACCAGAAGACTCTTGCGCATCCGCCAACCCGCGAGGCTCGTTTCAAGCAGCAAGTTTAGCCGAGGCGAAGTTTTCGGCTGGTTAGGAACCAAGGTGTTCCTTTGGTTACCAGACAAGCTTGTCGCATCCTTAACACCGCCAAGCCCGGCCGTGGCTTGACAGCGGGCAATGTCGCGGTGTCTTACGGCGCAACCTCATGAAAGGACGGAAAATGTCGGTCGCCTTCGTGTTTCCGGGGCAGGGCAGCCAGGCGGTCGGCATGGGCAAGGCGCTGGCCCTGGCTTTTGCGTCGGCCCGTGAGGTCTTCGAGGAGGTCGATGCCGCGCTCGGCGAAAAGCTCTCGACCATGATCTGGGATGGCCCGGCCGAGAAGGTGACGCTCACCGAAAACGCGCAACCCGGGCNNGTGGCGGTCTCGCTTGCGGCGATGCGCGTCCTCGAGACCGAGGCGGGCGTCGATCTCAGGCGTGAGGCGCAATTCGTCGCTGGCCATTCGGTCGGCGAATATTCCGCGCTGGCGGCGGCCGGCGCCTTGTCGCTGGCCGATGCGGTGCGGCTGGTGCGGATCCGCGGCCAAGCCATGCAGCGGGCGGTGCCGGTCGGCGTCGGCGCGATGGCGGCGCTCCTTGGCGTCGAATTCGATGCCGCCGCAGCGATCGCTGCGGAGGCCGCGCAAGACCAGGTCGTCCAGGCGGCCAACGACAATGGCGGCGGACAGGTCGTGGTCTCCGGCCACAAGGCCGCGGTCGAGCGCGCGGTCGAGATCGCCAAGGCCAAGGGCGTGCGGCGCGCGATGATGCTTCCGGTCTCGGGCCCGTTCCATTCCGCGCTGATGCAGCCCGCGGCCGATCTGATGGCCGAGGCGCTCGCCAAGGTCACGATCAAGCCGCCCGCCGTGCCGCTCGTCGCCAATGTCTTGGCCAAGCCGATCACCGATCCGGCGCAGATCCGGCGCGGCCTCATCGATCAGGTGACTGGCACGGTACGCTGGCGCGAATCGATCGCGTATATGGCCAATGCGGGCATCACCACGTTCTACGAAGTCGGTTCCGGCAGGGTGCTCAGCGGTCTCGTCAAGCGCATCGCCGACGGGGCGACCGGCGTCGCGATTGGAACACCGGAGGATGTCGGGTCATTCAAGACCGCCCGAGCAACGTTGGGATAAGTTGGCAGCCGGGCGCTTCGCGCTCGCATCGGGATGACTCGAACGGTGATTTTGTGGAATGACGGGACGTTGATCCCTCGGGATGACTAGCCCGATGCGAGGAGCAAGCCATGTTCGATCTGACCGGCAAGACGGCCCTCGTCACCGGCGCGACCGGCGGAATCGGCGGGGCGATAGCGCGTGCGTTGCACCAGCAGGGCGCGGCAGTTGCGCTCTCCGGAACGCGCCGCGAGGTGCTCGATCAGATTGCGGGCGAGCTCCAAAGCCGCGTCCATGTCCTGCCGTGCAATCTCGCCGACAAGGAGGAAGTCGAAGCGCTGGTGCCGAAATGCGAAGAGGTGATGGGCCGGCTCGACATCCTGGTCGCCAATGCGGGCATCACCCGTGACAATCTTCTGGTCCAGCTCGGCGATGAAGCCTGGAACGACGTGATCGCGGTCAACCTGACCGCGACCTTCCGCCTCGCGCGGGCAGCCGTGCGCGGGATGATGCGCCGGCGATTCGGCCGGGTTATCGCCATCACCTCGGTGGTCGGCGTCACCGGCAATGCCGGGCAGGGCAACTATGCCGCCGCCAAGGCCGGCCTGATCGGCATGATCAAGTCGGTGGCGCAGGAATATGCCAGGCGCGGGGTCACCGCGAATTGCATCGCCCCGGGCTTCATCGCCACGCCGATGACGGACAAGCTCAACGAGAAACAGCGCGAGGCGATTCTTGCCCGCGTGCCCGCCGGCCGGCTCGGCGCGGGCGCCGACATCGCGGCAGCGGCGATCTATCTCGCCTCCGACGAAGCCGCTTATGTAACCGGGCAAACGCTCCATGTGAACGGGGGAATGGGCATGTTCTGAGGCATTTGGCGGAACTGCGGCCGTGCTGGTCAAGGCATTTGAAGTATGGTAACCGAACCCCAGCTTGGCTGGGGCAGGCTGGCCGCGGTGGCGTTGCGTGGTCCGCTCGCGACCGCACTGTGGCCCGCGCCGTGGACCACGACCGACATTCGCAATGGCTCGGGGGCGCCGACCGATCGAGCCCAATCCAAAGGACACGAGGGCGCAGCGATGAGTGACATCAGCGAGCGGGTGAAGAAGATCGTCGTGGAGCATCTGGGCGTCGAAGCCGACAAGGTGACCGAGAACGCGAGCTTCATCGACGATCTCGGCGCCGACAGCCTCGACACCGTCGAGCTCGTCATGGCCTTCGAGGAGGAGTTCGGCTGCGAGATCCCCGACGACGCCGCCGAAACCATTCTCACCGTGGGCGACGCGATAAAGTTTCTCGAAAAGAACGCAAAAAGCTGAGCCTCCATTTCGGTGCGAACTCAAAAGCTTGCTTGAGAAGGCACTCCCTTCGCGCTTTCCCGCGGCGTGGGGCTATAATCGCCGCGGTTGTCCGGGGAGCCGAAAATGAGAAGGGTCGTCGTCACCGGACTCGGCATGGTGACGCCGCTCGCCTGCGGCGTCGAGGCTTCGTGGCAGCGCCTCGTCGGCGGGCAGAGCGGCTGCAGCCGGGTCGAGCGGTTCGACGTGTCCGATCTGCCGGTCAAGATCGCGTGCCAAATTCCCGCGGGCGATGGCAGCAACGGCAGCTTCAATCCCGACCAGTGGATGGAGCCCAAGGTACAGCGCAAGGTCGACGACTTCATTCTCTATGCCATGTGCGCCGCGCGTCAGGCGTTGGAGGATTCCGGGTGGCGGCCGGCGAGCCGGGACGACCAGATTGCAACCGGAGTGGTGATCGGCTCCGGCATCGGCGGCGTCGAGGGCATCGCAGAGAACGCCATTATCCTGAAGGAGCGGGGGCCGCGCCGGATCTCGCCGTTCTTCATTCCCGGGCGGATCATCAACCTCGCCGCCGGCTACGTCTCGATCGAATTCGGGCTCAAGGGTCCGAACAGCGCCGTCGCCACCGCCTGCTCGACCGGCTCGCACGCGATCGGCGATGCCGGACGGATGATCGCGCTTGGTGATGCCGACGTCATGCTTGCGGGCGGGACGGAATCTCCGGTCAATCGAATCTCGATGGCAGGCTTTGCCGCCATGCGCGCGCTCTCAACCCATTTCAACGATGAGCCCACCCGCGCCTCGCGGCCCTACGACAAGGACCGTGATGGCTTCGTCCTCGGTGAGGGCGCAGGCGTCGTCGTGCTCGAAGAGTACGAGCATGCCAAACGCCGGGGGGCGAAAATCTACGCCGAGCTCGTCGGCTATGGGCTCTCGGCCGACGCCTATCACATCTCGGCGCCCTCGCCTGACGGCGACGGCGCGCTGCGCTGCATGAATGCCGCCATCCGCCGCGCCGGCATCTCGCCGGCGGAGATCGACTACATCAACGCCCACGGGACCTCGACCCCGCTCGGCGACGAGATCGAACTCGAGGCCGTACACCGCCTCGTCGGCAACGCCGCGGGGCGGCTGTGCATGTCCTCCACCAAGTCCTCGATCGGCCACCTCCTGGGGGCGGCGGGCGCGGTCGAGGCGATCTTCTCGGTTCTCGCCATGCGCGATGGCGTGGTGCCGCCGACCATCAATCTCGACAACCCCTCGGTCGAGACGCCGATCGATCTCGTGCCGCACCAGGCCAAGCAGCGCACGATCGATGTCGTCCTGTCGAATTCCTTCGGTTTCGGCGGCACGAATGCGTCGCTGATATTTCGCCGGTTCCGGGATGGCGCTGGGGCCGGGTAGGGCTGTCGATCCCGCCTTTTGCCATATTCGGGTCTAATGTTGGCGCTTATGGGGGGCCGGAGTCGGCTGATGGCAGATTTCGGTGGCCGCAGGATAAGAAAACTGCGACCAATGGAGTGGCACTTGGACTGTGCCGGAAGGCAGACCGGCAGCAGATCATGGTGAGAGTCGACGCGGGGTTAGGGCGGTGAATCCAGAAGACACACCGCCGCCTGGCGATGGCAATGGCGGCGTGCCTGCACGCATGCCATCGTCCGCTCTGGCGGTGGGGTCGCCTGGAAGCGCGGCCAAGCCGCCCCCCGCGCGGGCGATTTTCCCCAGGCTCGGCCACCCGCTGTTGCCCGATTCGCCGCGACCGCCGGCCATGAAACCGGGTGGCGACCCTGGGGTGCCCGGGAACGGATCCGGAACCAGCGCCTCGCTCCGGCCACCGTTGATGTCCAATCCACAGGCGGCTGCTTCCGGCGCCCGCGCTGGGGCGACCACGGCAACGCCCTGGAATGGGCGCGGCCAGCAAGCAAAATCCGCCCGCTCGACCCACCGGGTAGCTCCCGGTCTGCCACCACAACCGCGGCTGTTTGCGGCGGCAGTCACGCCGCCCGAGCCGCCTATCGCGGAAGAGCCAATCTCGGCTATTGTGGAACCTGCTTCGGGTGTGGCCGGGCGCCTGCTGGCGATTCCCACCGCCCCAGTTTCGGCCCAAACGGGCCGGACGGTAGTGGACGCAGGCGACCCCTATCCGCCCATCTCCGGGCGGCCGATGACTGGACTTGGCACGGAGTTCATGGAGCAGAGACGCATTACCCCACGTAGCCCCCGCGCCGCCCTCGAGCCCGAATCCGTGCCGCTCCCCACCCGCCGGTCGAAGCGGGCACGGAACCCATGGGTGATCGTCGGCAACGCCGTTTTCACCCTGCTGATCCTGGCGGCGATCGCTGGCGGCGCGGCCTTCGCCGTTGGCAAGCATCGCTTCGAGGCGCCCGGTCCACTCGAACAGGAGAAGGTGGTCAACATTCCCCCTCGGCTCGGCATCCTGGAGATCGCCGACGTGCTGCGACGCGAAGGCGTGATCGACGAGCACCCGGTGGTCTTTTTCGGTGGCGTGTTTGCGCTCAAGGCGCGCACCGAGCTCAAGTCCGGCGAATACCTCTTCCCCCGGCGCGCCAGCGTGCGCGACGTGGTCGAGACCCTGGTCGAGGGCAAGGTCGTGCAATATCAACTCGCGATTCCGGAAGGCCTGACCTCCGAGCAGATCGTGGCTCGCCTCCTCGACAGCGACATCCTCGCCGGCAACATCAAGGACCTGCCGCGCGAGGGCACCCTCCTCCCCGAGAGCTACCGCTTCGCCCGCGGCACGCCGCGCGAGCTGGCGATCAAGCGTATGCAGGACGCCCATCAGCGGGTCGTGCAGGAGACCTGGGACCGCCGTATTCCCGACCTTCCGCTTCGGACCAAGGAGCAGCTCGTCATCCTCGCCTCCATCATCGAGAAGGAAACGAGCAAGCCCGACGAGCGAACCCGGGTCGCTGCGGTCTTCGTCAACCGCCTGAAGCAACGGAAGCGGCTCGAATCCGACCCGACCATCATCTACGGGCTCATCGGCGGCAAGGGCTCGCTCGGTCATCCGATCACCAAGAGCGAGAAGGAGCAGCCGACTCCCTACAATACCTACATGATCGACGGTCTACCTCCCGGGCCGATCGGCAATCCCGGCCGCGCCTCGCTCGAGGCCGCGTCCAATCCGGCGCGCACCAAGGAACTCTATTTCGTGGCCGACGGCACCGGCGGGCATGTCTTCGCCGAGACTTATGACCAACACATCAAGAACGTCGCGCGCTTGCGCGTGATCGAGCAGGACCAGAAGGACCCGACGCCCGCGTCCGCCGCGGAAGCGTCGGCGCCGGCGCCCGCGCGCGCCACTGCGCCGCCGGCGCGGCCCAAGCGCAACGGCAAGAAGCAATGAGCCTTTGATCGGCCGCTCGAGGTGAGCGTCGCCCCGCCCTTGTGACGCCCGTGCCCCGCCGCTAAGGTCGCGGCCGAATCTATCATCCAGGATTTTCCCGCAAGGCGAACGAAGCCGATGGCGCTTTCGAGCATGACCGGCTTCGCGCGCAGCCACGGCGTTTGCGGCTCTTACGCCTGGGCCTGGGAGCTTAAATCGGTCAATGCCAAGGGGCTCGACCTTCGGCTGCGGTTGCCGCCGGGTTGGGACGCGGTCGAGGTGCCCGTGCGCAGCCGCGCCGCCGAAGTTCTCGCGCGCGGCACGGTCTACGGTACGCTCACGGTCGGGCGCGAGGGCGTCGCGCCGGTGGTGCGGGTGAACGAGCCCGTGCTCGCAGCGGTGCTCGCGACCATCAAGCGCCTCGGCGGCCAAGTGGCGGCCGAACCACCGCGGCTCGACGGCATCCTCGCGCTCAAGGGCGTGATCGAGGTCATCGACGAGGACGAGCGCGAGGAGGACCGGCGCGCGCCTCGCCGAAATTGCGGCGCTCGCCGCGCGTGCGGATGCGGCCCCCGGCCGCCGGCCCGAGGCGATCAGGGCGCGCATCGCCGAGCAGGTGACGCTCTTGCTCGACGCGTCGCATCGCTTCGATGCCGATCGGCTGCACCAGGAAGCGATCCTGATCGCCAGCAAGGCCGACATCCGCGAGGAGCTCGATCGGCTCGTATCCCACGTCGCCCAGGCCGAGCGGCTGATCGCCGGCGGCAGCGCCATCGGACGCCGGCTCGACTTTCTCGCCCAGGAGCTCAACCGCGAAGCTAATACGCTCTGCGCCAAGTCGAACGACGTGGAGCTGACCAATATCGGTCTTGAGCTCAAGACCGTGGTCGAGCAATTTCGCGAGCAGGTGCAGAACCTGGAATGAGATTGTTATGACAAGCGGACGCGGTCAAAGGCCGGACAAAGCCGCGATCGCCCGGCGCGGGCTGATGCTTGTTCTGTCCTCGCCTTCGGGCGCCGGCAAGACGACCCTGTCACGCATGTTGCTTCGGGAAGATTCGCAGGTCTGCCTTTCCGTTTCGGTCACGACGCGTCCAGCACGCCGCGGCGAGGTTGACGGACGTGACTACCATTTCATCGATGATGCTCGCTTCGATGCGATGATTCGAAGCGGGAAGCTTTTGGAATGGGCGAAGGTATTTGATTATCGCTATGGGACGCCGCGCCAGCCTGTCGCCGAGGCGCTTGATGCCGGTCGTGATGTCCTTTTCGATATTGATTGGCAAGGCACCCAGCAACTTCGGGAAAAGGCCAGAAGCGATCTCGTCAGCGTATTTGTCCTGCCGCCTTCCGCCGAGGAGCTCGAAAGGCGATTGAGGAACCGCGCGCAGGACGACGACGAAACGATCAGGAAAAGAATGGACAAAGCCGCGGAAGAGATGAGTCATTGGGCAGAATACGACTATGTCGTCATCAACGCCGATATCGATCGGGCGTTTGTAGAGGCGCGCGCCATCCTTTACGCCGAGCGTTTGAAGCGCGAGCGTCAGCCGGGGCTTTCGGACTTCGTGCGGGTCCTGCAGGCAAAATTGTGAGCGGGGGTTATCGGCGTTCAGCGAATGCCCGCGCAAGCTTCACGAAACCTTCGACCGAAATTTCCTCGGC
>WNGL01008788.1_pt1 | contig 11765 bp, 12 predicted proteins | sample 5400591 | NCBI WGS metagenome assembly WNGL01 (sample SAMN13153377, study PRJNA577476) | soil metagenome | isolation source: 80 cm soil or saprolite under Garry oak tree replicate 1 | place: USA:California | collected 2016-06-15
CTGGCGCCGATGGATGCCGCGCTCGACGGCGTCTGGGCGAACGGCGAGAGCGACGCACTTCAGCTCGAGGGGCGGCTCGAGGCGGGGGCCTTCGTCGATCCGGATCGGCGGCTCTCGCTCTTCGCCGGCCTCGGCGTGCGGCGATGGCGCCGTGCGATCCAGGACACGGTCGCCGTCTCGCGGGACGGAAGCGCGGTCGCGATCCAGGGCTACACCGAGGCGTACGGCTGGGGGGAGCTCGAGGCGGGCGCGCGGTACGCCGTCGTCCAGCGCGGGGACGACGGATGGGACGTCGAGGCGCGCGTGGTCCGCACGATCGCCCCGTCGATCGACGTCGCCTACCTCGGGTCGCCGGTGTCGCTCGAGCTCGGCGCGCGCCTCGGGTGGCGCGCGGGGACGACCTACCGGCACGCCTTCACGCCGGGCTGGTTCGTCGTCGCGGGCCTGTGGGGCGAGGGCTACGCCTTCGGTGCGAGCGGCGTGGATCCGGTCCACGTGATCCTCGAGCCGGACAGCCGGACCCTGCGCTTCGGGCTCGAGCTCGGCGTCGGCGGACGGCTCTGAGCGCGGGAACGCACCGAGACAGCACAGCTAGAGCGCACCGGTCGCGTCGGCGTTCGCCGCCACGAAGCGGGCGGTGACGACGTCCATGGTCCGGACGTGCCCCTCGAACCACTCGGGGAGCGTCTCGCGGAGGTAGCGGGCGAGCCGCTCCGGGTCGCCGCCCGCGCGGAACGCGCGCGCCTCCGCGTCCATCCCGGCGAGGACGCGATCGTGCTCGGCCTTGTGCACCGGGTACGCCGGGAAACGGGCCTCGCGCATCGTCGACTCCTCGCGCAGGAAGTGCTCGCGGGTGTGGACGGCGAGGAGCGACAGCCGCACGAGGATCGACGCGACCGGGCCGTCGCCTCGCGCGTACGCGGCGAGCGCGTCCTCGAGCTCGTTCACGAGCGCGACCTCGCGCGCGTGATCCGCGTTCATGAACTCGAGCGGCAGGTCGGGGAGGGTCGCGGCGTCGAGCCGGGGCATGCCCGATTCCTAGCCGCGGGCGGACCGTCGCGCAGGTGGTGCGCCCGTCCGGGACCCCGGAGGCGAGCCGCGGCCCGGACCGCCTCCGAGCCGCGTCGCGAGGGCGACGCCGTCCCGGTGGAGCGCGTCGAGGGCGTCCGCGGCCTCGACCTCGCCGAGTGCGCGCAGCGCGGCTGCGACCGCCTCGAGGGTGGACATGCCCCCCAGGACGAGGGGCCTGCGCAGCCGGAGCGCGTCCGGAACCGCGACCTCGACCGCGAGCCGCGGCAGGGTGCGGATCTCCGGCACCCGCTGCACGATCCTTCGCGCCTGGGCCCAGGTCCCGTCCGGCACGATGAGCCGCAGCGGCGGCGGCGCGTCCCGCGGGGGCGGGTGGGGGGAGGGGAAGAGGAGCCAGGCCCCGGCCGCGTCGAGGCGGGACACGTCGAGCGGCTCGCCGACGACGCCGTGCTCGAGCACGGAGCTCCCCTCGAGCGCGAGGGAGGCCCAGTGCCCCGTGTTCGTGAGGCGGCCGCGCTCGCTCACATGGCGCAGGAACACCACCTCGACCCGGGACCTCACCCTCGGCACCGCCGCGCAGAGGCAGCCGGGGGCGGGGAAGCGGCAGCGGGGGCAGCGGTGGGGCGCCAGCGGCAAGCGGGGACGGTACCACGCACGCAGCGCCCGGAAGGCCGTGCGGGCGAGGGCTCGCCCCCGGGTCCGCCCGAACGCGCCGTCCGAGCGCCCGCCGACCCGCCTCAACCCTTGTCCGCCCGGAGTCCCCTGCTATAGTCCGCGCGCCGTGCTCAACTGGCTCCACAACATCATGTCGCGCGATCTCGCGATCGACCTCGGGACCGCGAACACCCTCATCTACATCCGCGGCATGGGCATCGTGTCGAACGAGCCCTCGGTCGTCGCGGTCCAGCAGGACGCGCGGGGGGGCCGCAAGGTCCTCGCCGTCGGCAAGGAGGCGAAGGAGATGCTCGGGCGCACCCCGGGCAACATCGTCGCCATCCGGCCGATGAAGGACGGCGTCATCGCCGACTTCGAGGTCACCGCGGCGATGCTGAAGTACTTCATCCAGACCGCGCACAACCGGAAGAGCTTCGTGAAGCCGCGCATCATCATCGGGATCCCCTCGGGGATCACCGAGGTGGAGAAGCGCGCGGTGCGCGAGGCGGCGGAGAGCGCCGGCGCGCGCGAGGTCTACCTCATCGAGCAGCCGATGGCGGCGGCCATCGGCGCGGGGCTCCCCATCACCGAGCCCTCCGGCAACATGATCGTCGACATCGGCGGCGGGACGTCCGACGTCGCGGTGATCTCGCTCGGCGGCATCGTCTACAGCCGCTCGGTGCGGGTCGCCGGCGACAAGATGGACGAGGCGATCATTCAGCACATCAAGCGCAAGTACAACCTCCTCATCGGCGAGCGCACCGCCGAGCTCATCAAGATGGGCATCGGCACGGCCTATCCGACCGAGGAGGAGCTCACGATGGACATCAAGGGGCGCGACCTCGTCGCGGGCGTGCCGCGCACCCTCACCGTCACCTCCTCCGAGATCCGCGAGGCGCTCTCCGAGCCCATCAACGGCATCGTCGAGGCGGTGAAGGTCACCCTCGAGCGCACGCCGCCCGAGCTCGCCGGCGACATCGCCGACCGCGGCATCGTCCTCGCCGGCGGCGGCGCGCTCCTCAAGAACCTCGACGTCCTCCTGCGCGAGGAGACCGGGCTCCCGGTGTTCCTCGCCGAGGACCCGCTCTCGGCGGTCGTGATCGGCGCGGGCAAGGCGCTCGAGGAGCTCGACATCCTCCGGCAAGTGACCGCGCACGCCTAGCTCTCACGACTCGCGCCTTCGGGCGCGAGTCGTGACGGGAGACGTCCCCCGAGCACGGTGACGTCGTCCTCCTCGGTACGCGTGCCCCGGTCGCTCTCGAACCGGTCGCCAGTACCAGTACCTGTCTCCCGGCCTCCGCGGTCCGGTTCCGGGCTTCGGGACCCTTCCGCATCGAGCCTCTCGGTCGATCACGCGATCGTGCTGCGGGCGGATCGGAGCGGGGGAGTTCCGTCGCCCCTTCCCGCCCGGTCGTCGCCGTTTCCCGACGCCCCCCCGCGTAACCGCTCGGATCCACGTCGTCTGCCGCTGGCCCCGCGCCTGCAATGAAGGCTCTACGAAGGGCGCGCGCCATGGTGGCGGCCCCGAAGAGCTCGCAGGAAAACGCAGCCCCGAAGGAGAACGTCATGAACAAGAAGATCCCGACTCTCGTTGGATCCGGCATCGGCCTCGCCCTCTTCCTCGCCGTCGGCCTCCTCCCCGCGATGCTGTACGGCGGCTACGCCGGGCTGCTCCTCGCCGGCGGCATCTTCGGCACGCCGGTCGAGCCGACGATGCTCCCCCGCGCGCTCATCGTGTTCGGGATGCTGATGGGCGTCGTCGCGGTCGGCTCGCTCTTCGCGGTCGTCGGCGCGGCCGCCGGCGCGGCGGTGGGCGCGCTCACCAGCGTCACGATCCGCAAGCCCGCCGCCGAGACGGCCTCGAAGTAACGACCCGTCGCCTTCGGGCTGCGATCCGGGTGCGGCCTACCGCCGCACCCGGATGCGTTTTTTCGTCGCGCGCGCAAACGCGCATGTCCGTTCCTGATCGGGGCGTTTGCCGCAAACCCTGCGTGTAGGGAAAAGCCATTCAGGCTAAACTCGCCGATTTCATTGGCCTTCGGGGACGAACGCACTTCGGGCGCAGGGCATGGCCATTGCACCCGTGGACCGAACCTATGAGAGCTACCTTCCTCACCATTGCGCTTCTCGTCGCCTCCACCGCGCGCGCTGCGGACGCGAAGCTCCCCGGCGGCGCGGATTCCTGCGTCGACTGCCACAACGGCAAGGACGCGCCGGCCGTCGACCTCACCGCGTTCGGCGCCTCCGTCCACGCCGGCAAGGCCGGCTGCACGGACTGCCACGCGGGCTACGCGATGGGTCCGCACGAGGGCGAGCTCGCCGCGCTGGCGCCGGCCGACCAGGCCGTCGTCGCGCGCATCGCGAACGCGCGCTGGCCGAAGGCCGAGGCCGCGGCGCACGGGCACGCCGCCCCCGCGAAGGGCGAGGAGGTCAAGGTCTCCGCCCCGCGCGCGTACCTCGCGTGCGCCGGGTGCCACGAGATGGAGAACGCCGACGCGATGGCGGCGTGGCAGAAGTCGGTGCACTCGAAGTGGCTCCGCCAGGACACGAAGGTCGCGGGCCCGACCTGCGGCTCCTGCCACGGGCCGATCCACGCGGTGACGAAGCTCGCCGCGTACGACCCGAAGGCGACCGCGCGCCAGAAGGTGCCCGCCGATCGCCTCGAGATCGCGAAGCGCTGCGAGACGTGCCACGGCAACGAGGAGTTCGCGAAGGCCGCCGGGGTGAACCCGGAGGCGGCGCTCACCTACCACGACTCGATCCACGGCCGGCTCAACCGCGTCGGGAACGAGTTCGCCCCGGTCTGCACGAGCTGCCACGCGGCGACGAAGGACCAGGGCGGGACGCACGCGATCGTCTCGAAGACCGACCCCGCCTCGATGGTCTCCGCGGCCCAGCGCAAGGAGAGCTGCGCGCGCTGCCACCAGCGGGCGAGCGACGGGTTCGCGGCCCTCATCGCGCACAAGCCGATCCAGGAGGTGGGCGGACACATCGTCCCCCACGTCGTGCACGTCGTGTTCTCCTACCTCACGACCCTCACGCTCCTCTTCTTCGCCTTCCACGTCTGCATCGACTTCATCTACGAGCTGCGCATGCGGCTCGCGCGCAAGCCCGAGGAGCACGGCGCCGGCGACGCCGCCCGGAGCGTGGTCCGGTTCGACATCCACCAGCGCGCGCAGCACTGGTTCATGCTCTCGGGCGTGATCCTGCTCGGCATCACCGGGTGGCCGCTCCGCGGCGCCGGCGACGTCGACGCGGCGGCCTACTCGCGGTCGTTCCTGAAGGTGTTCGGCGGGGCCGAGGGCGCCGCGATCTGGCACCGAGTGGGCGCCGTCCTCATCATCATCTCGGCCGTCTACCACCTCTTCTACCTGACGTTCCTCGCGGCGCAGAAGCGGCTGCCGATCTCGATGCTGCCGATGCCGAAGGACGCCCTCGACATGAAGGACAACATCCTCTTCATGCTCGGGGTGAAGAAGGAGCGGCCGAAGTTCGACCGGTTCATGTACCTCGAGAAGTTCGACTACTGGGCGGTGTTCTGGGGCATCGTGATGATGGTCGGGACCGGCTTCGTCTTCTGGTTCCCGACGTTCTTCGCGACCTACGCGCCCTCCTGGGTCATCACGGCCGCGCTCATCGTCCACGGCGAGGAGGCGACCCTCGCGATCATCTTCCTGTTCGTGGTGCACTTCTACAACGTGCACCTCAAGCCCTCGATCTTCCCGATGAACTGGACGTGGCTGAACGGGCGGATCTCGGTGGAGATGCTGAAGCACGAGCACCCGCTCGAGTACGATCGCCTGAAGCCGAAGATCGACGAGTAGCCCGCTCCGCGGGGCTCGACGAGCGAGGGGCCGTGCGGGCGACCGCGCGGCCCCTTCCATTTCCCGGCGGTGGGATTCGTGGAAGCGCGGGCGGGAGGCTAGAATCGGAGGCCCACATGGGGAGCCCGAGAGGCAGCGCGAAGATCCTCCTGCTCGCCCTCGGCGGCGTGCTCGGCGTCGCCACGGTCTTCGGGTTCCTCCGCTTCAAGCGATTCGTCGACGAGGACCCGCGCCTGTGCGCGACCTGCCACCGCTCGTCGCCGGAGTTCGCCCTCTGGCTCGGCGGCACGCACAAGACCGTGGCCTGCCAGCGCTGCCACCACTCCTCGCCGAAGCAGGGCGTGGCGATGCTCGGCGCCTTCGTCGCCGGCAAGAAGCCGCGCGGCCAGCACGCCGAGGTGGAGGTCGGCGCGTGCGCGAGCTGCCACTTCTCCCACGACCCGCGCTGGCCGCAGGTCGGCGGCTCGCGCGGCCACCGCATCCACGTCGAGGAGAAGAAGATCGCGTGCATCCGCTGTCACGCCGCCTCGATGCACGGCTTCGAGCCGGTCGCGGCGAAGTGCGTGGAATGCCACGGCGAGCACGCCATCGGCGTCGCCAAGATGCAGGCGCTCCACTGCTTCGCCTGCCACGAGTTCCTCACGAACGAGCCGGGCCTCCGCCCGACGCGCCACGATTGCCTGCGCTGCCACACGCGCCAGGGCATCCGCGCCCCGATGAAGGAGCACGGCGTGCCGATGGAGATGTCTTGCGCCGCGTGCCACAAGCCGCATGCGAAGGACGGGAAGACGCTCGCCGACTGCGCCGAGTGCCACCGCCGCGCCCAGATGGCGAAGGGCGGGCTCCACGGCAAGGCCGGGCACCGCAGGTGCCTCGACTGCCACAAGCCGCACCTCTGGACGCCGGAGAAGGACGCCTGCGCGCGCTGCCATGCCGGCGCCGCGGAGCACGCGCAGGCGAAGGCGTGCAAGGACTGCCACTCCTTCCGGGGCGCGCCGCTGCCGCCGCTCCCCGCCACGGCCTGGTGAGCGGGCCGTGACCGCGACGCCATGACCCTCCGGCTCAAGCTCTTCGTCCTCGTCGCGGGCGTCATGATCTTCGCGATGTCGGGGGTGACCGCGGTCGCGCTCTGGCGCGAGGTGCAGCGCGGCCAGGAGCTCCTCCAGCGCGAGGGGTCCGCCCTCGCCTCCACCGCCGCCGCCGAGGCGTCGCGCTGGGTAAAGGCCGACGGGCTCGAGGCGGGCGGGAAGGAGGCCCTCGCGGTCGTGCTCGAGGGGCTCACGCGGAGCGGCCAGCTCGATCGCGCCTGGGTGGTCGATCGCGGCGGCAAGGTGCTCGCGTGCCGGAGCCTCACCGGCGAGCCCTGCCCGGACGGCGCGCCGCCCTCCGAGTTCCGGGCGGTGGACCTTCCGTTGAACGCGCTCTCGCGCCTCGTCCATCCAGAGGGGATCGTCGCCTCCGCTCCGGTCCTCCGTGAGGGGGTCGTGGTCGGGGCGGTCTCCGTCGTCTTCACGCACGAGGAGGTGGTGGGGAACGCCCGCGACCTCGCCTGGGGAGCGAGCCTCGTCGCGTTCTTCTGGATCGTGCTCGGCCACGTCCTCACCGCGATCTTCATCCGCCAGGTGACGCGGCCGCTCGTCCGCCTCTCCGAGGCGGCCCACTCGCTCGCGGAGGAGCGGGGGTTCCAGCTCGACCCTCCCGAGGACCGGGAGCTCGCCGATCTCGTCCGCGCGTTCAACCACATGTCCTCGCGGCTCGAGGAGCGCCGCGCGGAGAACCAGCGGCTCATCTCGGAGCTCGAGGCTCGCGTCGAGCAGAAGACCCGCGAGGTGCTCCGTGCCGACCGGCTCGCCACGCTCGGCGGCATCGCCGCCGGGTTCGCCCACGAGATCGGGAACTCGCTCCACGTCATCCGCGGCTTCTCGTCCGTCGCCTCCCGCGACCTCACCGCCGACTCGCCGGTGAAGGACGACGTCGAGGCGATCCGGCGCGAGGTGGGGCGGGCGGCATCCCTCATCGAGCGCTTCCTCGTGTTCGCCCGCGCGCGCACGGTGCACCCGCACGCGCAGCCGCTCGAGCCCATCGTGCGCGAGGCGGTGGAGGTGGTCGGACCCGCGGCCGCCCAGGCGAACGTGGAGCGGACCCTCGAGATCGAGGACGGCCTGCCGCTCGTGGAGGCGGACGCGGAGCTGCTCCGCCAGGCGTTCCTGAACCTGTGCGTGAACGCGATCCAGGCGATGCAGGAGCGCGGCGGCGGCAAGCTCAGGGTGCGGGCCCGGCGCGACGGCGACGCCGTCGCCGTCGAGGTATCGGACACCGGCCCCGGGATCGACGCAGAGACGTGCGCCCACGTCTTCGAGCCGTTCTTCACGACCAAGGCGTCGGGGACCGGGCTCGGCCTCGCCATCGTCCGGCAGGCGGCGGAGGCGCACGGCGGCACCGTCGAGGTCGAGAGCCGACCCGGCGAGGGCGCGACGTTCCGGGTCCGCCTCCCCGCCGCTGCGGCGGCCGGCGAGCCCGCCACCGTCGTCTCGGAGGGAGAACGCAAGTGAGCGAGAAGCCGAGCCTCATGGTGGTGGACGACCTCGACTCCGCGCGCCAGATGGTGAAGCGCGTGCTCGGGCGGGCGTACGCGGTGTACGACTTCGCCTCGGTCGCGGAGGCGCTCCCCGCGCTCGACCGCGCCGCGTTCGACGCGATCGTGACCGACCTGCGGATGCCGGGGATCGACGGGATCGAGGGGCTGCGCCGGTTCAAGGCGAAGGTGCCGGAGGTCCCGGTCATCCTCGTGACCGCGTTCGCCACGGTGGAGACCGCGGTCGAGGCGATGAAGGCGGGCGCCTTCGACTATCTCAAGAAGCCCTTCGAGCCGGAGGAGCTCGAGATCGTGGTCGCGCGGGCGGTGGAGCATGGCCGGATCCGGCGCGAGAACGCGCAGCTCCGCCGCGCGCTCACCTCGGAGTTCAGCCTGCAGGGCATCGTGGGGAAGTCGCAGGCCATGAAGGACCTCGTCTCGCTCCTCGAGCGGATCGCGCCCTCCGACGTGCCGATCCTCATCGAGGGCGAGTCCGGCACCGGGAAGGACCTCCTCGCCCGCGCCGCGCACGCGATGTCCTCCCGCGCCGCAGGCCCCTACGTCGCGCTCAACATGAGCGCGATCCCCGAGAACCTCGCCGAGGCCGAGCTGTTCGGCCACGAGAAGGGCGCGTTCACCGGGGCCGAGCAGGCCCGCGCCGGCTTCTTCGCAGAGGCGGACGGCGGCACGCTCTTCCTCGACGAGGTGGGGCTCCTCCCGCCTGGGCTGCAGCCGAAGCTCCTGCGCGTGCTGCAGGACGGAGAGTACATCCCGGTCGGGAGCCGCAAGCCGCGCAAGGCGAACGTCCGCATCGTCGCGGCCACGAACGAGGACCTGCGCAAGAGCGTGAAGGAAGGGAGGTTCCGCGAGGACCTCTGGTTCCGGCTCCGGGTCGTGCCGCTCCGGCTCCCCCCGCTCCGCGAGCGGCGCGAGGACGTCCCGATGCTCGTCGAGCACCTCGTGAACAAGCACGCGCTCCGGCTCTCGCGCCCGCCGCTCCGGCCCGACGCGGAGGCGATGCGCGCGCTCCTCGACCATCCCTGGCCCGGCAACGTGCGCGAGCTCGAGCACGCGATCGAGCGCGGGCTCCTCCTCGCGCGCGGGGACACGATCACGCTCGTGGACCTGCCGCCCGAGCTCGCGCAGCCCGCGCCGGACGCGGGCGCCGGCGGCGCCGAGGGGCGCTACCGCCGCGCGCGGGACGCCTGGGAGCGGAAGTTCCTTGAGGACCTCCTGCGCGAGGCGGGGGGGAGCGTCGGGAAGGCGGCGGAGCTCGCCGGGATCCACCGCTCCACGCTCTACGAGAAGCTCGCCCGCTACGGCCTCGTCGACAAGGAAGAGAAGGCGTGAGGATCCGCCGCGCGCGCGTCGCCGACGCGCCCGCGATCGCCCGGGTGATGCGCGCCGCCGTGCGCGGCGTTCCCCGCGGCACCTACCCCGCGCGCACCCTCTCCGCCTGGGCCTCCCTCCCCGCGCTCTACCACGCGTGGGCGATGACCGCGGGCGGCGAGACGGTCCTCGTCGCGGAGCGGCGAGGGCGGATCGTCGGCTACGCCGGGCTGCGCGGCGCCGAGGTCACCTCGCTCTTCGTGCACCCGGCCGCGGCGAGAGGCGGCGTCGCCACCGCGCTCCTCGCCCGGATCGAGGCGCTCGCGCGCCGGCGCGGGGAACGGCGGCTCGTCGTGGACGCGGCGCGGAGCGGCGTCGCGCTCTACCGGGCGCGCGGGTTCACGGGGTCGCGCGCAGTCCGCGTGCCGCTCCCCGGAAGTGCGCTCGAGGCGGTGAGGATGAACAAGCGGGTTTGAGCTCGCGCCCGGAGGCGCGAGTCCTCAGAGCCGGCCGCACGGCCGCCGGAACGGGCAGCGGCGGCACGCGTCTCGGTCCTCGAGCCGCGGGAACGCCTCCTCGGACGCGACGTTCCGCGGCGGATCGGCGAGCGCACCCTTCATCGCGGCGATCGAGGTCCGCATCGTCGTGGTGCAGGCGTCGAGCGCCACGCGGTCCGCCGCGACGGTCACCTGCTCGGCGCCGCCGCTCGCGGCGAGGTAGACGAGCCCGCCCACCACCGAGTCGGTCGCGACGTTCCACTTGCCGTGCGCGTAGAGCGCGTAGGTGCCGACCTGCACGTGGTCGACGTCGCGCGCCTTCCCGGTCTTCCAGTCGAGGAGGTGGACGCGCCCGTCCCCGTCCCGGTACGCGAAGTCCACGGCGACCCAGATCTTCGTCCCCTCGAACAGCCACGAGTCGAGCTCGTCGACGGTGAGCCAGCGTTCGCGCGGCGTGCGCCGGATCTCGTCCAGCACCTCGCTCGCGTAGAACGCGCGGAGCGAGCCCTCCACCACCGCCTCGTAGAGCGCCTTCCAGTCGGCGTCGGCGACCGGCTCGCCGTACTCGTGCTCGACGAGGCCCACGATCCGCGAGGGCTCGCGCCAGTAGCTCTTCTCGCGCGACGAAGCCCACTCCGCCCGGCCCTTCGCGCGGGTCTGCTCGAGGAGCTTCTCGACCGGGGGGAGCTCGCCCGTCGCCTTGGCGCGCAGGAGCGCCTTCTTCAAGGCGTCGTGGACGAGGGAACCCGCCCACTGCCAGCGGGACGAGAGCTTCTTCAGCACGTAGAGCTCGCGGGTCGGCGAGCCCGCCGGCGCCTCCCAGCCGCCCCAGCTGCCGTAGTACGTGAAGAAGTAGGCGCGACGGCAGTCGCCGAACTTGTCGGCGCGCGACTTCGACCAGGAGAACTCGTTCTGGAGCTGGGCCATGGGGCAGGTGCGGCGGACGGGCGAGGAGGCGAGTGTAGCGCGCCACGCCGACATGCGTCCCGGATGGGTGCCCGGGCGCCAGACACGATCGGCCAAGCCGATCCCGTGGTCTCCGCGCGGGGCGCCGCTCCGGCTGGACGTCGAGGCGAGCGGCAATCGCGGCGGCCGGCGCCAGTCGCGCCAACCGCTCGCCTCAGGTCCCTGCGATGTCGCCCGCCGCGGGTCGGGAGCCCGGCGATTTCAGCGTGTGGCGGCGGCACATCTCGCGCAGTCCTGCGAGCTGGTCCTCGGTGGCAGCTACGAGCACGTCGCGGATCCAGGCGAGGAGCGCGCGCCAGCGGATGGCGCGGCCCTCGTCCGAACGCGACGCCGCTCGGAAGATCGCGAGGAGCATGTACGCGATGCGGCGGAGCAGGAGCACGGCGAGCATGCCGTGCGGGTCGGCCTCGATCCACGGCCGGTCGTCCTCGGCGAAGGCGGTGTCGAGCGTGTGATGGCTGCTCTCGACGCCCCAGTGGCTGCGGACGAGGCGAAGCCACTGCGCCGGCGTGAGCCGCTTCGGGTCGTAGCTGACACGAAGATCCGCTCGTCCCGCTCGACGATGGCGCCGCGCTTCACCTTCACGTACTCGACCGCGAGGAACGCTTTCGCGTGCGACCAGACCGACTGCTCCGGCGTCTTGCCGACGCCGTACGACCAGCTCGGGTCCGCGCGGAGCAGCCGGAGCGAGCGGACGACCGAAGTGCCATTGTCGAGCGCGTCCTCGGTGCAAGCGATGACGTTCTCCACGGCGAGCAGCTCGATGGCGAGCTTGCACATGGCCCGGTGCTCGTCCTTGAGCGCGAAGAGGTAGTCCTTGCCCGCCGCGATCACCGCGTCGGCGTTGGCGCGGGAGAACCCGCCAGCGTCGTAGGTGACGACGTCGACGAG
>WNGL01023354.1_pt1 | contig 11765 bp, 12 predicted proteins | sample 5400591 | NCBI WGS metagenome assembly WNGL01 (sample SAMN13153377, study PRJNA577476) | soil metagenome | isolation source: 80 cm soil or saprolite under Garry oak tree replicate 1 | place: USA:California | collected 2016-06-15
AAGGGGGTGCTGATCTCCCCGATCCCCCCTACCTGCTGCAAGCCCCGGACAACCCCGATGGGGTGCCGCAAAGCCTGTTCGACGGGTTCGCCCAGGCCGCCAAGGCCGACACCCCGGCCTGGATGAAGGGCTTCCTGGACAACTTCTACAACATCGACACGCTGCGCGGCACCCTGGTCAGCGACCAGGCCTGGCAGGCCAGCTGGAACCTGGGCGTTACCGCCTCGGCCATCGCCGCGGTCGCGTGCATCGGCACCTGGACCACCGACTTCCGCGCCGACCTGCCCAAGATCGACGTGCCGGTGCTGGTGCTCCACGGGGACGCGGACCAGGTGCTGCCGCTGGACAAGACCGCCAAGCTGCTGCCCGGCCTGATCCGCAACGTGCAGCTCACAGTGATCGAGGGCGGCCCGCACGCCATTCCCTGGACCCACGCCGGCCAGGTCAACACCGCGCTGCTCGACTTCCTGCGCCGCTGAGACCCGGCCACGCAACACAACCCCGGGGAGGCAGCCATGAACGCCACTGACACGAAGCAGTGGAAGGTGAAATCCGGCCAAGATAACGAGTTCGTCAGCAGGTTAAAGGAGAAGGACGATGACTAAGAAACGTCACATGCTCGTGGCGATGCTCATCGCAATGGGGACCATCGGGATAGGCGCGAACTCGGCGTCTGCTGCTGCGGCCCACCAGGTTCCCTTTCGGGCATCCTATTCAGGCACGGCAGCTTTTAATAGCGCTACAGGCACGGCAGTCTTCACTGGGACGGGCATCGCTAGCTACCTGGGGCGCAGTACAAACGTAAATAACATCACTGTTCTAGGTCCGGTCAGTTGCCCCGGAGGGGAAGGGTTTGCGAATAAGAACGTCGAGACGCTAACCGCAGCCAATGGTGACACGCTCGTGCTCACGGGGCCTCACGACGTAGGCTGCCCGACAGGCCACCCGAACGCCGTCCATGGGACTGGCGACTGGACCGTGACAAGCGGAACGGGCCGATTCGCCGGTGCTACCGGCCAGGGGACTTTCGACGGGGGCGCTGACTTCAATCAGGGCACATTCAGCTTCCAGCTGACTGGCACCATCTCCGCTCCTGGCGGTGACTGAGCGGACGACGCAGAGAACTGATGAGGGGAGGCAGCCATGAACGCAACTGACACGAAGTTCCGGAGTCGCTCCGGCGCTGCGCGGAAGAAGCCGATCACCGCCCGCCGCAGGGCGTCGCTCCTTATCGCAGCTGCGGCTGCGGCCGCGGTGGCGATCCCCGCGGCCGCAGCCGCCTCCACCGGTTCGTCCCCGGTGGTCGGGCACGTGTACGTCAACGACAACACGGCCGGGACCAACACGATCGGGGCGTTTGACCGGCACGCCGACGGCAACCTAACCCCCGAGGCGGGATCCCCGTTCACCGCTGGCGGCGCCGGGACCGGGGCGGGGCTCGCGTCGCAGGGCGCGATCCAGATCTCGGCGGACGACCGGTTCGTGATCGCGGTTGACGCTGGCAGCAACCAGATCTCGGTGCTGCGTATCCTGCCCGGTGGCTCGCTGGCGCTGGTGCGCGGCGGGGTGGTGTCCTCCGCAGGCGTGCTGCCGGTCAGCGTCGCGGTGCACGGCAACCTGGTCTACGTGGCCAACGTCGGCACCGGCGGCAGCAATTACACCGGGTTCCGGCTCACCCCCGTTGGCCGGCTGGCGCCGGTCCCCGGCTCGACCGTCGCGCTGCCGTCCGGTTCCCAGCCGGGCGACGTGCTGTTCAACAACACCGGCACCAAGCTGGCCGGGACCCGTGTCGGGACGTCCCAGATCGACAGCTTCACCGTCGGCCCCGACGGGCGGCTGACCGCGGCGCCGGGCTCACCGTTCCCGGCCCAAGGCCTGGGCCCGTTCGGCAGCGAGTTCCGGCCGACCAACCCCGGTCAGCTGTTCGTGGCCAACGCCCACAACACCGCCGTCAACAGCGGCACCGTCTCGGCGTTCACCGACTCCCCGAACGGCACGCTCTCCCCCGGTGACAGGCTCCCCGTTCGCCGATGACCAGATGGCGCCGTGCTGGGTGGAGATCAGCCATGACGGCCAGTTCCTGTTCACCGTGAACACCGCATCCGGCACGATTTCCCGCTACTCGATCGCTCCCGGCGGCACACTGACGCTGCTGGGCAGCACCACGATCGGCGCCTCCGGCGCCGTCGGCGCGGTCGATGCCCGGCTGAGCCCCGATGGACGGTTCCTGTACGTCGATGAAAGCAAGATCGGCGCCTCCGGCGCCGTCGGCGCGGTCGATGCCCGGCTGAGCCCCGATGGACGGTTCCTGTACGTCGATGAAAGCACGAGTTCGCCGTGCACGGCGGCAACCTGACCGAACTGGCTGCCTCCCCGGTCTCTCTGCCCGCCGGCGCCACCCCCGCAGGCATCATCGCCAATTAACCCGTTCCCGCCAACGACCAGGTCAACACCGCGCTGCTGGACTTCCTGCGCAGCCGATGCCTGGCCGCACCACCACCCTGACGCGTACCACCGAAGGAGCACCATGGCGAACCACTTCAGCGCCGACTACCTCAAGTCCCCCGGCGACGACCGGCGGCTGGACATCACCGACGTGTTCTTGTTCACCTCATCCAAAGACGCGGACAAGATGCTGCTGATCGTCAACTCCAACCCGTCCGCGCCGGCGCCGGCACCCATCGCGGCGCGGGGCCCGGAGTTCTACCCCGGCGCGGTCTACCGGATCAACGTCGACACCGACGGCGACGCGCACGCCGACGCCGCGTTCATCCTCACCTTCTCCGACTACCAGGACGGCCACCAGACCGGGACCATCTGGTATGCCACCGGGCCTGAGGCCTGCCAGCCCGAGCCGGTCGGCGAGGTGCTCGCCGAGTCGATCCCGGTCAGCTTCGATGGCATGGCCCTGCCGGTCCAGGCGGGCCAGATCCGGCTACTCGCCGGGCGGCGCAGCGACCCGTTCTTCGCCGACATCGAGGGCACCCTGCACGGCTTCGCCTGGACCGGGCACGACGACTTCGCCGGCAACAACGTGAGCTCCATCATCCTGGAGGTCCCCGCCGACATGCTCTTCACCGGCCCGCAGATCGGCATCTGGGCCTCGATCAGCCCCTCTACAACTCCCGGCAGCCCGCCGACGACGTAGCCAACTACATGAGCAGCGGTACCACGTCCACTTTAGGAGGCACCGACCATGGAGTATTTGGTCACCATGACCACCCACGTTCCGGACGGAACGTCACAAAAAGTGGTCAGCGATGTGCGCGCCCGCGAGGCCGCCCGTTCGCACGAGCTCGCGGCGTCCGGACACCTGCTCCGGCTGTGGCGTCCTCCGCTCCAGCCAGGCGAATGGTGCACCCTCGGGCTGTTCGCCGCCGTCGACGACGGCCAGCTCGAGAAGGTCCTCGCCTCGATGCCGCTGCGCGTGTGGCGCACCGATGAGGTCACCCCGCTCGGGCCACACCCGAACGACCCCGGCGCTGGCCGGGACCTGCAGGAGACTGGCGCGGAGTTCCTGACTATGTTCACCACCGCGATACCGCAGGGCACACCCGGCCAGGCCGTGGACGACGCCCAGGCGCGCGAGGCAGAACGCGCGCACGAGCTGGCCGGGCAAGGACACCTGATGCGGCTGTGGGTGCTGCCCGGCCAGGGGCGCGCGCTGGGCTTGTGGCGAGCCCAAGACCCAGACGAGATGCAGGCGATCCTCGAGTCGCTGCCGCTATACCCATGGATGACCGTGCAGACCACGCCGCTCACTGCGCACCCGAGCGACCCGGCCCTCGCCAACGGCTGAGGAGCCGGGCCGCCTCGATGCCGAAGTCCGTTGGGCCGGGTACCGCCGTACGTGCAGCGTCGGCTGGCCCCCGGTAGAGCTGTGTGCGGCGGCATTCCTGCTGATGATCGGGGTTCACGGCGCTTGCCGGGGGGCGGCCTTGAGACGATCCTCGGCGCGTTCGGTCCTTTTGCCACCGGCCACACCTCCTGCCGCTAGGCCGCGATCCGCGCCTCGTCCCGCTCGATGGCCTGGCGGGCCGGGAACTGCACGCTCGACCCGATCGGTGCACCAGCAGATCCGCCCCGGCCAGGGTGTACCCTGCCCCGAACCGCCGCCAGATGACATCCGTGATCCCCCAACACCAAAGTGCAATAGACCTTTGGCCTAGGGCGGCGCACCGTCACACTAATTTAGTGGGTCTGGCTGTCGGGCTCGCTATGGCCGGTGGTGATAATGGCCTCGACATAGGTGCGGTCGCTTTGAGTGGAGAGCGGCTGCAGCACTGGACCCGGCCGGACAAGGCCCAAGCTGCTAACCATGCATCCGACCAACACTATGGTCTAATAGATCGCGTGCACGTATACCCGTATCGTTGATCGCAGGATCGCGTCGAGGCGGTCCCACGTATACGAGTGGATAGGGATGCGGCGCAGGCGAGATGCCTAGAGATAAATGCGACCGCGTCTGAAGGGAGTTATCGTGTCGCAGCCATGGATGGGAATGGGAAGCGGGATCGGGCCGAGGGACGTGCCCGGTGCTACAATTGTTCTGGTGCATGGGGCATTTGCGGATGCATCGGGGTTCGGTGGCGTAATCCGGGAGCTGAAAAGGGACGGCCATGCCGTCGTGGCTATTCCTAATCCGCTTCGAGGGCTGGCTTCGGATGCAGAATCGATAGCCACCCGGGTAAGGGCCATGGACGGACCTGTGGTCTTGGTTGGGCATTCATATGCCGGCGCGCCCATGGGTCAGGCTGCGGCCGAATTGAGTAACGTAAGAGCTCTGGTCTTCCTGGCCGCCATCGGCTTGGACGTGGGCGAGAGTGTTGCTGGCGTACAAGAGCCGTTTCTGCCACCAATGGTAGTGAATACATCCTATCTTACCGATTATGACGCGCCGGGTGCCGCCGGCGGGCCAGAGCTGTACATCCAGAGAGACAAGTTTCACGAGACTTTCTGCGCAGACGCACCCACTGATGTGGCGGATGTGATGGCTGTCACCCAGCGTCCAGTAGCAGGTGCCGCGCTGCAAGAACAAGCCACTGCTGCCGGCTGCGCGGCCTTTATTGCCCAGCCGCGTAAGGTGGCGCAGTTTATCCAAAAGGCCGTCGGCGTGACCCACGCGCCCCATGAAGGGCCGCTGCGGCATCTCCTTCATCGGACGGATACGTAACGGCATGCCGCTGATCTCCCGCGGCTTCCACGGCCGCCGACGTACTGACGTCGATGCAGCCCGGGTCCCTCCTGGACAGTATGTGGACAAAGATTCCCGGTACTGTCGGCCGGTCCCACGCCGAGCGTGCCGTTCGACCGGTGGCTGTTCACCGTGGACGGGGCCGTTGGCCAGTCGCGCTCCTTGGCCATCGCGCCCTCAGTCGTGGAAGATTCGTTGGGTACTCGCCGTCGGAGAAGGCAAGCCCGCACTCGGCCGCGGGTGTCGACGCAGGGACCACCGTTCCCGGTCATCCCGTTCCCGGACCAGGCCGAGATGCCAGCTGGGAGCCCCGGCAGCGGACCATCGAAACTGTCGACTCCGCGGACGGCCAGGACACGGCACCGACATCGAGTGGGGTCGGACGCCCGCGTTGGGCCTGCCTCAGACCCAATACCAAAGGCCAATAGACCCTCGGCACCGGGGCGGGGTACTCTCACCAGGAGGAAAGAGTAGATGTGAGACCTAGACCGGCATGCCGCCGGTCTGCCCGGTAACCGACCAGGCGCCCCTTGACTTGAAGGAGCGTGGCCATCGTCGGTGTACCCGCACCGGCTGAGATCGTGCACTGCACGCCCGCCCCTCCCCGTACGAGCAGCGCCCTCGCCGGAGGTGACTGCGATGCATGGCGAGCACGAGCGTCAACGTGGACAGTCTGAGGAGGCGCGGCCCTGGGATCGAGTTTTGGCGGACGCCACCGCACCCGATCACATCGTGCAGCTGTATCAGGATCAGGATTTTCTCGGTCGCGCCGTCTGCCGGTTCGGCGGTGCTGCCTTGGCGAAGGGGGAGAGCTTCCTCCTGGCGTCGACGCTTGCCCACTGGAACGCGTGGCGCCCACGCCTCGAGGCCCAGGGCGTGGACGTGGAAGCGGCGCAAGAACGCGGGCAGATGACGGTCCTTGACGCCGAGGAGCTGCTTGCCCGCTTCATGCGCGACGGGATGCCGCATCCGCCGACCTTCCTCGGCCTCGCCGCGGACATCGTTGGACAGGCACGCGCCGGAGGGCGCTACCCAAGAGTGCGGTGGTGGGGCGAAATGGTCAATGTCCTGTGGGAGCGCGGGAACGTCGCCGCCAGCATGAAACTCGAAGACCTGTTCGATCAGTACGTCGCCAAGAAAGATGGCGTCGCAATCGCCTGCGGGTTCTTGATGGACAACTTCAACAGCGACATTCATGCGCGCATACTGCCCAGGCTCGGGACGAATCACTCTCACCTCATTCCAGTGGAGGACTACGCTCGCCTAGGCCACGCCGTCGCCGATGCCCTCCGAGAGGCAGTGGGCGCGGAGGAGGCCCGTGTCCTTGAAGATCGACTCCTCTCTGAGTATCGGCAAGCATTCGATATGCCCCGACCGGAGGCGTTGCTCCTGGCACTACGTCAGGTTCGTCCCACCGTTGCCGATCGCGTCCTGCAACGGACCGGCGAACTGTACGCCACTTCAGGCGCCGCCTAATGACGGGGCAATCGGCCACCTGCAGGGGCGGCTGGAGCGGACTTCAAGTCAGCGGCAACGGCGCGGCCGCAAATGGGGTCACCACCGAGCTGATCAGCATCCTCGATACCATTGAAGTTCCTCTTGTCGTCGTACGAAGCGACCGGACGATGGCCGCCTTCAACCAGGCGGCCGCCGACGCGCTCGGCCTCTCACTGCCAGATATTGGGCGAACGCTGCGCGATATTTCGGTCCTCGCCCGCGTGCCTCGCCTGGAACAGCACTGCGCCGAGGTCATCACCGGCGGAGTCGAATCGCGGATCGACTTTCGCGACGGGGAAGCATGGTTTGTTGTTCGGATCTCGCCCTACACAAGAGGCGGTGATCAAATGGCCGGCACCGTGCTGACGTTCGCGGATCTGACTGCTTTCCGCGCCGCCGCCATCGATCAGGCCATTTACGAACGCGAATGCACCAAAGCGATCCTCAACACGGTCGCTGATCCTCTCGTGGTAGTGGGCGCTGACCAGCGGGTCCAGTCTGGCAACCGGTCCTTCTACACGATGTTTGGGGTCTCGCCCGACTCGACGGAACCCACCTCAGTCTACGAGCTCGGGAATGGCGCCTTTGACTCCGCACCGGTGCGCACCCAACTCCAAGCAGCGGTCGCGACATTGAGCCTGGAGAACCTCAGAGAGGTGCTTGCCGGCACTCACGCCTTCCAGCCCGTTGAAGTGGATCAGGTCGTCACGGCCAAAGGCGAACGGACGCTCATCGTTGACTCCCGTCCCCTGTCATTTCCCGGCCATTCCGAGCGGAGGGCTCTAGTCAGGTTCCAGGACATCACGGCACGCAAACAAGCTGAAGCGGCCAAGGATATGCGTTCCGAGGAGGAGCTACGGCGCAGCGAGGCGTTCCTCGCAGAGGGCCAACGCCTCAGCTCGACCGGAAGCTTTTCCTGGAAAGTGGCGACGGACGAAATCACCTGGTCGGAGCAGCTGTATCGCATCTACGAGGTTCAGATCTGCGTGCCCGTGACACTCGATGCGATCCGCGCTCGTGTCCATCCGGAAGACCTCACCTTGCTAGAGAACATGTTCGAACAGGCACGAGAGGGCACAAACGATCTCGAATGGCAGTATCGCTTGCTGATGCCAGACCGCTCGATCACGTATCTGCATGCAGTCGCTCATGCGACCCGAGACCAGGATGGTCAACTGGAGTACATCGCAGCCGTTCAGGATGTCACCGGGCGCCGCATGTCGGAAGAAGCTCTGGCGACGGCTAGATCGAAACTTGCGAACGTCGCCAGGGTCACGAGCCTCGGAGTGCTTACGGCGTCGATCGCCCACGAGGTCAACCAGCCCCTCTCGGGTATCATCACCAACGCCGGCACCTGCCTTCGGATGTTGGATGCCAATCCTCCGAACGTCGAGGGCGCCCGGGAAACAGCCAGGCGGACCATTCGCGATGGCATCCGAGCCTCCGATGTGGTCACACGGCTGCGTGCGCTGTTCAGCAGGGACGAGTACAGGCTCGAGCCGCTGGACCTCAACGAGGTCACGCGCGAGGTCATAGCGCTGACGTTGAGTGACCTCCAGCGGAACCACGTCATTCTTCAGTCGGAGCTCGCCAAGGATCTCCCGGCCATCACCGGTGACCGAATCCAGCTGCAACAGGTGATCCTGAACCTGCTCCGCAACGCCTCCGACGCCATGGTTAACGTGGACGATCGCCCGCGGCAGTTGCTGATCAGAACCGAACGCGAGGACGTCGATCGTGTGCGCGTGAGTGTGCGGGATGCCGGCGTGGGCGTCGCCCCCCAGAACATGACCAAGCTGCTCGACGCCTTCTACACAACGAAACCCGACGGCATGGGGGTCGGGCTCTCCATCAGTCGCTCCATCATCGAGAGACATCATGGACGTCTGTGGGCAGAGGGAAACGACGGTCCCGGTACCACCTTCTCCTTTTCCATCCCCGTGGTCCAGAGAGCGTTCTAGACGCGGCACTGCGATGAGGCACTCATGACGGGCAAGCGTTCACTGGTGTCGGTCGTCGACGACGACGAATCCGTGCGCGAGTCGCTGCCAGACTTGTTGCGGCAGTTCGGTTTTGCCGCCGAGGCGTTTCCGTCCGCCGAAGCGTTCCTCGCATCGGACGTCTTCGGCGAGACCAGCTGCCTCCTCCTCGACATCGCGATGCCCGGGATGTCGGGCCCCGACCTTCAACAGGAACTGGCACGGCGGCGGCAGAAGATTCCGATTGTATTCATCACCGGCCTCGGGGACGGGTCCCTCCGTCCACGTCTGCTCGCGCGCGGCGCCGTGGAGTGCCTAGTCAAGCCGTTCAGCGAGGCTGCCCTTCTGGATGCGGTCAGGGCCGCGCTTCGTCGGCCGCATTCTGGGGCCCGTGACGGCGACATGAGGTCACCGGGCGAAGCACGTAGCGAATCAATGGCACGAGTGATCTCGCATGACACCCCTGTCGTGTTCGTTGTCGACGACGATGTATCAGTGCGGGAATCGCTGGAGTTGCTGATTCTCTCTGCCGGCTGGCGGCCCGAGACGTTCGAGTCGGCGGAGGAGTTCCTCGAACGTTCGCGCATCGACGGTCCGAGTTGCCTGGTTCTCGATGTGACGCTTCCCAACCTCAATGGCCTCGATCTCCAGAAACGCATCATCGATCGGGCAGACATGCCGATCATCTTCATCACCGGTTATGGCGACGTGCCGACCACGGTGCAGGCGATGAAGGCCGGGGCAGTGGAGTTCTTGACCAAGCCATTCGGCGATGACGTGTTGCTGAATGCCACCAGGCAAGCGATCGAGCGTAGCCGCGCCGCACTTGCTCACGAGGTCGAATTGCGTGCGCTTCGGGCTTGTTACGCGTCACTCACGCCGCGCGAACGACAGACCATGGCATTGGTCGTCACCGGCCTGTTGAACAAACAGATCGCAGCCAAGCTCGGTATCAGCGAGATCACGGTGAAGGCCCACCGGGGCCGGGTTATGCGGAAGATGCGAGTCGATTCCCTCGCCGAACTGGTGAGAGTCGCCGCAGCACTCGACCTGCCGCTGGTCGCGCACCCCTGATACCAAAGTATCGACCAACACTATCGTGCAATAGATCGCGGTCACGTACCCGCATATCGTTAATCGCGTCGAGCTGATCCCCCATGTATACGAGCGACAAAGCGTCAGGTGCGGCCGCCATGCGTGCAAATATCGGCAACGGCGTCAGGTGTACGCGTCGTGCGAATGGCAAGCTAGTGACAGCCGGGCGTCTAGTAAGAGCCAGGCGTTCTGTCGAACTCTCAGGGCAGCATTCCGAGCTACTGGAGCAACCCGGGGAGATTGTTGCTGTCCAGTTTCCCGGCAAGCTCGCCGCCAGCGATGCCCATGATCAGCGCCCCGTCCCGTGCACGTGTCGGCCTGTGGCGATACCCAGGCAGGGGGCCTGGTGGCTGGCATTTCGAACGGTGACAGTGGGCCGGCTCTCCTTGGTCGGATCCGCGAGTGCCACGCCCTCGATCGACTGCTGGAAAGTGTGCGGGTGGGTCAGAGTCGGGTGCTCATCTTGCGTGGCGAATCGGGAGTCGGCAAGTCGGCGTTGTTGGAGTACGTGGTGGGAAGGGCGTCCGGGTGTCGCGTCGCGCGAGCAGCGGGCCCCCCGTCCGAGGTGGCGCTTGCAGACGCGGGTTTGTATCAGCTTTGCGCGCCGGTGCTTGATCTCCGGCTGCGCCTGCCGGCCCCGCAGCGCGGTGCAGGGCTCCGGGTGACCTGGCATGCCAGGGTCGATGAACTCGCCCGGATCCGGGAAGCTGCCGTCGTTGTACGGGAGGCGCCGCGAGTGCGCAGTGCTGGACGAGCTGCTGGAACAGGTGCGCAGGGGGCGTAGCACAGTGCTGGTGATGCGCGGCGAGGCGGGGGTGGGGAAGACCGCGCTGCTGGAGTACGTGGCCGGAAGGGCGCAGGGGTGCCGGCTCGCGCGGGTCACCGGGGTGCGGTCGGAGATGGAGCTCACGTTCGCGGGGCTGCATCAGCTGTGCGCAACGATGCTGAGCCGCGCCCAGTGCCTGCCAGTGCCGCAGCGGGAGGCGCTGCGGATCGCGTTCGGGCTGGCCGCGGGCCCGCAGCCGGACCGCTTCCTGGTCGGGCTGGCCGTGCTCAGCCTGGTGTCCGAGGTGGCCGCGGAACGGCCGCTGGTGTGCGTAATCGATGACGAGCAGTGGCTGGACCACGCCTCGGCGCAGGCCCTAGGGTTCGCGGCCCGGCGGCTGGCCGCCGATCCGGTCGGCCTGGTGATCTCGGCGCGGGTTCCCGGTGAGGAACTGACGGGGCTGCGGGAGCTGACGGTGGCGGGGCTGCCGGATGCCGACGCGCGGGCGCTGCTGGAGTCGGCGCTGCCCGGGCCGCTGGATGCGCGGGTCCGCGACCTGATCGTGTCCGAGACGGGGGGAAATCCGCTGGCGCTGCTGGAGCTGCCGCGCGGGCTGACGCCGGCTCAGCTGGCCGGAGGGTTCGGGCTGCCGCTCGCGACGCCGCTGCCCAGCCGCATCGAGGACAGCTTCCGGCGGCAGCTGGACGCCCTGCCGGACCCGACCCGGCGGCTGATGCTGGTGGCGGCGGCCGATCCGTCCGGCGATCCGGTGCTGGTCCGGCGGGCCGCCGGCCGACTGGGCATCCCGGCCCCGGCGGCAGGGCCGGCGGTGGAGGCGGGCTTGCTGGAGTTCCGCGCCCACGTGTGGTTCCGGCATCCTCTACTGCGCTCGGCGGCTTACCGGTCGGCGTCGCCTCAGGATCGGCAGGAGGTGCACCTGGCGCTGGCGGAGGTGACCGATCTGCGGATCGATCCGGATCGCCGGGCCTGGCACCGGGCCAGGGCCGCTGCCGCGCCGGATGAGGAGGTCGCGGCGGAGCTGGAAAGCTCGGCCGGCCGGGCCCAGGCCCGCGGCGGGCTGGCGGCGGCCGCGGCATTCCTGGAGCGCGCGGTCGTGCTGACAGCCGATCCGGCGCGGCGCACGGAACGGGCGCTGGCGGCGGCGCAGGCCAGCCTGCAGGCAGGGGCGTTCGGCAAAGCTCTGGAGTTGCTCGTCATGGCGGAGGCCGGGCCG
>WNGL01017441.1_pt1 | contig 11764 bp, 10 predicted proteins | sample 5400591 | NCBI WGS metagenome assembly WNGL01 (sample SAMN13153377, study PRJNA577476) | soil metagenome | isolation source: 80 cm soil or saprolite under Garry oak tree replicate 1 | place: USA:California | collected 2016-06-15
GCCGAACCGGCCGGCTCGACCAGCACCCGGCAGAACACCCGCGCACCCGGCGCGTGGCGCGCGATGTGGTGCAGATCACCGGCGCTGTCGGTCGTGAACAGCGTGACGCCGTGCTCGTGCGCGAACGCGATATCGGCGGCCTTCTTGATGGTGTTGCCATAGGAAAGCGCTTCGGGGCGCGCGCCGTTCGCGAGGCAGAGCGTGATCTCCTCGGGACTGGCTACGTCGAAGCCGGCACCGATGCCGGCGAGCAGTCGGATCACGTCGGGAGCGGGATTCGCCTTGACGGCGTAGCAGATCCGGGCGGCCGGCAGCGCGGCGGCGACGGCGAGATAGCGGTCCCGCACGACGTCCAGGTCGATGACGAGACAGGGGGTCGGTGGGGCGGTGCGGTCGAGGAACTCCCGGATCCGATCCGGCACCGCGACGCGGTCACCCGCGTCCAGGACGGGACTGTTGGTCATGCCGATGGGATCTCCTCCCGTTCGGCCGCGGCGGATCGCGCGGTCAACCTGCCGAGCCTGCTGGTTGACCGCCATCCCGCGCAAGTCCCATCGGGGCCGGAGAGAACAGGGAACCGCGCCGTCACGCGTTCAGCCCAGCGTCAGCGCAGTAGGTAACCGACACCGCGGATCGTGTGGATCAGCGGCGTGCCGGCGAGATCGACCTTCTTGCGTAGGTAGCTGATGTACGACTCGACGATCCGGGTGTCCCCGGTGTAGTCGTAGCTCCACACCCGGTCCAGGATCTGCGCCCTGGTGACCACCTTCTCGGCGTTCACCATGAGAAAGCGCAGCAGGTTGAACTCCGTCGGCGACAGGTCGAACAGCCGACCGGCGCGGCGGGCCTCGCGCGCCTCCTCGTCAAGGGCGAGGTCGGCATAGACGAGCGTCGTGCCGTCATCAGCGCTGCCGGCGCTGTCGGCGCCGTTCCGCTTGGCTTTGCCCGTCCTGCGCATGATGGTGCGCAGCCGCAGCTCGACCTCCTCGACGCTGAACGGCTTCGTCACGTAGTCGTCGCCACCCGCGGTGAGGCCGGCGATCCGTGCGGCGACGGAGTCCCGTGCGGTCAGGAACAGCACCGGGACGTCGTGCGGCCCGCGCAGCTTCCTGGCCAGAGCGAAGCCGTCCGCCGCGACGGTGTCCAGCACCATGATGTCCGGCGGGTACGCGCCGGCCATGGCCATGGCCTCGGTGTCGTCGGCGGCCGCGTGCACGTCGAACCCGCTGGACCGCAGTGCGGCGGCCAGCAGGCCGCGCACGTTCGGCTCGTCGTCCACCACCAGCACCCGCGCCCCCGGTTCGGTCATCCCTGCAGCGTGACCGGCCAACATTCCAGCCGGCTTGGTGTCTGCTGGGAGATTCCTGAGAGCCCGCTATTTCGCGACGATCAGGTAGATGCCGTAGCCCACGATGGCGACGCACAGCGCGAAGCAGATCACCGCACCGGCGAACGGCGCCGTGCCCGATCCGCCCTTCTCGCGCGCCGTGGCCTGCTGCGACAGCCCGATCACGCCGACCGAGAACAGCGTCACCAGCAACACCGCCGCGACCACGGTGGCAACGAGAACCTTGCCGAAGTCGGCCCAGTTGATCATGACGTTCCTCCGTTCAGACCCCGGCCGTCACGGGCAGCGGACCGGTTGCCGGTGCCCGTCTCGGCGGTGAAGCCCTGCGGGCTCTCCACGTAGGTGATGCCCTTGCCGAGGGTGCGGATGATCCGCCAACCGCCCAGATAGGTGCCCAACCCGATCACCTTCGCGACGATGGTGCCGAAGTGCACCGCGTTCCCGCCGACCGCGATCCAGGTCGCGCCGATCAGCCTGCCGAACAGCGCGTGCGACGAACTCGACGGCAGGCCGAAGAACCAGGTCAGCAGGTCCGGGTGCGGACGGCCGGTGGCAGAGTATGCGGGGCGGGCGAACGGGAGATGAACCGGATCGGTGGTATGCGCGACGATCCCGCATCGGGTTGAGTGGCGGATAGCTCACGCGTGGTAATTGATTCGGAGCCGGTGGTCACCCGTGTCGGTGACGTTGCTTGACAGATTGCGCCGCTTTCCGAATTAGCCTCATTGGGCGACGACGCAGTTCGGTTTGCGTCGTGTCAGCCCGTGGTGATCACGCTACGGAACATCACCGCGCGGCACGGCTTCGGCACTGGTGACATGCGGTGTGGAAGATCCACAATTGTCCGGGTATCGTTGTTGTCCGGTAAATGTTGATGTCGGATGTCGACCAAGAAGGCACCCGTGCGGATACTCGGTCGCAATAACGTGATTCGTCCGGACAAGGGTCCCAAATCGGCACGACACAACGACGTTCCCGGCCGGTAGCGCTGGCCTGCCATGCCTGTGGTTGGTACTCTCTGTGACGCCCCGGCTGATGACTTCGTCTGCCCGCGGCAGCAGAGGTGGTGTCGAGTGACGATCGCGAACCCGCCGGGGTGTCCTCTTGGGAGGGACAGTCCGCGCCCGAGGTCGGCTGTCGTCCTGGACCACTCTGCGAAACCGGCCCGTGAGAACGCGTGGACCGGTGGCTCGTGTCGGGGGAATGTTCGGTGAGGTTGGGGGCCGGGATGACCGAACTTGTTGAGCCGCTCACGGCGGCATTTCAGCGCGCGGCGCTGACAGATGTACCTCTTGGCCCGGTCATTACGTCCACAGTGGATCCCGATGACCTCGCACTGATCGTCGGAGCGGCGGTGGCCGGTGACCGGAGCGCGGGTGGGACGCCAGGAGCGCTCGTTCGCGTCGGCGGACGACGTGGCCCAGGAGGTCTGCCTCGCGGTGCTGACCGCGTTGGCCAGCTACCGGGACCAGGGCCGCCCGTTCCTCGCCTTCGTCTATGGAATCGCGGCCCACAAGGTCGCCGACGCACACCGGGCCGCCGCGCGCAACCGGGCCGAGCCGGTCGCCGAGGTCCCGGACGAGCCGGAACTGGAGGCCGGCCCCGAACAGCGGGCGATGCGCGACGAGACGACCGCGCGGATGGCGGAGCTGCTGCAGGTGCTGCCGGCGAAGCAGCGGGAGATCCTGGTGCTACGCGTGGTCGTCGGCCTGTCCGCCGAGGAGACGGCGGACGCGGTCGGGTCGACGCCGGGCGCGGTGCGGGTGGCTCAACACCGGGCGCTGGCCCGGTTGCGGCTCACGGCATCCCGCTGGGACCTGGTCTGAACCACCCGGTCTGAACCACCCGGTCTCATTGCGCTGTCAGGCGAGCCCGGTCAGCCGCCGAGCAGGCGGGACAGGGCCGCTCGTGCCGCCGCGTCCCGTTCCGCGAGTTTTCCCAGTTCCTCGGCCAACAATGTCAGCCAGTCGTCGATTCCGATTGCCTTTCGGCTGATGACGACGTCTCGTACGACGGTTCGCACCTCGGCGTCGACGCCGCGCTTGCCTTGCCGTAGCTCCAACTCCCGGCCGACGCCGCGTACCCGCACCGCGGTCGCGCGGCCCGGTCGGCCGGCCACCCGGTCACCGACGCTGCGTTGGTAGTCGACCTCGACCATGCCGTCCGGTAGGGCGTCGCCCAGGGTGCTGGTGAGCACTCTGGTGTAGGACTCGACGTCCGATCGGTCGGCGCGCAGTGCGGCGATCATCATGTGCATGTCCCACGCGGGACCAAGCTCCCCACCGCTCATGGCGTCAGTTGTCCACCAGCGGCAGCACGAGCTGCGGTTTCGCGATCGTGTGATCCGCGCGCAGCGGGCGGATCGCCGTGCCGATCGCGAAGAACTCGGTGGTGTGCCCGCCCCACCGGTGCGGCACAGCGCCTCCGCCTCCGCCTGCATCCGGCTCATCGCCAGCTCACGGGCGTCGTACAACGCCTCCGTGAACTGGGGCACCTCCACGTTCTGCCCGATGTTCCCGATCGCCTGCCAGAACCGCTGGTGCGCGATGTGGTAGACGCACGAACCCATCACCATGCCCAGCGGCGCGTAGCCGGCCTGCACCAACGTCCAGAAGTCCTGCCCGTTGAGGTCCGACGTGAAGGGCTTGCCGGTGTTGTTGCGCCAGCTTCCGCCATCCTCGGCCTTCACCGCCGTGCCGACCGCGATGAACTCGGCGAGGTCGTTTCCGAATTCCTTGAACTCGATCTCCAGCCGCACCGCGACGATGCCGTCCGCGCCCAGCACGTCGGCTTCCGCCTCCATCCGCGACATGGCCAGCTCGCGGGCGTGGTACATCGCGTTGGACAGGGTGTCCAGCTCCTGGTTCTTGCCCCACCGGCCGAACTGGAAGCCGACGTGGTAGATGCTGGTGCCCAGGACCAACCCCAACGGCCGGAACCCGGCCTCGCGGACCAGCAGGAACTCGTTGACGCTCAGATCCGATGTGAACAGCGTGGTGCTCTGGCCAGGCTTCATCTCGGCGAGCCGGCGCATCGCATCCTCGGGGATGTGCTGCCCCTCGACCTCGGCGCTCATCGGAATCTCCGTCCGTTCTTCGGTCATCACTGCTGTCCGGCCTGTCGCAGGGGCATGATCGTCAGGGTATTCGTCGGCGCGCGCCGGCCGGTGTGGAACCGGGCGATCGTGGTGCCGAACACCGAGGACTCCGCGCACAGCAACGGCGTGTTGCCGGCCTCCTGGTGCCAGGACCGCAATCCCATGCTGGCCACGATCGCACCGTCCGCGCGGGCGCTGCGGGCGTGCGACGCGAAGGCCTGGCGTGCCTTGGCCCGCGCCCGGTTGACCACCTGGGTGTACGCGGCGACCTCGCCGTTCCCGGCCATCACGGACATCTGCGACCGGCTGGCCCAGTCCAGGAACTGGCTCTCCACGGCGATGCCGATCGCGATCCGCACCGGCACCCAGCCGGCGTGCATCAGCTTGGCCAGGTCCTGGCCGGGCAGTTCGGTGGTGAACAGGTTGCGGGGGCGGTGTTTCGTGTTCGCACGCACCGCGGTGCCCAGCGCCATGAACTCCTGAGCGCTCTCGGCGAGCGCGCTCCTGGTGAGCCGGATGCCGACGATGCCGTCCGCGCCCATCGACTTGGCCTCGGTGGTCATGCGGCCCAGTGCCGTGTCGTAGCCGTGGTAGAGGGCCTGCACGTAGGGCTGGAAACTCACCGAACCGACGTAGCCGCCCATGCCGTAGTTCAGGCCGCCGGTCCAGCCGATGTTCTGCACGATGCAGCCCATCACCTCGCCGATCGGGCTCATGCCGACGGATTCCACGCCGACGGCACCCGCCACCGGCAACAACGAGGTCTTCAGGCCGGTTTCGTCGAAACGGGCCAATCGGGCTCGCGCGACATCCGGCAGCCAGTCGCTGTCCGTGCCGGCCACGGTGACCTCCTCAGCTCCCCGATGCGCGCCAAGCAACCCGATGTTCATCGTGCCACGAGCCGGCCACTGCCGAGCAACGGCAGTGCTTGATCACGATTCGTTGTCCGATCTCACGGGTAGACCTGCGAACGCCGCGGCCTGTGATTAGGCTCACCACCCAAATGTGTAACGCCCAACGGTGGGAGTCGCCACATGTCCTCCTCAGCAGTAAAGCACGACACCGGAGGTGTCATCCGCAGCCTGATCCCAGCCAGAATCGACCGGCTGCCGTGGTCGGGCTTCCACACCAGGCTGGTGGTCGCCCTCGGTGTCGCCTGGATCCTGGACGGTCTGGAGATCAGCGTCGCCAGCGCGGTGGAAGGCGCGCTGACGAAGCCGAACACGCTGAACATGTCCGCCGCCGGTTCCACCACGGTCGCGACGATCTACCTGATCGGTGAGGTCGTCGGCGCGCTGGTGTTCGGTATGTTCGCCGACCGGTGGGGCCGCCGGAAACTGTTCATGATCACGCTGGGTGTCTACCTGGTGGGCAGTGGCCTGAGCGCCGCGACCTCGGGTGCGGGCAACGGCTGGATCGCGTTCCTCTACTTCACCCGGTTCATCGCCGGCACCGGCATCGGCGGCGAGTACGCGGCGATCAACTCGGCGATCGACGAGCTGATCCCCGCCCGCTACCGCGGCCGGATCGACATCGCGGTCAACGGCACCTACTGGGCCGGCGCGATCATCGGCACGTTCGCCACCTTCCTGTTCCTGAACACGCTGTCGCCCTCCGTCGGCTGGCGGCTGGGCTTCCTGCTCGGCCCGGTGCTCGCGCTGGTGATCATCTTCGTGCGGCGCAACCTGCCGGAGAGCCCGCGCTGGCAGCTCATGCACGGCCAGGCCGAGGCCGCCGAGGCGTCGATCGCGTCGATCGAGCAGGAGGTCAGGGACTCCGGCCGGACGCTGGAAGACGTCGACGAGGCCAGGTCGATCGACATCCGGCCGGCCGAGCGCACCGGGTACTTCGCGCTGTCGCGGGTGTTGTTCCGGGACTACTTCCCGCGGTCGGTGCTGGGGCTCGGGCTGATGGTCACGCAGTCGTTCCTGTACAACGCGATCTTCTTCAGCTACACGATCGTGTTGACCGTCTTCTACCACGTGAACGGCAATGCCGCGCTCTACGGCATCGCGTTCGCGATCGGCAATCTCATCGGTCCGTTCGTGCTCGGTCCACTGTTCGACACGGTCGGCCGCAAGAAGATGATCTCCGGGAGCTACCTCATCGCGGGTGTGCTGCTCGGGGTCAGCGCCTTCATGTTCAACGCCCACCTGCTCAACGCGGCGACGCAGACGCTGGCCTGGGTGATCATCTTCTTCTTCGCGTCGGCCGGCGCGAGCGCGGCCTACCTGACGGTGAGCGAGATCTTCCCGCAGGAGGTGCGGGCGAAGGCGATCGCGGTGTTCTTCTCCATCGCGCAGATCGTCGGCGCACTGGCCACCGTGTTCTACGGGTCCCTCATCGACAAGAACCACCCCGATTTCAACAAGCTGTTCATCGGGTACATGGTCGGCGCGGTGATCATGATCATCGGCGGGATCATCGCCGTGTTCTTCGGCGTGTCGGCGGAAGGGAAGTCGCTGGAGGACGTCGCCGACCCGCTGGGCGCTGTCCGCAGGACCATCTCGGGAGGTCCGGCGCCCACTCCGGCCGCCGGGGATTAGCAGCAGTCACGACGCGGCCATCGGTCCCCGCCTGTTGTTTACTCGCCAGTAGGTTTACCCTACGGTAGGTATGTTCGATCGGCGGCGGAAACGAGGTGGCCACGGCATGGCTGCGCAGTCCAAGCAGTCCGAGCAGCCCGAACAGCACCATGGGCGCACCGGCCGGCGGGATGTGACGGGCCTGGGTCTGGCCCTGCTCAACCGGCTGGCCGGTGCGCCCTTCGTGCACCGGCTCGGCCTGCGCGGACTCGTGCGCGAGGCCGTCTTCCAGGCGACGCGGGCCGGTTTCCGTACAGCCGCCGCGGCCGGGCGGACCTGGCAGGCCGGGGAACGACTCGGCCGCGCCGCCCGGCCGCCGGTTGCCCACGAGCGTGACCTGCTCGACCTGACGCCCACCGACGACCAGCGCATGATCGTCGAGACCGTGACCGGGTTCGCGGCCGAACAGCTCCGCCCGATGGCCGCCGGCGCCGACGAGTCCGGTGCCGCCCCGCCATCGGTGTTCGCGACGTCCGCCGAGCTGGGCATCACGCTGCTCGGCGCGCCGGAGGAACTGGGCGGCGTCGCGACCGAGCGGTCCGTGACGACGAACGTGCTGGTGGCCGAGGCACTCGCGCACGGCGACCTGGGCATCGCGGTGGCCTGCCTGGCGCCCTCCGCTGTCAGCAACGCGATCGTCCTGTGGGGCGACGCGGACCAGCAGGGCACCTACCTGCCGGCGTTCGTCGGCGACAGCGTGCCGGCCGCCGCGTTGGCGATACTCGAACCGCGCCCCCTGTTCGACCCGTTCGCCCTGCGCACCACGGCCCGCCGCACCTCCCACGGGTTCGTGCTGGACGGCGTGAAATCGTTGGTGCCCAGGGCATCCGAGGCCGAGCTGTTCGTGGTGGCTGCGGAGTTGGAGGGCCGGGGGCCGGCGCTGTTTCTCATCGAGTCCGGCACTAGCGGGATCGAGGTTGAAGCCGAGCCGGCGATGGGGTTGCGCGCGGCCGGCATGGGTCGGCTGGTGCTGGCGAAGGTCCGCGTGCCGGCCCGTGCCCTGCTCGGCGACGCGCGGCCGGACGCGTACGCGGACTGCGTGCGGCTCTCCCGGCTGGGCTGGTGCGCGCTGGCGGTCGGCACCGGGAAGGCCGTGCTCGACTACGTGATTCCGTATGTCAACGAGCGGGTGGCGTTCGGCGAGCCGGTCAGCCACCGGCAGGGTGTCGCGTTCACCGTGGCGGACATGGGCATCGAACTGGCGGGCATGCGGCTGGTCACGTATCGGGCGGCGAGCCGTGCCGAGCAGGGCCTGCCGTATGCCCGCGAGGCCGCGTTGGCCCGGAAACTGTGTGTGGACAAGGGAATGTTCCTGGGCAGCGCGGGCGTGCAGATGCTCGGCGGGCACGGTTACGTGAAGGAACACCCGGTCGAGCGCTGGTATCGGGACCTGCGGGCCGTCGGCGTCGCCGAGGGCATCGTGCTGGTGTGAAGGGGGCAGCGGTGATCAACCTTGAGGTACCGAAGAAGCTGGCCGTTCTGGTCAACCAGGCACACCAGGCCGCGGCGGAGGTCTTCCGGCCCAACTCCCGCAAGTACGACCGCGCCGAGCACACGTACCCGGTCGAGCTGGACATGCTGGCCGCGCTGCTGGACGGCCTGAACGCCGGCGGCGAGAGCGGTGCCGGCGCGGCCGGGGTTCGTAGAGGTGCGCGCGAGCGGAAATCCGACGGCGTCCGCAACGGCGGCAACCTGGCCACCGTGCTGGGCACGATCGAAATGTGTTGGGGGGACGTCGGTCTGCTGTTGTCCATGCCACGGCAGGGCTTGGGCAACGCGGCCATCGCATCGGTGGCCGACGACGAGCAGTTGACGCGGTTCGCCGGCAAATGGGCGGCCATGGCCATCACCGAGCCGGACACCGGTTCGGACTCGGCCGCGATCCGCACCACGGCCGTGAAAGATGGTGACGACTACATTCTCAACGGCGAGAAGATCTTCGTCACGGCCGGCGAACGCGCCGACGCGGTCGTCGTCTGGGCCACACTGGACCGCTCGCTCGGTCGGGCCGCGATCAAGTCGTTCGTCGTCGAGAAGGGCACGCCGGGATTCGAACTCGTGCGCCTGGAACACAAACTGGGCATCCGGGCGTCCGACACGGCGCACTTCCGGCTGGACAACGTCCGGGTACCGGCCGAGAACCTGCTGGGTGACCCGGAAATCAATGTGGCGCAGGGTTTCGCCGGCGTGCTGCAGACGTTCGACAACACCCGCCCGCTGGTCGCCGCCATGGCCGTCGGCGTGGCCAGGGCCGCACTGGAGGAAACGGCCCGGCTACTGGCCGACGCCGGCGTGCCGATCGACTACGACCGGCCGGCCAACAGCCAGCCCGCCGCCGTGGCGACCTACCTGGGCCTGGAGGCCGACTACGAGGCGGCGTACCTGTTGACCCTGGAAGCGGCCTGGATGGCCGACAACGGCCGGCCGAACTCACTACAGGCGTCGATGGCCAAGGCGAAGGCCGGCCGCTCGGCCACGGACATCGCGTTGCGGTGCGTGGAACTGGCGGGCAGCCTCGGCTACTCGGAGAACTCGCTGCTGGAGAAGTGGGCCCGGGACGCCAAGATCCTGGACATCTTCGAAGGCACCCAACAGATCCAGCTACTCATCGTGGCACGGCGGCTACTCGGGAAGACCAGCACCCAACTCAAGTGACGGCGCCGGTCAGCAGTCGCCCTGGTACGGGCATGCGGACATGGCCGTACCAGACACGAATCACGCGAATGCGGAAGCCCCCAAGCCCCCAGATCCCCCGTCGCCCCAAGAACCCCGTTGGGACAGTTGATCCCGTTGCTCGGTCCGTGAAATCAGTGAAAACGTGAGCCGGGGCTCACAGTTCCAGTGCGACCTCGGCTGCGCACGCCGGGCGGCACGGCCACGGCTGCCCGCAGCTCGTGCAGTGGTTCTCGACGCACTGGTGACTCACCAGTACGTGGACCGCGGTCTGCCGGTAGTGCTCCAGCAGCCCGGACCAGTCCGAGGACGCAGGTTCAGCCTCAACAGGCTTGGACATGGTGATCACGCCTTCCAGCGGGTTCGACCGGCACCTGCCGACTGACCTCTGCCGCCAGCGGATCGGGTGCCCGATGTTTCCTTGTGCTCGTAGTGTGCTCGTGGACACTGACGACCCGATGTCCTCAGTGTGACGCGAGCTACACGTCAATGCCACTATCGACGCACGTAGGGAGTTGGCGGTTCACCAAATTGGCTGACTGGTCGTTCTGAATCGTTCAGCGGTCATCCGGGGTTCGGCCGGACCGTGGCGTGACGACGATCCGGGCACCCCTTGCCGGCACGAGCGTGATGTTGCGGGCCCGCTGCTGTTCCGGCCGGGCCCGGTCCGGGCGCACGTCGTACCGTCGCAGCACCTCGCCCAGTACGACGGACGCCTCCATCAGCGAGAATCCGGCGCCGAGGCAGCGCCGCACGCCGCCGCCGAACGGGATCCACGTGTTCGCGGGCGGTTGGGCGTCGACGAAGCGGTCCGCGCGGAACTCCTCCGGTTCGGGATAAATGGCCGGATCGGTCTGGACCAATCCGATCCCCGGCGAGACCACAGTGCCGGCGGGCAGCCGGTAGCCGCCGATGTCGACCGGCTCGGTCAGCTTGCGTGCGACCTCGTAAATTACCGGACGCTTGCGCAACGCCTCCTTCGCGACGGCGGACAGGTACTCGTCGTCGTGCGCGTCGGCGGCGCGCTGTGCGGCGGCCAACTCCGCCGGCCGGCGGGCCAGTTCGTGCAGGATCCAGGCCAGGGTGGTCGCCGTGGTCTCGTGGCCGGCGAGCAGCAGGGTGATGAGCTGGTCCCGGAGTTCCGGGTCGGTGAGCTGGTCGTCATCGGTGCCGGTGCGCAGCAGACGGGAGAGGACGTCGTCGCGGTCGGCCAGGTCGTCGGCCTTGCGGCGCTCGGCGATCTCGGCGTACAGCACGCGGTCCAGCTCGTTCTGGAACGACATGTACCGCTTCCACGGCCCGACCTTCTGCAGCCGCGGGTAGAACCAGCCGAGCATGATCATCGGGCCGATCGCGACGATACCGCGCACCAGCGGCCGCAGTGTGCCAAGCCGCCCGGGATCGGTCACGCCGAACACCACCTGGAGGATGATCTCGAGCGTGAGCGCGTTCATCCGGTCGTGCGACCGGAACGCGCGCCCGGCCGGCCAGCGTGACACCTCCTCGACCGCCAGGCGACCGACCAGGTCCTGGTAGCCGCGCAGCGCGGCACCGTGGAACGCCGGCATCAGCAGCCGTCGCACCCGCCGGTGCTTGTCCTCGTCCACCAGGAGCACCGAATGCTGGCCCATCACCGGCCCGAGGATGCCGTTGCCCTCACCGGCGTGGAACACGTTCGCCGGGCCGGTGAACACCGTCCGGATGTCCTCCGGTCGCGCCAGCACGGCGATCACCCGGCCGGCTGGCGCGATCCGTACCGTGAAGATGTCGCCGTACCGGCGGCGCAGCAGCGGCAGCAGCCGGTGCCGGTACTGGCCGAACAGCACGGTCTGGACCAGGACCGGCAGGCGCAGGCCCGGGGGCGTGTCGGTCGCGGCGACGGTCGGCGCGACGGTGGCCATGGCGTACCTCCGTTCGGTCGGCTGTATACGGATGTTTTATACGCCCGTATATGACATACGTCCAGCCTACGGGGCTACGCTGACACCGTGGGCCATCGGGAACAACTGCTCGCGGCGGCTCGGAAGCTGCTGGAGGAGAAGGGCTACGCCCACATCACGG
>WNGL01038228.1_pt1 | contig 11763 bp, 11 predicted proteins | sample 5400591 | NCBI WGS metagenome assembly WNGL01 (sample SAMN13153377, study PRJNA577476) | soil metagenome | isolation source: 80 cm soil or saprolite under Garry oak tree replicate 1 | place: USA:California | collected 2016-06-15
CAACGGAAACTGTTCGAGATCTTCGAACTCCACCGCTGGGCGCCCACCAGTTAGGTAATACACCACACCTAGATCGACATCATCCCTGGCCTGCAAGAACACCAATCTAGATCAAAATAGCCAGGAAACTCCGGCTAGATGATTCCCTGCTCGCGCAGCGGGGTACCGTCGAGCAGCCGCTGCCAGCCGAATCGCGCAAGGTCGATGGTTGAGTAACTCCCCTTCAGCAGCAGTTCGGCCATGGCCCGCCCGCAGCCGGGCGCGTGCATCAGCCCATGACCGGAGAAGCCCGACAGCATGTGGAAGTTGCCGAGCCCACCTGCCCCCGGGCCGATGATCACATTGCCGTCGAAGTCGTTCTGGTCGTACAGGCCCGGCAAAGTACTCATGCACCGGGTCCGCTCGAACTGGGGGAATCGATGCGCCAGGGCGGGCCACACGACGTGGTCGAAGTAGGTGTGGTCGACGTCGAAGTTGTACCCGCGTGGCTCCGCCAGCGTCGGCACGCCTCCCGTGTAGCCGCTGCCCTCCGGCCGGAAGGCCAGCCGCTGCGTGTCCTTGATGAAGGGCAGCGGCTCGATCGGATCCTGGCACTGGAAGTAGTGCTCGAACCGGCGCAGCGGCTCGATCGGAACGGTGATGTCGAGCATGGCGCAGATGTCCTTCGCCCACGCCCCCGCCGCGTTCACGAAGTGGCCGGCGTCGATACGCCGGCCGGAGCCGAGCAGCGCGCCGGTGACACTGCTCCCCGTGCGTACCAGCCCGGTGACCTCGTCGGCCAGAAACTCGACGCCCAGCGACCGTGCCTTGTTCCGCAAGCCCATCAGCACGCCGTGGGGGTCGAGCCAGCCGTCATCAGGGGAGTGGACGGCGGCGCCCAGGTCCGCGACGTTCATCGAGGGGAATCTGTGCTTGAGCTCGTCAGGCTCCAGCCAGTTGACGTTGCACCCGAGCCGTCGCTGGGTGTCGAAGTTGCGCCTGAGCACGTCGAGCGCCGATGGCGGGACGATGAACAGGTAGCCGTTCCGCTTGAACCAGACCTCGGCCTTCACACCGTCCACCGCCATGGCCTCGGCGAAGTCCTCGAAGAACGCGATGCTGTACTTCGACAGCTCGATGTTCTCGGGCAAGGAGAAGAGCCGGCGCACGCCTCCGGATGCTCGCGGCGTAGACGCCAGCCGGTACGAGGGGTCGCGCTCGATGACACAGACCTCGGTACCGGGGTCGATGAGCCTCACGAAGTAGGCGACCGCCGCACCAACGGCGCCGCCCCCGACCACCACGATGTCGGTCTTCACGCTCACACCTCCTTGGGCGGGCTGGTCGCCGCGGCCAGCGGTCCTCAGGTCGCCTTGGTCGCCTGCGCAACACCCGGGACGCCGGATGCGAACGTAGCCGCCGGCTGCGGCCGGCGGGTACGGCGGCAGGCTCGCCGGACTCGCATCGGCGTCCCCCGGCGGGAGGTGGCAGCATGGTCGAGACGACCGACGTCCAGGCCGCCGTCGACGGTACCCGGACGACAACGATCATGGAGCGGCGGGTAGCGGTCCTCTACCACCACGGCGGCGCGGGGCAGAGCGGACAGGTCGGCCGCAGCTTGCCACTGGTCAAGCTGGCCACCAGGTCAGGCAGCTTACGTTCCACCGCCGCGACCAGCCGCCCTTCCAGGACCAACCCGTAGTCGCCGCATGGTAACGCCGGGGCACCTCGCGGACCTGCTGGCCGGCGAACCGGTACGGGTACTGCTCGTGGGAGTCGACCACGATCTCCAGTTCGGCGATGCCGGCCGCCCGCGCGGTGGGCGTCCGCACGTCCGGCGGGCCTGCTTACGAGTTCGCGGGGACTGCCACAACATCGCGTCCCTGCCGCGGGCGGTAGTGAACACCAACTGTGAGCGGTTCTGACTGGCCCGGTCCAACACCAGGTCGATCGCAGCACCCCGGCGAGTACACGAGCGTACCGGTACCTGCTCAACGATGTCGGGCTGCACCGGCCACTCGCCTCGCCGGCACCGGATAGCAGTACAGCGCGTTGGTGCGCGTGGCCTACCACGAACTCAGCCTGCGGGACATGTGTTGTGTCTGCCCGGAGCGCGCCGCCCGGTCCGGGTCGGGGTGAAGGCGCTGTCAGCCCTTGAGGGCTGCCGACACCACAGCCCGCGCTTCCTCCTGGATCCGGGCCAGGTGCTCCGGGCCGTCGAACGATTCGGCATAGATCTTGTAGACGTCCTCGGTGCCGGAGGGCCTGGCGGCGAACCAACCAGAGCGGGTGACGACCTTCAGTCCGCCGATCGGGGCGTCGTTGGCGGGCGCGGTGGTCAGTGTCGCGGTGATCGGCTCGCCGGCCAACTCGGTGGCGTTGACCTGCTGCGGCGACAGCTTGCCGAGGATCGCCTTCTCCTCTGGGGTGGCTGGGGCGTCAATGCGGGCATATGCGGGCTGCCCGAAGCGCGCTGTCAGGTCGGCGTAGTGCTCGCTCGGGGTCCGCCCGGTGGTTGCGATGATCTCGGAGGCGAGCAGGCAGAGCAGAATGCCGTCCTTGTCGGTGCTCCATGGGCTGCCGTCACGGCGCAGGAACGACGCGCCGGCGCTCTCCTCGCAGCCGAAACCCACCGAACCGTCGAGCAGACCCGGTACGAACCATTTGAAGCCCACCGGCACCTCGACCAGGCGCCGGCCAAGATCCTCGGCGACCCGGTCGATCATGGAGGAGGAGACGAGGGTCTTGCCGATCGCCGCGTCACGGGGCCAGTGACCCCGAACCCGGAACAGGTACGAGATCGCTACCGCGAGGTAGTGGTTTGGGTTCATCAGCCCCGCGTCCGGGGTGACAATGCCGTGCCGGTCCGCGTCGGCGTCGTTGCCCGTCGCGACCTGGAAATCGGCCTTCCGTGAAATCAGCGAAGCCATCGCATACGGCGATGAGCAGTCCATCCGGATCTTGCCGTCCCAGTCCAGCGTCATGAACCGGAAGGTCGGGTCGACGGAAGGGTTGACGACCGTCAGGTCTAACGAGTGCCGTTCGGCGATCGCGCCCCAGTAGGCGACGCTCGCCCCGCCGAGCGGGTCGGCGCCGATGTGCACACCGGCGCTGCGGATGGCGTCGATGTTCAGCACCGCCGGCAGGTCGTCGACGTACGCGGCCAGGTAGTCGTACAGGCCGGTGGTGTCGGCGGCGCGGGCCCGGGCATACGGGATGCGGCGGACCTCCTTGAGACCGGCGGCGATGAGGGCATTGGCCCGGTCCTGAATCCACCGCGTGGCGTCGGTGTCGGCGGGGCCGGCATTGGGCGGGTTGTACTTGAAGCCCCCGTCGTCCGGCGGGTTGTGCGACGGCGTGACCACGATGCCATCGGCGAGCCCGGATGTGCGTCCCCGATTGTGGCTGAGGATCGCGTGCGACAGCGCCGGCGTGGGCGTGTACCCGTCCCGGCTGTCGATCAGTACCGGAACGCCGTTCGCGGCCAGGACCTCCAGGGCGCTGACCATCGCTGGCTCGGACAGAGCATGGGTGTCGCGGCCGAGGAAGACGGGCCCGTCGACCCCCTGCTCCCGCCGGTACTCGCAGATCGCCTGGGTGGTCGCGCCGATATGGTCTTCGTTGAAGGCGATGCGCAGGCTGGAGCCGCGGTGACCCGAGGTGCCGAACGAGACCCGCTGCCCCGGCACGGCAGGGTCGGGATGCTCGGTGTAGTAGGACAGCACCACCCGGGGGACGTTGATGATGTCCCGAGAATCGGCGGGCGTTCCGGCGCGGGGATGCACGGACATGGCCCCTCCTCACGTGTCGCAGCTCGCACCCGTGCGCCGATTCCGGCCGCGCGGCCGCGGCGGGGGCTCGCACCTAACCGCATCGTACGTGCCGAATCGGGCGATGCACCCGGCGAAGCAGCACCCACCGCAGCCCCGGCGTGCTTCCTCACGGGGCCTTCGCTGACCGGCGGAATGGAGCAGTGATCGTTGACCTGGTTCCAGACCCTGCGAGTATCAGATAACCCGCTGCGACCCCATGAGAATTTGGGCCCGACAAGATCAAAGACCGGCAACACTGATCTGCGCGGTGGCCGGCTACGTACACGCTCAGTCGGAATATCCCGACCACCCGCCGTATGGCCGGGCGTCACAAGGGGCGTCACAAGTGGCCACTACTTGCGGGGTCCAGCCGTAGACACACCCGGCTCAGTATGACAGCGGTAGTCGTCCTGCTTGCCCTGCTCGCCGGCGGCGGGATCGGTGAATACCTGCTGACCAAGACGTCGGCCGACCACGACAGGCCACCAACCTTGGGGTTCTACGGCACCCTTCGGGGCGCCGGCAACTGCCTCGACCCCAGCTACTCGGACCTCCGCACCGGTACCCGGGTTGTGGTCACCGACGAGCATCGGGTCGTCCTCGCGGCGGTCCCGCTCGTCCCCGACGGGCCCTGCACCTGGACGTTCGAGATTCGTAACGTGCCGGCCGGCCGAAGCCTCTACTACCTGACCGTCGCCCACCGGGGCATCGTGGGATTCACCGAGGCCCAACTGCGGGAGACTGACGGAGTGCACCTGAACGTGTAGTCGTTCCCGGCTGTTGGCGCGGCTGCTGCCGCGGGAGCGGTGGGCCGCCTTCCTGGTCACGCCCGCGACGCTGCTGCGCTGGCACCGTAAGTTGGTGGCTGGATGTATCCGGCGACCGGCCGCGGCCGGTGCGGCCTGCCTGATGACGTCGTCGAGCTGGTGGTGCGGATGGCGGGAGAACCCGCGCTGGGGATACGTATGGATCATGGGGGAGTGCCGCAAGCTGGATGGTCGCGTGTCGGCCATCTCGGTGCGGCGGATCCTACGCCGGCACCGGCTGGGCCCGGCACCGCGCGGATCATGACCAAGGCCGGTGCGGATCCGACGCCGAGGCGGGCTGGTCCGACCTGGACCCAGTTCCTGACCGCCCAGGCGCCGTGCGCAGAGTGTACGTCGCGCTGGCCGGCTTGCTGCTGCTGGCCGTGCTCGCCCAGTTCTACTTCGCGGCCGTAGGAGCCTTCGCCCACCCGCAGGACGACCGGTCATACGCCCTGCACGGCGTGACCGGTGTACTCGTGATCCCGATCGTGTCCGTGCTCGCCACCGTCGCCGCCGCGCTCGCCCGCGCGCCGGGCCGGCTGATCGCCCTGACCATCGCACCGGTCGGCTTGGTCGTCCTGCAGGTCCTCATCATCCTCGTGGGGTTCAGTCTCACCGGCAGCACCGAGAACAAGACCACCCCGGCGGGGCTGGCCATCCTCGGCCTGCACGCGTTGGGCGGCCTCGGCACCTTGGCCGTCGCCGGGCTGATCCTCACCCGGGCCCAGGCGTTCGCCCGGCCGCTGGTGCACACCTAAGGTTGAGTTCCCCCCGGCCAGCCGACGCACCAGGTTCTAGATCTCCGCGGTGACCGGCGGCCGCCCGCGCCGGCTCGGATACGTCCACCGCCGGCGAACCAGATCGCAATGCCACCGCAGCGGCGTGACCGGCCGCACGAAGAGTCGGTCCCACAGCCGGCGGGGCAGCAACCGCGTGAGGCCGGCCAGAACGGCGCGGTCGGCCCAGTCGACCCGCGGCCGAGCAACCGACGGCTCGGCGTCCGGCTGCGCTCGGCTTTGGCGGCCGCCGCGGTCGTAGGGGTCGCGCTGGCCGTGGCCGCCGTCACGGTCGTCATGATCACACAGGCGATGTTGACCGGACGGATGGACGCGGCCGCGGTGAAGCGCGCGAGCGAGGTCGCCGCCGCGCTCGCCACCGGTGACGACACCCGGCTCGGGCAGGCGGTGCGGCCGGTACCTGGCGAGCAGACGGTGGTACAGGTCACCGACGCCGCCGGTACCGTCGTTGTCGCCTCACCGGACGTCGAAGGGGAACCGCCGCTGTCGCCCATGCGCCCCGCCACCAGTCAGACGTTGTGGGAGCAACGGTCGCTGCCCGTGGACCGGGAAGAGCCGTTCCGAATCGCCGCGATGGGCATCGACTCGCCACACGGGCGACGGGTCGTGCTCGTGGGTGCGCCGCGTGCAGCCGGTACAGGAAGCCGTACGTGTGCTGACCACCGTCCTGACGATCGTGCTGCCCCTGCTGGTCCTCGTCGTCGGCGCCGCCACCTTCGTGTTCGTGGGCCGGGCCGCGAACGGCGCACAGCGCCGCTTCGTCGCCGACGCCAGCCACGAGATGCGCAGCCCGCTCGCGACCATCCAGGCAGGCCTCGACAACCTCGTCACCAACCGGGTCCTGCCCGAGGCGGCTCAACGGCAGGTGGGACGGTTGCAGGCCGAGTGCGAGCGGCTGGGTCGGCTGGTGGCCGACCTTCTCCTCCTGGCACGCGTCGACGAGCACGGCCTCGTCCTGCGCCACCCTGCCACCCCCGCGGAGGCCGCCAGCGGCGCCCCGGGCTCAGCCGCCCGGGTAGCGGGCTACGGCTGTCGAGGGCGTTGACGATCGTGCTGGCCGCGCACGAGCCGGGACCGGCGCTCGGTCAAGGGTGCGCCCGGTGGCCAGTCCGGCCGATACCGCCGTGCCACACTGACCAGTGTGCGTACCGGCGGTGGGGACCTCGACGCGGCGGGGCTGGCGGCGGAGCGCGAAGGTGTGGTGCTCGGGCGGCTGCTCACCTTCTTCACCGCGCGTAGCGGGAAGTGGTCGACACCGACGGGGGAGGCGTGGCAGCCGGCGTTGGCCATCGAGGTCGTGGCCGGCAGGTACTGCCGCACGGGCGATCGGGTGCTGCGCGATGTCCTCGAGCGGTCGTTCGCCCGGTACCGGGCCCGGCGCTCCCGCTTCTATGACGATGACGGCTGGTATCTCAACGCCTGGCTGTGCGGGTACGCGGCAACGGGGGAACCGCAGTACCTTGACGAGGCCCGGTCGCTGTTTGTGGAGATGAGCGGGGCCTGGGACGGTACCTGCGGCGGCGGGTTGTGGTGGAGCACCGGGCACAGCTACAAGAACGCGATCACCAACGGGCTGTTTCTGCTCGCCGCGGCACGTCTGCATCGGCTCGCCACCGGTCATTGCTCCCGGCGGGACTTTCGAGGTTGGGCCGCGCGGGTGTGGCGATGGATCGAGGCATCGGGGATGATCAATAGAGACGATCTCGTGAATGACGGCCTCGACGGCGCGTGCGTCAACAATGGCGGCGTCACCTGGACCTACAACCAGGGTGTGATGATCAGCGCTCTGGTGGAGTTGTGCCGGACCACCGGTGAGCCGGGCCACCTGGTCCGAGCGCATCGCATCGCCCGTGCCGCCATCACCACCCTGGTCTACCCGGATGGGACCCTCCGGGAACCGGGCGAGCCGGACTGTAATGGGGACGCGCAGGTGTTCAAGGGGGTCTTCGTCCGTGGGCTGGCCGAGCTGTGTCACGCCGATCCTGCCGGCGCCGTCGCCTACCGGAGGTTTCTTCGCGCCAACGCCGCGACCGCGTGGCAGGCCGGCCGTGATCGGGCCGGCGGGTTCGGCGTGAGTTGGCGGGGGCCGGCCGGTCGGGTCACTGCGGCCACGCAGACGGCGGCGGCTCTGCTGTTCGGTGCGGTCGCGGGGCTCGAGGAAATCGAGGCCGGCCGTGCGGGGGCGAAGGCTGCCGGCGTCCGGTCGGCTGGCGTGGGGTCAGATTTCGCGTCGCCGGGACAGAATCCGCTGTGCGATCGGGGTCCGGGAGGCGGGCCCGGGACCGGCGGTGGCATGGGACCCTCGCGAGGGCGCGGCGAGGGGGGCCCAGAGCTGATGCCTGTCGAGGTCGGTGAACAGGCCGACGACGACCAGGACGAGCGTCGTGCCGAGGGCCGCTCCGGCCAGTGCGGGCAGGCCGGGCGGCACGCCGCCGGGTAGCACCAGCAGGATCAGGGCCACCGACGCCACCGTCACCGCCCGGCGGATCGCGACGGATCCGGCGGCAACGGCCAGCGGCACGATGCCCCACAGCAGGTACCACGGGTGCACGACCGGGCCCAGCACCACGAAGCTCGCCAGGCACAGGCCCAGAGCGACCACCGGCCCGAGTTCCCGGCTGCGCCGCCACAGCAGCACGCAGAGGCAACCTGCGACGCAGACCCCGGCCAGCCAGACGGCGTGCCGGGTCTGCTCTATGGTCGCGACACCGGACCATCGTGCCAGCAGGCCAAACACGGAACCCAGATCCGTCGTGACCGACATCCATGTGCGGGCCCGCGTCGGCGTGCCGAGGGCGGCCACCCAGCCGTATCCGGTCCCGGCGAGCGCCGTGACACCCGATGCGGTAGCCGCGGCGATGGCTGTCACGGCGAGTGTGACCCGCACCCACCGGCCCCGACCGGCGTGCTGACCCGCCCAGATCGGCACGACGAATGCGATGGCCAGCGCAGCCGGTGCCTTGATCAACGCGGCGAGGGTGAGAACCACGACACCCAGGCCGGGACGGCTCCGCAGCGCCAGCACCAGCCCCACCGCCATCAGGCCGAGCATCAGGGTGTCATTGTGGGCGTCGCCGACCAGGTGCATCAGCACCAGCGGGTTGAGCACGCCGAGCCAAACCGCGGCGACAGGATCCACTCCGCCCGCGCGGGCCAGGCAGGGAGCAGACCACACCAGCATGGCCAGGCCGGCCACCGCGACGGCCCGCATGCCGAGGATGCCCAGCCAGGTGGCCGATCCGGTGATCTGCGTAATCCCGCTGGCCAGCCGCAGGAAAACCGGTCCGTACGGTGTCGGCGTGTGCTGCCAGATTGCCGGTACGTTGGCCGCCAGATGGCCACCGAGCATGGCCGGACCCACTTTGTAGGGGTTGATCCCTATCGCTGTCATCGCGCCCTGCGCGAGGTAACTGTAGACGTCGCCGCTGAAGATGGGGGTGATCAGCGCGAACGGAGCAGCCCACCAGGCTGCCGTAACGATGATGTCCCGTCGCCCCGGCCGATCGGTCTGGCGCAACAGACCGCCAACCCGCCACCATGCCACGAGAAGCATCGTCGTACCCAGATAGACCACCAGCACGGCGCAGGTGATCGAGCCGCGTAGTTCCCGGACACCGGGGAGATGCGCCAACGGATCGCGTGCCGGCAGTACCCCCGCCAGAACGCCGCCGCTGGCCGTCACAACCGAGCCGGCCAGGCCAAGGAGGCGGTAGCGCATCAGGCGCGACGTGCTCTGGATCAGCAATACCTGTTCCCCCTGCGAATCGACGAACACCCGCACGTGCAGCACCTAAGCAGACGCCGGACCAAGATCCCGATGGCCCGGTCGGTAGGTTACGTCGCCATCTGCCCGATCCGCAGGATCCGGGCAGCCAACAGCGGCCAGTTAACCACCCCGGGCCGCGCGGGTGGAGACCACCCATTCGAATGCGGTCGTACCCATGCCGGCCCATGGCATGCGTCCGGCGGTGCCACTGGGCACCCGGCGCGGCAGTCATCGAGACGGCGGTGCGGGGCGGTCTCCCGGCCGTCGACGGAAGCTCGCTTTGCGGACCGAGCGGTCCGATAGTGCTCGGTCCACAGCCGGGCCCCAGACGATCGGGGCATGGGTGGCGCGTTCGTGCTGGTGGAGGATGACCCGGACATCGGGGAAGGGCTTTCGCGGGCGCTGGTCGGCCACGGGTACACGACGTCATGGGTGACCACCGGCGGCGCGGCGCTCGACCTGGTGCGTCCGGACGCGCGGGAGCCGGAGCAGCAGGCTGAACACCTGGTGGGGGTGGGCCTGTCGGATCACCAGCCGGCCGCCTTCGGCCTCGGCAAGGCTCCGCGCGAAGCTGCCACATGCCGTCGGTGTCGTGGCGGGCAATTACCAGTTCCGGGGCGGCCGTGGCCACGAAGCAACCTCCGAGAGGGCGAGTGGACTACGAGGGGTACTGGGTGGGCGCCCGACGGGCGGCGGCTCGTGGTGGCCCGGGTCGACACCAGCCCGGTCCAGGTGTAGTACCTGGCGAACCCGGCTGAGCCGACCGCTGCGCCAACCGCGTTGCGGTATCCGGCGGCTGGTACGGCCAACGCCGACGTGAGCCTGTGGATCCTCGGCCTGGACGGCACCCGGGTCGGGATCGACTGGGACCGCCAGGAATTCGAGTACGTGACCGCTGTGCTCTGGGACGCGTTCGGGTTGCTCGTGGTCGTGCAGAGCCGAGCGCAGGACCGGATGCGCATCCTCACGGTCGACCCGGATACCGGCCGGGTCGAGGTGGTCCACGAGGACGTGGACCGTGCCTGGGTGACGATCGTGCCCGGAGTGCCGGTACGCACCGGCGACGGCGCGCTGGTCTGGACCGGCGACGCCGGCGACACCCGGCACCTGCTGGTGGACCGCGAAGTCGTTACCCCGCAAGGACTCCAGGTTCGTGAGGTACTCGACGTCGATGATGACACCGTACTGTTCCTCGGCTCGGACGATCCCGTCGAGATACATCTGTGGACGTGGTCGCGCGGCGAGGGAACGCGACGGCTGACCGCGCAGCCGGGGGTACACGGGGGGCGGCGGGCCGGAGGCACCACGGTCATCGCGAGCAAGAGCCTGGCCTATCCAGGGACCCGGGTGATGGTAGGCGGCGACCCGATCGCCAGCGTCGCCGAGACGCCGAAGCTGACCCCGCGGGTCGAACTGTTCGAGGCGGGCGCTGACCGGCTGCGTACGGGCGTCGTGTTCCCCACCGGGCACCGCCCGGGAGACGGCCCGCTACTGGTACTCATGGACCCGTACGGCGGGCCGGGCGGGCAGCGGGTACTCGCGGCGCAGTCCGCTTTCCTCGTCTCGCAATGGTTCGCCGACCAGGGCTTCGTGGTCGTGGTCGCCGATGGGCGGGGTACCCCGGGCCGCGGGCCGCGCTGGGAGCGCACCGTGTATGGCAACCGCGGTGACCTACCGCTGGAGGACCAGATCGTCGCGCTGCACGCCGCCGCCCAGCGGTATCCGGACCTGAACCTGTCCCGGGTCGGGATCCGCGGCTGGTCCTTCGGCGGTTACCTCGCGACGCTGGCCGTACTGCGCCGCCCCGACGTCTTCCACGCAGCGGTTGCCGGCGCGCCGGTGACCGACCAACGGCTCTACGACACCCATTGGCAGGAGCGGTATCTGGGCCACCCGGACCTGTTTCCGCAGCAGTACGATCGCAGTTCACTGCTGGCCGACGCGCCAAACCTGCGCCGCCCACTCATACGCATCCACGGGCTGCTCGACGACAACGTCCATCCTGCGCACACCATGCGGCTGTCCGGCGCGCTGCTCGCCGCCGGCCGCCCGCATACCGTTGTCCCGTTGTCCACCGCCACGCACGGGCCACGCGAACAGATCGCGAACCTGTTGGTACTCCGCGCGCGACCTCGGGTTCACAGGCCGACCCGAGGCGCGCGCCCGGCTGACGGCGACGCTGACCGAGGTGCAGAGCCTGAAGCGGTCCTCCGGATTCCTGTACCAGTGGTATGACACCACCACCGGCCACGTCATCAGAAACCCGGGTGACATCGACTGCGCGGGCGAGACGACACCGGCGTTCGACAACTGCTTCTTCATCTCCAACGTGGACAACGGTTGGTACGCCTCAGGTCTGATCGTGACGCGGCAGGCCATGCCCGAGCTCGGCCGGCTGGTCGATGGCCTGCTGTCCCCGATGCGCTTCGGCCTCTTCTACGACAACCGTCCGCAGAGGTGGAACGAGGGACTCGACCTGGGGGCGACCGGGTCATGGCCCGGATCACGGATCGGCCTCTAAGGGGCGGCCGAGCTCAGCGACTGCGGTGACGAGAATTCAAGCCAGGAGCTCTGCGCCGGCGTACTGCTCCAGGCCGGGCCCG
>WNGL01008791.1_pt1 | contig 11761 bp, 8 predicted proteins | sample 5400591 | NCBI WGS metagenome assembly WNGL01 (sample SAMN13153377, study PRJNA577476) | soil metagenome | isolation source: 80 cm soil or saprolite under Garry oak tree replicate 1 | place: USA:California | collected 2016-06-15
TCGCGGCGGAGCAGGGCCGCCACGAGGCGCAGCGGGTCCTGGTCCTCGGCGAGCGCGCGCACGGCCGCGAGCTCCTCCTCGCTCGCCTCGGCCGCCGCCTGCGTCAGCTCCGCCCCCAGCCGCTCGCGATCGCGCTCGCGCACCGACTCCGGAGGCGGCACCGGCGCCCAGACCGGCGCGACCCCGGCGTCCCGCAGCATGCGCTCCAGGCGGAAGCGCTCCGGGGGCGCAGCGAGGAGCACCGCCAGGCCCTTGCGCCCGGCCCGGCCGGTGCGGCCGCTCCGATGCTGCAGCGCCTGCGCGTCCCGGGGTGGCTCGGCGTGGACGACCAGCCCGACCGTCGGCAGGTCGAGTCCGCGGGCGGCGACGTCGGTCGCGACGAGCACGCGCGCCCGCCCGTCGCGGAGCGCCTTCAGGGCGCGGGTCCGCTCCTGCTGTGTCAGCTCGCCCGAGAGCGTCACCGCGTTGAAGCCACGCTCGACGAGCGCCGCCGCCCCGTGGCTCACCCCCTCGCGGGTGGAGAAGAAGACGAGCGCGCTCTCCGCCTCCTCCGACCGCAGGACGTTGACGAGCGCGTGCACCCGCTCGCGGGGCGCGATGAGGTGGGCCCGGTAGACGATGTCGGCGTGCGCCTCCTCGGGCGGCGTCCCCGTCACCCGCACCGCCTCGCGCGTGTAGCGGCGGGCCAGCTCGACGATGGGCCGCGGCAGGGTGGCCGAGAAGAGGATGGTCCGCCGCTCGGGTGGGGCGGCGCCGAGGAGCGCCTCCAGCTCCTCCCGGAAGCCCATGTCGAGCATCTCGTCGGCCTCGTCCAGCACGAGCACGCGCAGCTTGGCGAGGGAGAGGTTCCGCCGATCGAGGTGATCGCGCAGCCGCCCCGGCGTGCCGACCACGAGGTGCGTGCCCTCCGCCAGCGCGCGCGCCTCCCGGCGCGGGTCCATCCCACCCACGCAGGCGGCGATGCGGGCGCCCGTCCCGGCGAAGAGCCATGAGAGCTCGCGCTGCACCTGCAGCGCCAGCTCGCGGGTGGGCGCCACCACCAGCGCCCCCGGCGCCCGCGACGGCTCGAACCGCTCCTGCGCCCCGAGCAGCGTCTCGGCCACCACGAGCCCGAAGGCGACCGTCTTCCCCGAGCCGGTGCGGGAGGAGACGAGGAGATCGCGGCCGCGCATCGGCGGCTCGAGCACGGCGGCCTGCACCGGGGTCGGGTGCTCGTAGCCGTGCTCCGCCAGCGCGCGGGACAGGGCCGGGTGCGCGGCCAGGGAAGAGAAGTCCATCGGCGGGATGTACCGCTCTTCCAGCCCCCCGTCATCCGTCGCGGAGCCGCCCCTCGACGAGCGCCTGCTCGCGCAGCGCGCGCGCAAAGCCCCGACCGGGCCGCCTGACCTTGCGGAGGCGCTACCCGCCTGCTAACGGTGGCCCGCCCTCGCCTCGCACCCGGAGAACACAGATGATCGAGCGCATCGGCATCTCGCTGGAGCAGGAGCTGCTCGCGCGCTTCGACGAGATCATCGCGGAGAAGGGCTACCAGAACCGCTCCGAGGCGATCCGCGACCTCATTCGCGATGCGCTCGTGCAGCGGGAGTGGTCGCGCTCGAAGGACGACCGGGAGAAGGTGGCCGTGGTGGCGCTCGTCTACGACCACGACGCCTCGAGCCTGGCGCAGAAGCTCGCCCATATCCAGCACGAGAACCATCGCGCGGTGGTCTCGGCGCTGCACGTCCACATGGACGAGCACAACTGCCTCGAGGTGCTCGTGCTGCGCGGAGGCGGGCGAGAGGTCGTGCGGATGGGCGAGGGCCTCGTCGCCACCAAGGGCGTGAAGTACGGGAAGCTCGTGCCCGCCACGACCGGTCACGACCTCCGGTAGTGGCCACGGTGCGTTCAGGGCGGCGGGCGACGATCCCCCGCCCTACGCCACGCAGTGCGGAGGTTCATCCCCCGCAGCAGGACCGGTCGCCGACCCGCGGTGCGGCCGGGGCTCATCACCCGCCGTGGCGCTGGCACTGACCTCGGCCACCGGCGCCTCCTCCTCCAGATCCTCGAAGTCGTCCGGCGTCGCCGCCTCGGCGGGGAGCGCCTCCAGCTCCGCCAGCGCCGCCTTGGCGCGCTCCACCGGCACGCGCGAAAAGAACGCGCTGGCGGTCTCAGCCTCGGCGCCCTCCGCGCGATAGAGGGCGATGAGGCGGTCCACCGCCTGCGGCAGCCGCCGGGCGGGGACCTTGGCGACGAGGCGCCCGAAGTGGGCGCCCTCGTCCCCGATCCCGACCCCGCCCCCGAGGAGGACGAAGTACTGCGGGACCGCGTGCCCCCCGACCTTGCGCAGGCTCCCCTGCAGGCCCAATCCAGCGACGTGGTGCTGGCTGCAGCCGTTCGGGCAGCCGCTCACCTTGAGGGAGAGGTCCGATGCAGCGGCGCGCAGCTGCGGGTGCGCCCGCAAGTGGTCACCGAGGAGGCGGGCCGCCCCCCGCGAGGACGTCACGGCCAGCCGGCAGGTTTCGGTGCCGGGGCAGGCGACCACGTCCGCGAACGTGCCGGCGCCGTCCGCACCGAGCCCGGCCGCAGCCAGCCGCTCGAAGAGCGCGGGAACCTCGCTGGCACGGACCCAGCGCAGGAGGAGACCTTGCGTCTGGGTCACGCGGGCGTCGCCGTCGCCGAATGCCCGCGACAGCGCGGCCAGGGCGTGGAGCTGTCCGCCGGTCGCGTCGCCGAGCGGGAGCGTGACCGCGGCGGTGACGAAGCCGGGCTGCCGCTGCGAGCGCACGTTGCTCTCGCGCCATGCGGCGAAGGCGCGCGCGCCGGGGTCGGTCGGGCGCACCTCAGGGACCACCCCGGGGCCGCGCGGCGGCCCCCCCGCGACGAGCGCCGCCACCTCCGCGGGCGCCGGCGTGGCGGGACGTGCCCAGGTGGGCGGGCCCTCCTCGGGCGGACGCTCCGGGTCGAAAGGCAGCGGCGGCACGCCGCTGGCCCGCACCGCGGCGAGCTCCGTCTCCACCTCGCGCTGGAAGCCCTCCCAGCCGAGCTGCCGGACGAGGAACTTGAGCCGGTTCCGCTGCCGGTGCTCGTAGTCGCCCAGCCGGTGGAAGACGCGCACGACCGCCTCGCACAGCGCGAGGACGTCCCCGGCCGGCAGGAAGTCGACGAGGACGCGGGCCGAGGTGGGCACGGTGGCGGTGCCGCCGCCGGCCAGCACGCGGAAGCCGCGCGCCGTCCGCCCCGCATCCGGCCGGAGGCGGGCGCGGAAGCCCAGGTCGTGGATCGCGGTGAGGACATGGTCCTCGGGGCAGCCCTCGAAGGCGATCTTGAACTTGCGTGGCAGCGCAGCCGAGAGCCGGTGGCGCAGCAGGTAGCGGGTGACCGCCTCGGCGTACGGGGCGGGATCGAACACCTCGTCCGCCGCCACCCCCGCCAGCGCACAGGCGGTGACGTTGCGCACCGAGTTGCCGCACGCCTCGCGGGTGGTGAGGCCCGCCTCCGCCAGGAGCCGCATGGCGGGCTCGACCTCGTGCAGGCGGACGAAGTGGAGCTGGAGGTTCTGCCGGGTGGTGAAGTGGCCGAAGCCTCGCGCGTAGCGGTCGGCGGCCTCGGCGAGCGCCTCCAGCTGGGCCGCGGTGAGCACGCCCTGAGGGATCTTCACCCGGAGCATGGAGAGGTCGCCCTCCTGCCGCTGGGGATAGGTGCCGCTCACGAGCCGATACGCGCGCCAGGCGTCGGCGGAGAGCTCGCCCCGCTCGAAGGCGGAGAGCTTCTCGAGGAAGAGGTCGATGTCCGCCGCGGACGCAAAGCCCTGGCGATCCCGGCCCTGCGTCGCGTCGCTCATGGTGCGCTCCTCGCGCTCGTTGCCGCAGCGCCCGTCGTCGCGTGGAGCCCCGGCTCGTTCCGCGCCGCCGCGGACGCCTCGCGCCGCGCGAGCGAGACGACCTCGCCCACCACGATGGTGCCGGGCGCGCCGCCCGGCGGCGACACCGGCGCTGCCCCGAGCGTCCGGAGCGTGCCGGTCCAGGTGTGGGCCTCGGCCGTGCCCGCCGCGGTCAGGATGGCGGCCGGGGTGCCCGCTGGCCAGCCGCGTGCGAGGAGACGGGCGGCGAGGGCGGCGCGAGTGGCGAGGCCCATCAGCACCACCAGCGTCAGAGAACCCGGGGCGAGGCCGTCGAGGGCCGACCAGGCCTCGGGCGCATGACCGGAGATCACCGCGAAGCCGGTGGCGACGCCGCGGTGCGTGACGGGGATGCCCGCCAGCGCCGGCGCGGCGAGCGCGGAGGACAGTCCCGGCACCACCTCGTAGGGCACGGCGGCCGCCTCGAGCGCCTGCGCCTCCTCGCCACCGCGGCCGAGCACGAAGGGATCGCCGCACTTGAGGCGCACCACCCGCTTCCCCAGGCGCGCCGCGTCGATCATGATGCGGTGGATGGTCTCCTGCCGGATGGAGTGGGCGCCGGCGCGCTTGCCGACGAAGAAGCAATGCGCCTGGCGGGCCCGCGCCAGCACCGCCCCGTCGACGAGCGCGTCGTAGAGGACGAGATCGGCTCGCGCGAGCCGGTCGGCGGCACGCAGGGTGAGGAGGTCGGGGTCTCCGGGACCGGCGCCGACGATGGAGACGAAGCCGTTCACAGGATCCCCCACGCACGGGCGTACTCGAGGACGATCTGGAATTCCGGGTCGCGGAAGCCGGCTCGGCGCAGGAGCGCCTTGGCGTCCGCGGCCTCGACGGTGGAAGACTCCGCGAGGAGGCGCCGTCGCTCCTCGCGCAGGGTGAAGCCGGCCCCCCGGAGCGCCTGGCCCATGGCCGCGACGCGCGCGGCGCGCCCGGGCGTGCCGTCCTCCCGCAACAGGACGCGGGTCAGGTGGTTCACCATCACTTCACCCCCAGCCAGTAGCTCGCGAAGACGGAGGTGGAGAGCCAGTACCCGAGCGGCACGTTCACCGCGACACCCAGCGTGAAGGCCGCCAGCGGGCGCCAACCGAAGGCCGTGAGCTCCCGGAAGCGGGTGGTGAAGCCGATGCTGAGGAAGGTGAAGACGAAGGCCCAGCTCCGGAGGGTCTTGATCGGCACGAGCGCCTCCCGGGAGAAGCGCGTCCCCGCGCGCGCGTCGACCGCCGAGAGCACCACCGTGACGAGCAGGGAGGCGGCCAGGAAGCCGAGGACGAACTTGGGGAAGCGCCGCCAGAGCTCGGAGAGGTCGACGCGCTCGGCCTCGCGGGTCGCCTTCTTCTCCCAGCGGGTGACCGAGAGGAAGGCGACCACCAGCGCCCACACGCCGACGAACATGTCGCGCCCGACCACCTTCATGAGCGTGAAGGTCTTCACCGCCCGTTCGTCCCCCAGGGTGGCGGCCGCGGCGAAACCGGCCGCGTCGGCAAACTCGGAGGTGCCGATCCAGGCGCCGGCCACCCCGGGGGCGAGCCCCAGGTGCCGCGCCGCCAGCGGCAGCGCGAAGATCATGGCCACCGCCCACACGATGACCATCGAGATGGCCACCGAGACGTGCTGCTTCTCGGCCCGGCAGGCACCCCCGATGGCGATGGCTCCGGACACACCGCAGATCGATCCTCCCGCGCCGAGGCAGGCGCCGAAGCGCGGGTCGAGCCCGAAGAGCCGGGTGGCGGCGAGGTAGATGGCGAGGAAGGTGGTCACCGAGACGACGGTCGCCTGCAGGATGGCGAGCGGCCCCGCCTGCACGATGAGCGTGAACGGCAAGGTGGCGCCGAGGAGCACGATCCCGGTCTTCACGTAGAGCTCGGTGCGGAGCGCGGCCTGGAACCAGGCCGGGAGCGGGAGCACGTTGCCGATGACGAGCCCCACCCCCAGGGCGAGGAGCGGCGTCTCGAGCTGCCAGGTCTTCGCGAGCGCGTGGGCGCCGAGCGCGGTGACGAGGAGCGCCGCCGCGTAGAGCGCCGCGAAGCCTGCCGCGAAGCGGGCCGCCGGCCAGCGCATCACCCGCGCGGCGGCGGCGAACCCAGCCAGGAAGAGCCCGAAGAGCGCGAGCGGCGCCACCGGATCGCGGCCGAGATCGCTCACCAGCTTGCCGGGGCCCCTCCAGCCGGGTACTGTCCAGCCGGCCACCGCGAGGAGCGGACGAGCGCCGGTGAAGAAGGCGCCGGTGACGACCAGCACCAGCGCGAAGGCGATGGCGATGGCCCAGGTGTCCTCGCGACGTGTCCAGGGGAGCGCGGCGAGGTGCGGCGACGCGACAGCGGCAGGGGGCGGCGACGCGACAGCGGTGGCGTGGGCAGGGGCCATGGATGCTCTCCGGTGCGCTGCCGGCGCCGAGGGTCGAGTCGGCGCAACGACAGCGGAGAGGGCATCTTATTTAACGGATGTTCGTCCGGTCAAGCGGATCGCTCTGAGAAGGGGGCCCAATCGGGTCGGGAGCGGGGAGCGAGTACCGCTCCAGCAACACTTGCAGGAGGCGCGGCCGGCGTTCGGCGAAGGGAACGCGCTCCCGCTTCCAGCCTGCCCGCAGCGATTCCGCCCGATCCACCCACTGTCCGAGGTCGGCCGGCAGGAAGGCGTCGACCGCTTCGCGCAGGAGCCCGGCCAGCGCGGGGGCTCGACCCTCGGTGGAGATCGCGACCACCACCCCACCCCGCCGCACCACGCCGCCCGTGTAGGCGGAGGCACGTTCCGGATCGTCCACCGCGTTCACGAAGACGTGGCGCGCCTCGGCCGCGCGCGCCACCTCGCCATTCACGGCGGCTGATGCGGCCGCCACGGCCAGCCAGACCCCTTCGAGATCGGTGGGCGCGAAGGGGCGGCAGTGGACCTCATCGGCGAGCGCCGCCGCCTCGGCGGTGATCTCCGGCGCGACGAGGCGCACCCTCGCCCCGGCCGCGGCGAGCTGGCGCACCCGTGCCGTGCCCATGGCCCCCGCGCCGACCACCAACACCTTGCGCCCCTCGAGCTTGACGAACAGCGGCAGGAGCGGCACGGAGGCGATCGCCGCTCCGGGCTCGGCTTCGCGGGAAGTCAGCGCATCCGGCATGCCTGCTTCTTAGATAGCGGACGTGTCGCTCGTCAAGCGGAGGCGGGGCCGAGCATGCGTTCGGGTTAGGCACGCCGGGCCAGTTGTTTGCGAAAGCACCCACACTGAAGGATGATGGATCCAAACCGCTGCAAACTGTTGAGGCAACCTGTACGGGCAGGCTCCGGCGGCTCCGCTTGCCGCCTGAGGGGGGCATGCAGTGGAACGGCTTCGCGTCCTGATCATCGATGACGAGGAGCTGCTCATGCGCTCCTTCGCCCGGATCTTGGCGCGCGACCACGACATCACCGCGCTCTGCTCGGCCGCTGAAGCCCTGCAGCGCATCGCCGCGGGCGAGTCGTGGGACGTCATCCTGTGCGACCTCCAGATGCCGGTCGTCGATGGGGTCGAGTTCTTCGAGCGCCTCCTCCGCGTCCGGCCCGAGCTGGTGGCGCGGCTCGCCTTCGTCACCGGCGGCGCCTTCACGCCGCGCGCACAGTCTTTCCTGGAGCGGAACACGCGCCCCATGGCGCAGAAGCCGGTCGAACCGGAAGGGTTGCGCGCGCTGGTGAGGCAGATCGCCGCCGCTGCGTGCGCGGTTGGCGCCGGATGTGTGCTCGCCAGCTGAGCGAGCGGTCGGCCGAAGGTCCCGTATCCACTTGCGCCGGACGGGTAAGGGTCGGGGCATACTCGCGCTCGATACCCTCCTCTTTCGCCTCCGTGACCCCCCCAGGTCCCGTCTGCCTTCACCGGCCCGCGGCACTTGACGCGGGGTAGTGATCGGGCAGGCTCCGCGCCATGGGGGGAGGGGTCCATCCATGAGCCGCCGCGTGGGCGGCGAGCCGGGGTTTGGCAGCGCCCAGGAGGAACCTGGGCCGCTGGCGGACGGCCTGCGACGGCTCGCCCTTCGCGATCACGCCGCGCACCTCTTCGATGACGACGGAGAGGCCGCCGAGGTGGCCGGGGCCTTCCTGCGATTGGGGCTCGAGCGCCGCGAGCGCTGCGTCCACCTCGCCGACGAGGACACCGCCGCGCGCGTCCTTCCCCACCTGCGCGCGGCGGGGGCGGACGCGGGCCAGGCGCTCGCGACCGGCGCGCTCGTGCTGGCGAGCGATCGCGACGGCTTCTTCGGCGCCGGGGCGCTGCGCCCCGGCCAGGCGGCCACCGTGCTCGCCGAGCGGGCCGCGGATGCCCTGCGCGACGGGTACTCCGCGCTCCGCGTCAGCGCGGACCCGCGCTGGCTGTTCCAGGGCACGCCCACGCTCGACCTCCTCGTCGAGTACGAGCAGGCGCTGCAGCGGCTCGCGCGCGAGCACCCCATCGTCGTGCTCTGGCGCTACGATCGGCGCGCGTGGAGCGCCGGGGCCCTGCGGGACCTCGTGCGCATGCACCCGGTCGTCATCTACAAGGGCCAGGTGTATCGCAACCACCTCTTCGTCCCGCCGAGCGCACCAGCGGAGGGACCGGACGGGCTCGACGACCTCCTCGCCTCCATCGCCGAGCGCGACCGCGACGAGGCCACGTTCGCGGCGAGCGGCGAGCGGCTCCGGCTGGCACTGGAGGGCGGAGCGCACGCCCTGTGGGATTGGGATGTCCGGGCAGGCGTGATCGCGCTCGATCCGCGCTGGGCCGAGATCCCGTCCCTCGAGCCGTCCACCTGGTCGGTGAGCCTGGCGGACTGGGAGCAGGTGATCCACCCGAGCGATCTCGGCCAGGCCTGGAAGGTGATGCAGGACCACCTCGAGGGCCACACGGCGCGGCTCGAGGTCGAGTACCGGGTGAAGCACCGCAGCGGTGGCTGGCGCTGGATGCGGGCGCACGGCAAGGTGGCGGCGCGCGACGCGGAGGGGCGCGCCACGCGGGTGGCGGGCACTCTGACCGACGTCACCGACCTGCGGGCGCTGAACGAGCAGCACCTCGCCAGCGAGCGCTTCGCGGCGGTGGGCACCCTCGCAGCCGGCGTCGCGCACGAGATCAACAACCCGCTCGCCTGGATCACGACCAACCTCGGCTTCTTGCAGGACCTGCTCCAGTCGTGGGCGCAGGGCGGCGCCAGCGCCGACGCGCTCCCGCAGGTGGCGGAGGTGCTCGAGGAGACGCGCCAGGGCGCCGCGCGCATCCGCGACACGGTGGACGCGCTGCGGTCGGTCGGGCGCCCCGTGGATGCGGGCGATCCGGTCGCATGCGACGTGCGCGAGGAGATCCAGGCCGGCGTGGCGGTGGCGCGGCACGAAGTGGTGCACCGGGCGCGGCTGACGATTGAGATGCCCGACGAGCTGCCGCGCGTGCTGTCGCACCCGGGCGCCCTGCGCAAGGTGTTCCTGCACCTCCTCTTGAATGCAGCGCAGGCCATCCCGGAGGGTCCGGTGGCCGAGCACGAGGTGAAGCTCATCGCCTCCGCCACGGGCGACGCGGTCGAGGTCGCGGTGAGCGACACCGGGGTCGGGATGAGCGCGCACGTCCGCGCGCACATGTTCGACCCATTCTTCACCACCAAGGGACCGGGCCAGGGCATGGGGCTCGGACTCTCCTTCGCGCGGGCGCTGGTGGAGGCCTCGGGGGGCCGCATCGACGTGTCGAGCCAGCCGGGCCGCGGCTCGACCGTGCGGGTGAAGCTCGCCCGGGCCAGCCCGGATCCGCCGTCCGCCCAACCAGCGGTGCCCGTCAGCTCAGGACGCCGCCGCGTGCTCATCGTCGACGACGAGGAGATCCTCGTGCGGGCATACGGGCGGCTGCTCGAGCGGGACCACGACGTGACCGCCCTGGTCTCCCCCGCCGAGGCCCTGCGTCGAATCCAGGCGGGTGAGCGCTGGGACGCCATGCTCTTCGACCTGCAGATGCCCGAGCTGGACGGGATCGAGCTCTTCGAGCAGATCGAGCTGACGCGGCCGGAGCTCACCGGACGCGTCGCGTTCATCACCGGCGGAGCGTTCACGCCGCGAGCGCTTGCGTTTCTCGACCGGAACACCCGCCCGACCCTGTCGAAGCCCATCGACGCCGAGGCGCTGCGCGAGCTCGTCGCGCGCCTGATCGCCGGCTGAGGCCCGGTCGGAGAGACGCGCCAGCTCGAGCTCGGCTTTCGCGAGCTCCATCGAGAGCTGGGCGACCTCTGCCAGCAAGCACGGAGCGAGCACCTGCGCCACCGAGGCGTCGCCGGTGGCGAGGCGTGCCTCCCAATCTTCGACCACATCGGGCGTGAGGCGTGGGACGGGCATCACCTCCGCGCGCCCCGGGTGCCCCGTCCGTGGCTGCTCGCCCGCCGGCGGCGGGGCCGGTGGCGGCGCTCCGGCAGCTGGCGCAGGCTCCTGGTTGGCAGGCATCCGCGGCAGGCTGGCGTGGAAGGCGGCCTCCGCCCGCGGCAAGGCCGGGCGAGGCAGCGCCCTCGGCCAGGGCATGCGCGCGTCCTCGAGGCCGGCGGAGAGGAGCGCCTCCACCCTCCCCACCGCCCCGCACCGGCAGCGCAGGAGCAGGCCGGAGAGATCACCCGGGTGGATGCCATCACACAGCACCCGGTCGCACTGCCAGCACACGTAGCGCAGCGAGCCGCCGCCCACGAGGATCGGGCCCTCGGCGCTCCGCACCATCGTGGGGAGCGCTTCCGGGCACTCACCGTGAACGGGCCGTAGCCGTACGATCCTCTCCGGCCGCGTGGCGCCGAGCCGCTGCGGCGCAGGGAGCGCGAGCGCGCGCCCCAGCGCGGCGTCGCTCCAGGCGCCGAGATCCGGCCAGGGTGGGACGGCCACGCATCAAAGCCTACTCCGCCCGACTCCATTCACCAACCCCCGCGTGATGTCATCCCCGGTCCGGGGATGCCCTTTTTCGGTCGGCGGCTACAGCGCACGCGCCCGAACGCGTAGGTTCTCCCCATGGACACGCTCGTGCCGGGGACCTCCTGGGCGGAGCGGAGCGCGACCCGCCCGCACCCATCCGCGCTCGACCTGGCCCGCTTCGGCCTGTGGATGGGCCTCGTCGGTTTCGGCGGCGGGCTGAGCGTGCTCGCCGGCGTGCGCGAGACCGCCGTCGAGCGCAAGCGCTGGCTCACCGCGCGCGAGTTCGACAACACTGCCACCGTCGCGCAGATGCTACCGGGCGGCGCGGCCGCCAACGCGCTGTCGCTGATCGGTCTGCGCGCCTTCGGGGTGAAGGGTGCCTTCACCGCATACGCCGCCTTCATCCTGCCCGGCTTCACGGCCACGGTGATCCTCGCAGCGCTGTACGGCACGGTGGGTGGCGCCTCGGAGGCGGGGGCCCTGCTCGGCGGCTTCAGCGCCGCGGTGGTGGGGATCGTGGCCGCCATCACGCTGCAGATGGTCGGCTCGAGCGTGGGGCGCTTCTGGCAAATGGGCATCGCCGCCATGGCGCTCGCCATGAGCCTCGCCGGCGGCGCCTCGTCAGGTGAGATCGCGCTGGTCGGCATCGGCTCCGGGCTCGTGCTCGACCTGGGCATGAAGCGCGCCCGCCTGGCGCGCTCGCGCCGTTCCGGCCGCGGACCGGCGCCGCGTGGCGCGCGGCGGGTAGCGCTCCCCGATGAAGGCGAGCCCTTGCCACGGACGGACCGCTCCTCGCTCCGCGCGGTGGCGCTCCCCATCGCTCTGGCGGCCCTGCTCGCCACGGTGGCGGGGGGCACGCTCGTCTCCCTGGCGCTGCTCTTCCTGCGCACCGGACTCGGCGCCTACGGAGGCGGCTTCGCCATCGTCCCGCATCTGAAGGCGACGCTGGTGGGGAGCGGCGCGCTGACCGAGCGGCAGTTCACCGATGCCGTCGCCATCGGCAAGCTGACCCCCGGCCCGGTGCTGCTC
>WNGL01023328.1_pt1 | contig 11761 bp, 14 predicted proteins | sample 5400591 | NCBI WGS metagenome assembly WNGL01 (sample SAMN13153377, study PRJNA577476) | soil metagenome | isolation source: 80 cm soil or saprolite under Garry oak tree replicate 1 | place: USA:California | collected 2016-06-15
TGAGGTGAACGATCCGCTGCGGGTAGTAGAGGTCGGCGTTCCCGTAGCTGTAGCCGTAGCAGCGGTAGACGCACTGCGAGACGGCCAAAGCGTCGCCGGGCCGCAAGCGGCGGATGTTATACGTCTGCGGCGGCGCGAGCGGCTCCTCCTCGTGGAAGGGCGTCAGCTCGGGGGCGGACAGCTGCCGCGTGACGTCGGGGTGCGGGCGCCGCTTGATGAGCGACAGCTCCATGCCGTCCTTGCCGAGGCTGGACCAGTGCGCTTCGTCCACGGCCTGGCCAATACGCTCCCAGTCCCGGCCGCGCACCGGCGGCAGGATCGTCTCGGCGGCCGCCGCCGCGGCGCTCGTCGGGTCGAAGGGCGCACCCCGCTCGCGGATCGCTAGCGTCAACGCGGAGGGCGTCACGACACCGCCCAGTGCGAGCGCGTCGACCTCGCCCGGCGCCAGCGCATTCTGCACGATGTCGGCGCAGGCGGTCGTCACCGCGTCCACCAGTGCGTCGAGCTCGGTCGGTGCGAGCCCCGCCAGCGTCGCCAACGCTCGCGCATAGGCGCGCGCGAGGACGATCGCATCGGGATGACTCGGCAACGTCAGCTCACTGCGAAAGTCGGCCCCATTCATGAGAGGTTGGCGGCTGCGAAAGGACTCTGGGAATTCCTACGCTCGTTCCTACCCGGCCCGCCGCTGCTGGATCGAGGTGAGCGCCCAGTTGACGAGGAAGACGAGGGCCAGCAGGAGGAGCGAGAGCGCGATCGCCACGTCAAAGTCCCCCTTGCTGGTCTCGAGCACCATCGCGGTCGTGAGCGTGCGCGTCTGCCCTTTGATGTTGCCGCCCACCATCATCGAGGCGCCGATCTCGGAGATGACGCCACCGAACCCCGCCATGACGGCAGCCAGCATCGGTAGCCGCGCCTCGCGGAGCACCGTCCAGACCATCTGGACGCGCGACGCGCCGAGCGCCAGGAGCTGGAGGCGGAACTCCCGCGGCACCTGCTGGACGGCGGCGAGCGTGATCCCGGTGACGATCGGCGAGGCAATGACGGCCTGCGCCACGACGATCGCCGCGGGCGTGTAGAGAATCTCGAGGCTGCCCAGCGGCCCGCTCCGCCAGAGCACGATCGTGACGAAGAGGCCGACGACGACCGGCGGCAGCCCCATCCCCGAGTTCACGGCGCTCACGACGAGCCCGCGCCCCGGGAAGCGCGTGAGGGCGAGCGCCGTCCCGGCGGGAATGCCGATCAGCAACGAGATCAGCGTCGCGCTCCCCGAAACCTCGAGCGAGAGCCAGAGGATCGACCAGAGCTCGCCGTCGCCCTCCACGAGCAACCCGAGCGCCTGTCGCACCCCGTCGAGCAGCAGGGTCATGACGTCACGTCTCCCTCCCGCTTGCCGGCGATCGGGACGAACAGCGGCTGGCCGTACCGGTCGACGCCGAAGGTCCTGATGATCTGCTGGACCTCGGGCGAGACCATGAAGTCGGCGAACGCCTTGCCGCCCGCGGCGTTGACGCGGGGCCCGTTCGCGGGATTGACCTCCATCACCGAGTAGATGTTGAGCAGCGCCCGGTCGCCCTCGACCATGATCCTGAGCGCGACGCGCTTGCCGAAGGCGAGCCGCGTCGCGCGATCGGTCAACGTGTACGCGCGGCGGTCGTCGGCGAGGCCGAGCGTCGCGCCCATGCCCTGGCCCGACTCGATGTACCAGGGCGCGGCGGGCACGACACCCGCCTGCTTCCAGAGCGCGAGCTCGAGCGCGTGGGTCCCGGACTTGTCGCCGCGCGAGACGAACCGAGCTCCCGCACCCGCGATCCGCCTGAGCGCCGCGACCACGCTCCTCTCGCCGGCGATCCTCGCGGGGTCAGCTTCGGGCCCGACGATCACGAAGTCGTTGTACATGACGAGCCGGCGGTTCGTCATCCTGCCGTCGGCGAGGTACTGCGTCTCCAGCGACGGCGCGTGGCAGAGCGTCACGTCCGCCTCACCACGCGCGGCCAGCGCGAGCGCCTGGCCCGTGCCGACCGAGATCGTCTTGACCGTGTAGCCTGTCCGGCGCTCGAAGATCGGCACCAGCACGTCGAGGAGCCCGGAGTCCTGCGTGGACGTCGTCGTGGACAGGATGACGACGCTCGACTGCGCGCCCGCCGGCGGGGCGAGCGACACCACGAGGGCGGCGATCAGCAGGTACCCGAGCATCACGGCTCTCTCCCGTGCTGCAGTGTAGCGCACGATATATACTCTGCGGGAATCGCGGCAGTCCCGCCGAACCCCAAGGGACCAGGAGGGAACTTCCATGGCTGAGGAACGCAAGGGCGTCGTCACCTTCAAGGGCACCCCCCTCACCCTCGTCGGCCCGGAGATCAAGCCCGGGCAGCCCGCACCCGATGTCACCGCGGTGGACACGAGCCTCCAGGCCGTGCGCCTGAGCGACGCGAAGGGCAAGGTGCTCCTCCTGAGCTCCGTGCCGTCGCTCGACACCCCCGTGTGCGACACGTGTGGACGATCAGCATGGACCTGCCGTTCGCCCAGAAGCGTTGGTGCGGCGCCGCCGGGGTCAGCAGCGTGAAGACCCTGTCCGACTTCCGCGACCGCGCCTTCGGGCAGCGCTACGGCGTGGCGATCAAAGACGGGCCGCTCGCCGGCCTCAACGCCCGCGCCGAGTTCGTCGTCGGCAAGGAGGGCACGGTCAAGCACGTCGAGTACGTCAAGGAGATCGGGTCCGAGCCGAACTACAACGCGGCGCTCGCCGCCGCGAAGGCGGCCGCGGGCTAGGATCGCGCCGCTGCCGCGACGCACGCGGGAAGGAGGCAGGACATGGCCAGGATCCTGTACGTGGGGACTTCGGGCACCGACGACCCGACGCGCGCCGGCTTCCCCTTCAACTTCGCGCTCGGCGCGGTCGAGGCGGGCCACCAGCCGGAGATCTTCATCGCCGGCGAGGCCGCCTATCTCGTGAAGGAGACCGTCGCGGTGTCCGTGCAACCGGTCGGCATGCCGCCCCTCACCGAGATGATCCGCAAGGTCGTCGAGCAGCGGGTGCCCGTCTGGGTCTGAGGCCGCTGCTCGGTGGCCCGTGGGGTCACGGAGCAGGACCTCAAGTCCATGAACGCGCAGTTCGTCACGCCGAAGATCTTCGCCGAGAAGGTGGCGGCGGCCGACAAAGTCGTCTCGACCTAGGATGAAGGTCGTCGTCTTCCGCGATGCGGCGGAGCTCGCCGAAGCGGCGGCGACACTGTTCCGCGAGCGCCTCACCGCCAGGCCCGACCTTGCCATGGCGGTGCCGGCGGGGCGCACGCCGCGACGCATGTACGCGCGCTTGCGCGACTGGCAGGCGCGAGAGCCGGTCGACTACGGTCGCATGCGTGTCTTCTCTATCGACGAGCTCTGTCCGCCCGCACCCGCCGACGGGTACTTCTGGCGACAGGTGCGGAGCGAATTCCTGTCCTGGGCGGGCGTGCCGACCGAGCGCTGCCACCCGTTCGACGTCGGCGCGCCCGACCTCGAGGCGATGTGCCGCGAGTACGAGGAGGCGCTCAAGCGCGCGGGCGGCCTCGACCTCGTCATGATGGGGCTCGGGCCGAACGCGCACATCGCCTCGAACGAGCCGGGGAGCGAGTTCGATTCGCCGACGCGCCTCGTGCGCCTCACCCCTGGGACCGTGAGCTACATCCTCACCGACGAGGTCGTCCAGGGCCCGGTCAGCGACCGGGCGGTGACGCTCGGCATCGGGACGATCCTCGGCGCGCGCGAGGTCGTCGTGCTCGTCAGCGGCTCCGCCAAGCGCGCGCCGCTCGCACGGCTCCTCGACGGCGCCGTCGATCCGGCGGTGCCGGCCTCAGCGCTCCGCCTGCACCCTCGGTGCACGATTCTCGCGGACGCGGAGGCTCACCCGTGAGCGTTGATCACGAGAGGTCGACCCAGACGGTCTTGACCTCCGTGTAGTGATCGAGCCCGACCGAGCCCATCTCACGGCCGAAGCCGGACTCCCTGAAGCCGCCGAAGGGCAACGCCGCGTCATAGAGGTTGTAGGCGTTCACCCACACCGTGCCCGCGCGGATCGCGCGCGCGGCCTTGAGGGCCTTGGCGACGTCGCGCGTCCACACCGCCGCCGCGAGCCCGTACGTGGTCTCGTTGCCCTCCGCGATGCCCGCCTCGACGGACTTGAAGGGGATGACGGAGAGCACCGGGCCGAAGATCTCCTCGCGCGCGATCCTCATCGTGTTCGTGACGCCGTCGAAGATCGTGGGCTCGACGAAGTAGCCCTTCCCGCCGCCCACGTTCGCCCGGCCGCCGCCCGCCACCAGGCGCGCGCCCTCCTTCTTGCCGGTCTCGATGTAGCCGAGCACCGTCTCCATCTGCGCCTTGGACACGACGGGCCCCATGCGGGTGGCGCGATCCATCGGGTCGCCCACCTTGAGGCCCTTGACCTTCTCGGTGAGCTGCGCGACGAACACGTTGTGGATCTTCTCCTCGACGAAGAGCCGCGAGCCGGCAGCGCAGACCTCGCCCTTGTTGTAGAAGATGCCGGTCATCGCCCCCTTCACCGCGGCGTCCATGTCGGCGTCGGCGAAGACGATGTTCGGCGACTTGCCACCGAGCTCCAGCGAAAGCCGCTTGAGCGTTCCCGCGGCCTCGCGCATGATCTCCTTGCCCACCGCGGTCGAGCCGGTGAACGCGATCTTGTCCACGCGCGGGTCGCGCACGAGCGCCATCCCCGCGCGGCCGCCGGGCCCGGTGACGACGTTGAAGACCCCCTCGGGGAGACCGGCCTCGTGGCAGAGTTCCGCGAACTTGAGCGCCGTCAGCGGCGTGAGCGACGCGGGCTTGAGCACGACCGTGTTGCCCGCCGCGAGCGCCGGCGCGATTTTCCACGACGAGAGGAGGAACGGGAAGTTCCACGGGACGATCGCGCCCACCACGCCGACCGGCTGGCGCAGTGTGAGCGTGAAGGCGGTCTCCCGGAGCAGGAGCGTCTCGCCGTGGATCTTCGTCGCCCAGCCCGCGTAGTAGCGAAAGACCTCCGCGGCAAACGGGATCTCGACCTTGCCCGAGTCGAACAGGGTCTTGCCGGTGCAGAGGCTCTCGAGCCGCGCCATCTCGTCGAGGTTCTGCGTGATGAGGTCGCCGAGCTTCCAGACGATCCGGCCACGCTCGGCGGCGGTCATCCGCGGCCAGGGACCGCCGTCGAACGCCTTGCGCGCGGCGGCGACGGCGAGGTCGATGTCGCGCTCGTCGCCCCGGGCGACGGTTGCGCTCGGCTCCTCCGTCGCGGGGTTGATCGTCTGATAGGTCTCACCGGAGACCGACGGGCGCCAGGCGCCGCCGATGAAGAGCTGTCCTGTGGGCATGGAACCTCCTCCGCCGCCCGGACGGGCGGCGTCACAAACGTTTCGCGACGTCCTTCCTGACCAGCGAGATCGCGCGGAGCGCGAGCCGGTCGCTCATCAAGACCTCGAGCGGGTCGTGGTCCTGGCGGGCCAGCTCGCCCTCCGTCATGATGGCGACGGCGGGCTTTCCGGACATGACGCGGTCGAGGTCGGCGCTCGTTTCCACCGCCACGACCGGCCGGTCGAAGTAGAACGAGAACGCCAGCGCGGGCAGGCCCCACGTCGCCACCACCGACGCCTCGCGGAGCACCGGCCGCATCCGCTCGGACACGCGCGGATAATCGTTCGCCACGTTGAATCGTCCGACCTCCCAGTGGTACGCGCCCGCGACGAAGACGGCGCTCCCGACCCAGGCGCCGGCGAAGGCGCGGCCGATCCGGCCGAAGCGGACGCCCCAGGCCAGCGCGAGGAGCATCGCGCCGAGCGCTCCCGCGAGCACGAGCAGCTCGCCGAGCGAGGCCGGCAGCGAGACCGCGGCGTCCCGGGGCAACCGCCCGTTCGCGAGCAGCGTGCCGGCCGTGACTGCGACGAGGAGCAGGACGAGCGCGGCGTACACCCGCCAGGGCATGCGGGCCGCCTCGCGGCGCTTGGGGACGGCGCTCGCCAGCCACCAGCCGATCAGGAGCGCCGCCGGCGGCACGAGCGGGAGGTAGTAGCGTAGCCGCTGCTGGCGCGACGCGCCGACGACGACGAACGTGACGGCCACCCACACGAGGAGCGCCCGCACGTCGCGGCGCTCGGCGTCCTCGCCGCGGGCGCAACGGATCGCCTGCACCAGCACGAGCGGGACGACCAGCGTCCACGGGAACAGGGTGCCGAAAGAGTTCCGGAGCGGCGCCGCGACCGACTTCAGCGTGAGCGAGACCGGCAGGTACCAGAGGAGCTGATCGACGACGACGGTGTCGCGGACGGCAGCGCTGTCGGCCCGGAGGGCGAAGAGCCACCACGGCCCGACGAGCACGACGAGGAGGGCGAGCCCACGGAGGACGCGGAGCCGGCGCCAGCCCGCGTCGCGGCGGTTGACGAGGGCCCAGCCGAGTACCACCGCCAGCGGCAGGAAGCCCGCCGGCCCCTTCGTCCAGAACGCCGCCGCCGTGAACCCGTAGAAGCCGACCCAGTGCGCGGCGTGCGCGTCGCTCCGGGTCATGCGCCAGAAGTGCCAGAGCGCCGTCGTGATGAAGAGCGTCATCAGCATGTCGGGCAGCGGCAGGCGCGCCTGGAGGAAGAACCCCTGTGTCGCCACCGCGACGAGCGCCGCATACCGCCCGGCGTCGGCGCCGAACATGCCGCGCCCGAGTGCCAGCACGACGAACGCGAGCCCGACGCCGGCGACGGCCGACGGCAGCGCCGCAGTGAGCTGGCTCACCGCGCCCGCGGGCCACGACGCGAGCGCGATGAGCCATGCCAGGAGCGCGGGCTTGTTGTAGTACGGGACGCCGTTGAGGTCGGGGAAGAGCCGGAACCCGTGCGAGAGGACATCCTGGGCGAGCACGGCGAAGCGCGCGTCGTCGTTGGTCGCGTAGATGCGCCGGCCCAGCTCGAGGCCGGCCATGAGCGGCGCGACCGCGACGATGCAGACGGCGTGCCGGGCGAGATACCGGGTCATCACGGCGTGAGCACCCGGCCGCTGCCCGCGGCGCGGAAGCGCCCGGAGTCGACCACCACGTCGCCGTTGACGATGACGTGGGAAATCCCCGTGGGGTACCGGTGAGGGTCGGCAAACGTCGCCTCGTCCTTCACCGTCGCCGGATCGAAGACCACGAGGTCCGCCGCGTACCCCTCGTGTACGCGCCCGCGGTCACGGAGCCTGAGCCGTGCGGCCGGCATGCCGGTCATCTTGTGGACGGCCGTCTCGAGTGAGAAGAGCTTGTGCTCGCGCGCGTAGACGCCGAGCACGCGAGGGAACGTCCCGTAGGCGCGCGGGTGAGGCTTGCCCGGCTTCGGCGCCTCGCCTGCGAAGAGCCCGATCGAGTCGGAACCCACCATGATCGCCGGGTGGCGAAGCACCTTCTCGACGTTGTCGGGGCTCTGCGAGAAGGCGACCATCGCGACGGTCGCCTTCTCGGCGAGAAGGAGGTTCAGCATCGCCTCGGCGGGCGTCGTGCCCGTCTGGCGCGCCAGCGCCGCGAGCGTGAGACCTTCAAGGTCTCGCCGGGCGCACGTGGCGATCCGGATCTCGTCGAAGCCGACCGCGCCCATCGCGGCGGTGCCCCAGCGCTCGCCGTCGACGAGGCACTCCTCGACGATGCGCCGGCGCGTCGCGCGGTCGCCGATCCGCTCGAGCAGCTTGGCGACCCCGCCGTCGTGCACCCACGCGGGCAGCAGGTTGTCCATCTTGGTGGAGCCCGCGTGGTAGGGGTAGGCGTCGCCCCAGACGTCCACGCCGCGTGCCCGCGCCTCGTCCATGAGCGCGAGCGCCCGGTCGATCTTCGACCAGTTCTCGCGCCCCGCCGCTTTCACGTGGGCGATCTGGACGCCGACCTTGCCCTCCACACCGATCCGGATCGCCTCGACGATCGAGTCCTCGAGCATCGCGGCCTCGCCGCGGATGTGCGAGAAGTAGAGGCCGTCGCGCCGAGCCATCGATCGAGCGAGAGCGATCAGCTCCTCCGTCGTCGAGTACGCGCTCGGCGGGTAGACGAGCCCCGTCGACAAGCCGAACGCTCCCGCCTCCATCGCTTCGGCGACGAGGCGCTCCATCGCCTTGAGGTCGTCCGGACCGGCCGGGCGGTTCTCGGGGCCGATCGTCGCCAGGCGCAGCGCGCCGTGGCCCACGAAGTGGACGACGTTGACGGACGGCGTCGCGGCGCGCAGCAGGTCGAGATACTGGCCGAAGGTCTCCCACCGGATATCGAGGCGCGCGCCGATGCCACCGGCCCATGCGCGGACCGCGTCGCGGCTGGCTGGACTCACCGGCGCCGGGGAGAACGAGCACATGCCGACGACCTCTGTCGTGCACCCTTGCCGGAGCTTCGACTCCGCCGCGGGGCAGTCGAAGTAGAAGAGGTCCGAGTGCGCGTGAGCGTCGATGAAGCCGGGCGCCACGACGTGGCCGCCGGCGTCGATCACTCGGCGCGCTTCGCCCTGGAGCCCGGAGCCGACGGCGACGACGCGGTCGCCCTCCACGGCGACGTCCGCCCGGCGCGCGGGTGCGCCGGTGCCGTCGATCAGGGAGCCGTTCCTGATGAGCAGCGACCAGGTCATCCGCTACGCTTCGACGATCGTCACCGACGCCATTCGATCACCTTGCCGGATGCGGTCCACGTGCTCCATGCCGGCGACGGCGCGTCCAAACACGGTGTAGTTTCCGTCGAGATGGGGCGTGGGGCCGTAGCAGATGTAGAACTGGCTGCCCGCGGAGTCGGGGTGCTGGCTCCGCGCCATTGCGACGCTGCCGCGCACGTGCTTCTGCGTGTTGAACTCGGCGGGGATCGTGTGGCCGGGACCGCCGGTGCCGTCGCCTTTGGGGCAGCCGCCCTGGACGACGAAGTTCGGGACGACGCGGTGGAAGGTGAGCCCGTTGTAGAACCCCCGCTTGGCGAGCGTCACGAAGTTCGCGACGGTCTTTGGCGCGTTCTCTGGGAAGAACTCGATCCGGATCTCGCCCCCTTTCTCGAGCGTGATGACGGCGGTCTGAGTCACCCGCTCGTCCTCATCTGGGGACGATCGTCACGGACTTCACGCGGTCGCCGACCTTGATCCGGTCCACGACGTCCATGCCGCTCACGACCCGGCCGAAGGCGGTGTACTGGCCGTTCAGGCCCTTGTCGTCGGCGAGCATGACGAAGACCTGGCTCCCCGCGGAGTCCGGGTCCTCCGGATCTCGCCACCCTTCTCGAGCGTGATCACCGCCTCCGGCGCCTTCGCCTGCGCCGCGGGCGCCGGCTGCGCCGGCTTCGGCGCCTGCGCGAGGGCTGGCGTGGTCCCCGCGAGGATCGCGGCAGCGAGCGCGAGCAGGCGATGGGTCATACGGGAAGCCTCCGGGGCGCCAGCGCACTCGACATTATACGCAACAATATACTCAACAATTCACGCCGTACACGCATCGCACGAACCACGGCGACAGCCAGAGCCAGGACAGCACGATCACGGTGATGACGAGCACCACGAGCTGGACGTCGGCCGACCAGAGCATCCGGAGCCTCCCCTCGCGCGGCAGGGTAGGACGCGGCGGGACCGTCGCGTCGCGCCCACGGGCGAACAGGCCAACGACGACGCGCCGCAGGCGACGCTCCTCCTCGGGGCGGAGCCGCACGAACTGGAAGCCCACGCCGTCCGAGCGCATCGTCCGGACGACGGCCTCCTCCACCTCGATGGGAGGCTCGCCAGCGACGAGGTCGAGCTTGACGCTCGCGGTGGCGCCCTCGACGAGCCGCGCCTCGGTCTTCACCGTGAAGCCCTGGAACGAGAGCGCCGTCGCCTCGCCCGCCGCGCTCGCGTCGCCGGTCCGGAGCACGACCGGCGCGCGGACGGCGACGGGATCCCACTCGCGGCGGTCCACCGCCTGTTTGACGTAGCGCCTGCCCCACGCGAGCGCCCGGAAGCGGTGGCCGCAGAGCGAGCAGCGGAAGGGGTAGATGTACACGCCCGACAGCGCTTGCTCGAGGGCGCCGTCGCGGTGGCAGCGCCGACCCTTCCCTCGGTCGCACCGGGGACAGCGGGGCCCGCCCATGCGGTTCAGGATACTATGCCCGGCGGCCGGAGCGGCTATTCCCTCTCATCGGCGCTCCCCGCCGAGCCGGGCGCCGACCGTCGCGTGGTACGATGAGACGATGCAGCAGCGCGACTCGATCCGCAACATCGCGATCATCGCCCACGTCGACCACGGCAAGACCACCCTCGTGGACGCCATGCTCTGGCAGTCTGGTCTCTTCCGCCAGAACGAGTCGGTCCCCGAGCGCATCATGGACTCGATCGACCTCGAGCGCGAGAAGGGCATCACGATCATGGCCAAGAACACGGCCATCGCGTATCGGGGCGTCCACATCAACATCGTGGACACGCCCGGCCACGCCGACTTCGGCTCGGAGGTCGAGCGGACGCTCACGCTCGTGGACGGCGTGCTCCTCCTCGTGGACGCCGCCGAGGGGCCGCTGCCCCAGACCCGGTTCGTGCTGAAGAAGGCCCTCGAGGCCGAACTCCCGCCCATCGTCGTCATCAACAAGATCGACCGCGGCGACGCGCGGCCGGCCGAGGTCCTCGACGAGGTCTACGACCTCTTCATCGACCTCGACGCCGCCGCGGACCAGCTCGAGTTCCCCGTCCTGTACACGAACGCGCGGGCCGGCACGGCGACCTCCGACCTCCGGCAGCCCGGCCGCTCGCTCGAGCCGCTCTTCGAGACGATCCTCGCCACCGTCCCGCCGCCGCGCTTTGACCCCGCGATGGGCCTCCAGTTCCGCGTGGCGATGCTCGACTGGGACGATTACGTCGGCCGGCTCATCATCGGCCGGATCGTCAGCGGGCGCGTCCGCCAGGCCGACCGCGTCGCCGTCGTCCACCGCGACGGCTCGACCGAGTTCGCCAAAGTCACGGTGCTCTACGGCTACGAGGGGCTGAAGCGTATCGAGATCGCGGACGCCAGCGCCGGCGACCTCGTCGCGATCGCCGGCATCGAGGCCATCGAAATCGGTGAGACCGTCGCCGATCCGGAGAGCCCGCAGGCCCTCCCGCTCATCCGGATCGACGAGCCGACGGTGTCGATGCTCTTTTCGGCCAACGTGTCGCCGTTCGCGGGCCGCGAGGGGCGCTTCGTCACCTCGCCGCAGCTCCGCGAGCGGCTCATGAAGGAGAAGCGCGTCAACGTCGGCATCCGCGTCGAGGAGACCGATTCGCCCGACACCTTCCGCGTCTCCGGCCGCGGCGAGCTCCAGCTCGCGATCCTCATCGAGATGATGCGGCGCGAGGGGTTCGAGCTCGAGGTCGGCAAGCCCACGATCATCACGCGCGCGGAGCCTGGGCGAACGCTCGAGCCGATGGAGCATCTCGTGATCGACATCCCCGAGGAGCACATCGGCGCGGTCACCCAGAAGATCGGCCCGCGGCGGGGCGCCATGGTGAAGATGGTCAATCACGGGACCGGGCGCGTGCGGCTCGAGTACCGCATTCCGGCGCGCGGCCTCATCGGGTACCGAACCGAGTTTCTGACCGACACCCGAGGGACAGGACTCCTGAACCATTTGTTCGACGGGTGGGACGACTGGCAGGGCGAGATCGCCCACCGGCAGAACGGCGCGCTCGTCGCCGACCGCACCGGGCGGACGACCGCGTACGCGATCGACCACCTCCAGGCGCGGGGGACCATGTTCGTCGGGCCCGGCATCGAGGTGTACGAGGGCCAGATCGTCGGCGAGAACTCGCGCGACAACGACATGGAC
>WNGL01008793.1_pt1 | contig 11760 bp, 9 predicted proteins | sample 5400591 | NCBI WGS metagenome assembly WNGL01 (sample SAMN13153377, study PRJNA577476) | soil metagenome | isolation source: 80 cm soil or saprolite under Garry oak tree replicate 1 | place: USA:California | collected 2016-06-15
GCCATGTTGGGCAGTTGTCTGGACAGCGTCCGTTATCTGACTACTCGCCCCCGCAACACCACGATCGCCGGAGTGTGCAGAACGGCCATGTCTGTTCGCGGATCGACCGGGTAGCCGACCAGGTCGGCGGGGGCGCCCTCGGTCAGCGACGGCCAGCCCAGCCACTGGCGGGCCTGCCAGGACGCCGCGCCGATCGCGGCCACCGGATCGAGTCCGGCGTCGGCCAGCGCGATGATCTCGGCCGCGAGCCGGCCGTGCTCGATGCCGCCGCCGGCGTCGGTGCCCGCGTAGACCGGGATGCCGGCCTCGATCGCGGCGCCGACGGTCTGCCGGGCACGGGCGTGCAGCGCGAGCATGTGCTTGGCGTACGCCGGATACTTGCTGGCGGCTTCGGCGATACCGGGAAAGTTCTCGGTGTTGATCAGGGTCGGCACGAGTGCCGTGCCGCGGCTGGCCATGGCGTCGATCGTGTCGGCCGTCAGGCCGGTGCCGTGCTCGACGCAGTCGATGCCGGCGTTGATCAGACCGGCCAGCGCGTCCTCGCCGAAGACGTGCGCGGTCACCCGGGCGCCGGCCTGGTGGGCCGCGTCGATCGCGGCCACGAGCACGTCATCGGGCCACAAGGGCGCCAGGTCGCCGATCGACCGGTCGATCCAGTCGCCGACCAGCTTGACCCAGCCGTCGCCGTCCTCCGCCTGGGCGCGGGCGGCGGCCGGCAGGTCGGCCGGATCCTCGATCTCGAGGCCGAGCCGCGCGATGTAGCGCTTGGGCCGGGACAGGTGCTTGCCGGCCCGGATGATGCGCGGCAGGTCGAGGCGTTCCTGCAACGGCCGGGTGTCGGTAGGCGAGCCGCAGTCCCGGATCAGCAGGGCACCGGCGTCCCGGTCGGTCTCGGCCTGCCGGGCGGCCTCGGTCAGGTCGGCCGGACCGTACGCGCCGATGCCGATGTGGCAGTGCGCGTCGACCAGGCCGGGGACCAGGAATCCGCCATCGAACACGGTCCGCGCGTTCGGCACCGGCGATGTGCGGACCCGGCCGTTGACCACCCACAGGTCGCGCGGCTCGTCCTCCGGCAGGACAACGCCGCGCAGGTGCAGGGCGGTCATTTTTTCTTGTCGTTGCCGAACTTCAGCTTCGACGGGTCGAAACCGGGCGGTAGCTGGTCAAGCCCGGCGAGGCCGGGGGGCAGTTCGTTCAGGCCGGGCGGCATCATCGACAGGTCGGGCATGCCGGCCGGGAGCGCCGGGAAGCCACCGCGCACCTTCGGCTGCGTCGGGCCGCGGCCCTTGCCCTTCTTGCCTTTCTTCCCCTTGCGCGCGGTTGGCTTGCGGGTGCCGGGCAGGCCGAACTGGCCGGCCATCTGCCGCATCATCTTGCGGGCGTCGAAGAACCGGTTGACCAGGTCGTTGATCTCCCGGACCTCGACGCCGGACCCGCGCGCGATACGCAGCCGGCGGGACGCGTTGATGATCTTGGGGTCGGCCCGCTCGGCCGGGGTCATGCCGCGGATGATCGCCTGCACGCGGTCCAGCGACTTCTCGTCGAACTGGGCCAACTGGTCCTTGATCTGGCCGGCGCCGGGCAGCATGCCCAGGATGTTCGCGATCGGCCCCATCTTGCGGACCGCCAGCATCTGCTGGAGAAAGTCCTCCAGCGTCAGGTCGCCGGAGCCGATCTTCGCCGCGGTGGCCTCGGCCTCCTTGGCGTCCATCGCGGCTTCGGCCTGCTCGATCAGGGTGAGCACGTCGCCCATGCCGAGGATGCGGCTGGCCATCCGGTCCGGGTGGAAGACGTCGAAGTCCGCCATCTTCTCGCCGTTGGACGCGAACATGATCGGCTGGCCGGTGATCTGGCGGACGGACAGCGCGGCACCGCCCCGTGCGTCGCCGTCCAGCTTGGTCAGCACGACGCCGGTGAAGCCGACGCCGTCGCGGAACGCCTCGGCCGTGTTGACGGCGTCCTGGCCGGTCATCGCGTCGACGACGAACAGGATCTCGTCTGGCGACACGGCGTCGCGGATGTCCGCGGCCTGCCGCATCAGTTCCTCGTCCACGCCGAGCCGGCCGGCGGTGTCCACGATGACGACGTCGTGCTGCGCGTGCTTCGCCTCCGCGATACCGCGCCGTGACACGTCCACCGGGTCCCCGACGCCGTTGCCCGGCTCGGGCGCGTAGACCGGCACGCCGGCCCGTTCGCCGACCACCTGGAGCTGCGTCACGGCGTTGGGCCGTTGCAGGTCGGCGGCCACCAGCAGCGGGGTGTGGCCCTGCTCGCGCAGCCAGACGGCCAGCTTGCCGGCCAGCGTGGTCTTACCGGAACCCTGCAGGCCCGCCAGCATGAGCACGGTCGGCGGATTCTTCGCCAGGTTGAGCCGGCGGGTCTCGCCGCCGAGCAGCTCGACCAGCGCCTCGTTGACGATCTTGAGGACCTGTTGGGCCGGATTCAGCGCCTGCGAGACGACGACGCCCTTCGCGCGCTCCTTGATGCCCGCGATGAACGTGCGCACAACGGGCAGCGCCACATCGGCTTCCAGCAGGGCGATCCGGATCTCCCGCGCGGTCGCGTCGATATCCGCGTCGGTGAGCCGGCCTTTGCCCCGCAGGTTGGCCAGGGCAGACGTGAGCCGATCGGAAAGGGTGTCGAACACGGGTACGGCGCTCCAGCGGGTCGGCTTTCACTGCGACACCAACCAGGCTAGCCGCGCGCACCCGGTGGGATGCCGATCCCCCTGGAATCCGCATCCCACCGGAGGCCGGTCGTCGTTGACCGACGGTGCATCGATCCCCAGAACACGCTGTGACATTGGCGTGCTCCGCACACCGGCCCGACTGCCTGTTACGCAGCGCCTTCCCCTGCGCTCCACTCCGCTGGCGCTCCACTCCGCTCCGGGGAAAGCGCTGCGGCAGTCGGGCTGTGACGGGGCGGCCTACCCCTCTTAAGGTCGCCCCGGGACAGCGTGTGCAGGAGAGAGCTTGCCGTTCGGTCGTGCGTGCGGGCAGCGTGAACGCCCCTGGTCAGCAGTGCGTAGTGCTACGGAACTGTCGGGGTGGTGACGCGGCCCACACCGGGTCATGACGCGATGGCGCCGCGATTTTTCAGCCCGCCGCGGCGAGCACTGCCGATTCGATCCGGGCGCGCTGGTCCGTCTGGTCCGAGTTATCGGCTTTGTCGGCTTTATCGACAATGGCGAGGCAGAACGACGCGACGACGGTGGCGCCGGGAGTGGCCAGCCGGGCCCAGCGGACATCGGCGCGGCAGGCGTCCAGGGCGGACGCGACCCGGTAGAGCAGGCCGATCCGGTCGCTGGCGCGCAGTTCCAGCACCACGGCACCGGTGGCCTCGTCGTCGAACCACAGGATCCGTGGCCGCGCGACATCGTGCGGCATGGCGGTCGCGTAGTCGCGTTCCTTGGCGTCCAGCTTCGCGGCCAGCGGCAGCGAGCCGTCCACGGCCCGGCCGAGTTGTTCGCGCAACAGGGCCCGTTCGGGCAGCGCGCCGAAGCGCGGCGACACCCGGAACACGTCGACGGCGACACCGCCGTGGCTACCCATGGTGGCCGCGTGCACGTCCAGCGAGTTCAGCGCGAGCACGCCGGCCGCCCTGGCCAGCAGGCCCACGCGGTCCGGCGCGACCATGGTCACGGTGGCGGCCTGCGCGGCCCCGGCGACCAGCACACCGGGCCGGCCGGACGCCGCGACCGACTCGGCCAGCGCACGCTGCTCGGCGTCCAGCGGTTCCGGGCCGGGCGCCGGCTCGCCGGCCAGGACCGCACGGACGCCGTCGACGAGCTGCGTCACCAGCGACGCCCGCCACGGGGTCCACATGCCCGGCCCGGTGGCCAGGCTGTCCGCCTCGGTCAGTGCGGCCAGCAGGTCCAGCAGCACCCGGTCGCCGTCGACGGTCTCCGCGATGCGGGACACGGTGGCCGGGTCGGCCACGTCCCGGCGGGTCGCGGTGTGCGGCAGCAGCAGGTGGTGGCGGACCATCGCGGACAGCGTGGCCACGTCGGCGTCGGGCAGGCCGACACGCTCGCCGATCTGGCCGGCCAGGGCGGCGCCGACCACGGAATGGTCGGTGTCGCGGCCCTTGCCGATGTCGTGCAGCAACGCGCCGAGCAGCAGCAGGTCCGGGCGGGAGACGGTGGTCGCCAGGGTGGCGGCGCGGACCGTGGTCTGCACGAGATGCCGGTCCACCGTCCACACGTGCACCGAGTCGCGCGGCGGCAGGTCGCGCACCGCGCCCCACTCCGGAAGCAGCCGGCCCCACAGTCCGGTCCGGTCGAACGCCTCGACCACGTCGACCAGGCCGGGACCGGCGGCCAGCAGGCTGAACAGGGCGTCCAGCGCCGAGGGCGGCCACGGTCCGCGCAGTTCGGGGGCCCGGTCGGCCAGCCGGGTCATGGTGCCGGCGGCGACGGGCGCGTTCGCGCGGGCGGCGGCCGCGGCCAGCCGCAGCAGCAGCGCCGGGTCGCGGGCCGGATCGGCGTCGCGGGCCAGGGTGACCTCGCTGCCGTGCAGCACGACGCCCTCGGCCAGCGGCCGGCGCACCGGCATGCGGCGCAGCCCCAATGCGCGGCGCGGGGTGGCGGCCCGGATGGTGCGGACGGCCACGTCCAGGCCGTACGTGACGGAACGGCCGGCCGACGACAGCGCGGCGGCCAGGGCGAACCGGTCGGCCATGCCGAGCGCGGCGGCCACCTCGTCGCCGTCCTGGGCGCGCAGGACGTCCCTTGGCCGGCCGACCACCCGGCGCAGCTCCGTGCGCACGTCCAGCAGCAGGTGGCGGGCGTCGTCCAGTTCGGGGCCCGGCCGGTCGACGAGCTGGGCGGTGGCCAGGGCGTCGAGCAGGTGCAGGTCGCGCAGGCCACCCCGGCCGTACTTGAGGTCCGGTTCGGCGCGCTGGGCCACCTCGCCGCCCCGGCTCCAGCGTTGCTGCGCGGCCGAGACCAGCGCGTCCAGCCGGGTACGGGCGGACGCGCGCCACGCCTGCCGGGCCGCGTCGGCCAGCCGGGTGGCCACACCGGGATCGCCGGCCAGGAACCGCAGTTCCAGCAGGCCGAGGGCCGCCCGCAGATCGTCGGCCGCGACCCGGAGCGACTCGCGGACCGTGCGGACCGAGTGGTCAAGGCCGATGCCGGCGTTCCACAGCGGATACCAGAGCAGCTCGGCGATCTCGCTCAACGAAGCCGGATCCGAGCCCTCGTACACGAGCACCAGGTCCAGATCGGAGTACGGCACCAGATCACGCCGACCAAGGCCGCCGACCGTGACCAGCGCGGCGCCGCCGGTCCCGGTCAGGCCGGCGTCGGTCGCGTGGCCGGCGAGCCAGAAGTCGTGCAGATCGACCAACGCCGCCCGCAGGTCGGCACCGACAAGGCGGCGCCGGCCCGCAGGCGGGTTGATCAGCAGGTCACGCGCGAGGATCAGGTCCTCGGTCACGGTCACCGTTTCCCCCTGATTTGTCAGTTCAGGCAACCCTCACAGGGCGTCGACACCCCGCTCGCCGGTGCGCACGCGCACCACCGTGTCGACCGGGGTGACCCAGACCTTGCCGTCGCCGATCCGGCCGGTGCGGGCGGCGCCGATCACCGCGTCCACCGCCCGGTCCGCGACCTCGTCCTCGACCAGCACCTCGATCCGCAGCTTGGCCACGAAGTCGACCTGGTACTCGGCGCCCCGGTAGACCTCGGTGTGGCCCTTCTGCCGGCCGTAGCCGCGGACCTCGCTCACGGTCATCCCGAGCAGGCCGAGCTTCTCCAGCGCGCTCTTGACGTCGTCCAGCGTGAACGGCTTGACGATCGCGGTGACCAGTTTCATCGCACGTTCCCCTTCGCTACAGCCGGCTCGGCGGGTACCGGCGCCGGTGTCGGCGCGAAGGCGGCGCGAGTGCCGGTCGGGCCGGCGAACTCGTAGGCGGTCTCCGCGTGCTCGGCCTCGTCGATGCCGCCGACCTCGGCCTCGGCACTGACCCGGAACCCGATCGTCTTGTTGATGATCCAGCCGATGATGTACGCGAACACGAACGAATACGCCAGTACCGCCCCGGCCGCGACGGCTTGTCGCCACATCTGGTTCCATCCGCCACCGTGGAACAGCCCGTTCCCGCCACCCGACGGATTCACCGCGGCGTCGGCGAAGAAGCCGATCAGCAGGGTGCCGACGATGCCGCCGACCAGGTGCACGCCGACCACGTCGAGCGAGTCGTCGAAACCGAGGCGGAACTTCAGGCCAACGGCGAGGGCGCAGATCGACCCGGCCGCGATGCCGATCACCAGCGCGCCCATCGGGTCGACGTAGCCACACGCCGGCGTGATCGCGACCAGGCCGGCGATCGCACCGGACGCCGCGCCCAGCGTGGTCGGCTTCCCGTCCCGGAACTGCTCCACGATGATCCAGCCGAGCAGCGCGGCTGCCGTCGCGATGGTGGTCGTGGTGAACGCGACCGAGGCCAGGTCGCCGGCGGCCAGCGCGGAACCGGCGTTGAAGCCGTACCAGCCGAACCACAGCAGTGCGGCACCGAGCAGCACGTGCGGCACGTTGTGCGGCCGGGCCACGTTGCGCGGCCAGCCCTTGCGCTTGCCAAGGACGAGTGCCAACGCGAGACCGGCCGAGCCGGCGTTGATATGGACCGCCGTTCCGCCCGCGAAGTCGAACGCCTTGAGCTTGTTGGCGATCCACCCGCCCAGGTTGCCGGGGCCGGTGAAGCCGTCGAACGAGAACACCCAGTGCGCGACCGGGAAGTACACGATCGTGACCCACAGGCAGACGAACAGCACCCAGGCCCAGAACTTGGTCCGGTCGGCGATCGAACCCGAGATCAGGGCCGGCGTGATGACCGCGAACATGAGCTGGAACATCACGAAGGCCAAGGTCGGGATCTTGTCACCCGTTGGTCCGGCCAGCGTGCCCTGAGTGTGCGAGAGCAGCGCGTTGTGCAGTCCGCCGACGAATCGGCCGAACGCGTCGTTGCCGAAGGATTCGCTGTAGCCGTAGAGCAGCCACAGCACGCTCACCACGCCGAGCGTGATGAAGTTCATCATGAGCATGTTGAGCACGCTCTTGGAACTCGTCATGCCGCCGTAGAAGAACGCGAGCCCAGGGGTCATCAGCATGACCAGCGCTGCGCTGGCCAGCACCCAGGCGGTATCTCCAGGGTTCACGGGGTCCTCCTGTCCAGACCGGGTTGCGGCACAGCATTGGGACGTGCTGTTTCACTCGAACGCGTCAAAAGTTTCGTGGCGGTGAACTGTGCGGTGCCCTGTGTTACAGCCAGGTTTCCGTGATCGGTCGGCCACGTTGCGCAACGATACGGAGGTGCTTTCCATGTCCGGACCGCCGGACCAGGTGGTCGATGTCCTGCTGTGTCCGATCTGCCGGCAAGGACTCACTCGTACGGTTGGCTCGTTGCGCTGCGCCACCGGACACGCGTTCGACATCGCCCGGCAGGGTTACGTGAATCTGCTCGGCGCGGCCACCGGCGACACGGCCGCGATGGTGGCCGACCGGGCCGCGTTCCTGGCCGGCGGTCACTACGCGCCACTGGCCGACCTCGTCGCCGAGTGGGCGGCCGGCTGCGCCGACGGGCTGGTGGTGGACGCGGGCGCCGGCACCGGCTACCACCTGGGCGTGGTGCTGGACCGGCGCGGGTCGTGCGGGCTGGCGCTGGACGCGTCGGTGGTGGCCCTGCGGCGGGCGGCACGGGCGCACGAGCTGATGGGCGCTGTGGTGTGGGACGTGTGGCGGCCGTTGCCGGTGCGCGACAACGCGGCCGCCGTGGTGTTGAACGTGTTCGCGCCGCGCAACGGGGCCGAGTTCCACCGGGTGCTGCGGCCGGACGGCACGCTGATCGTGGTCACGCCGACGGACGAGCACCTCGCCGAACTGGCCGGGCTGCTGACCGTGGACCCACGCAAGGCGGAACGGCTCGCGGAAACGCTGGCCCGTTTCGAACTGGTCAACAGTCAAACCCTGCGGTATCCGATGTTGCTGCATGAAGACGACACGCGGCGGGTAGTCGGTATGGGGCCGGCGGCACACCACGACCGCCCGGCCGAGCAGGGGGCGGGCACCGTGACAGCGTCGTTTCTGGTGTCCGCCTACCGGCCCTCCTGAGACCGGTCAGACCTGTCCAGCCCGGCGAACAACAGGCCGCCGATCAGGCCGAGGTTCTTCAGGAACTGCGTGCGCTGCGCGTTCATCGCCGTCTTGTCCTCGAACTGCCAGAACGCGTGCCCGGCCAGCGTGGTCGGCACCAGGTCGCCGGCCAGCACGAGCGCGCACAGCCGCGGGAACGGGCCGAACGCGAGGCCGAGCCCGGCCACCAGCTTCACGCCGGCGTCCAGCTTGACCAGGGTCTCCGGGTCGGTCGGCACCTGCTCGGGCAGCGAGTCGCCGACCTTCGCCACTGCCGACTCCAGCCAGGGTGTCGCCGTGGCCACCCGCTTCTCGGGATGACGCAGGGTGTCCACCCCGCTGAGGACGAAAACGGCCGCCAGCAGCAGCCGAGCCAGCCTGCGCACCATCGTGGCCTCCTCACACTCACTCAAGCGTCGACGAGTTGATCTCAGCCAAGCAGGGCGTCGACGAACGCGCCAGGCTCGAACGGGGCCAGATCGTCCGGGCCCTCGCCGAGGCCGACCAGTTTCACCGGTACGCCGAGTTCGCGCTGCACCTGGAACACGATGCCGCCCTTGGCCGTGCCGTCCAGCTTGGTCAGCGCGATCCCGGTGACGTCGACGATGTCGGCGAACACGCGGGCCTGGGTCAGGCCGTTCTGGCCGGTCGTGGCGTCCAGCACCAGCAGCACCTCGTCCACCGTCGCCTGCTTCTCCACCACCCGCTTCACCTTGCCCAGCTCGTCCATCAGGCCGGTCTTGGTGTGCAGGCGGCCGGCGGTGTCCACGACGACCGTGTCCACCTTCGCCTCGATACCGCGCTTGACGGCGTCGAACGCGACCGCAGCCGGATCGGCGCCTTCCTTGCCTCGCACCACTTCCGCGCCGACCCGGTTGGCCCAGGTCTGGAGTTGGTCGGCGGCGGCGGCACGGAAGGTGTCCGCGGCGCCGAGCAGCACCCGGCGGCCGTCCGCGACCAGCACCCTGGCCAGCTTGCCGGTGGTGGTGGTCTTGCCGGTGCCGTTCACGCCGGCTATCAGCACGACGGCCGGCCCGTTCTCGTGCGGCAACGCCCGGACCGCGCGGTCCATGTCCGGGTGCAGCGCGTCGACGAGCACCTCACGCAGCAGCGCCCGCGCGGCCTCCGGCGTGCGCACGGCCCTGGCGACCAGTTCGGTGCGCAGGGTGGTGACGATCTCGGTGGTGGTGGCCGCGCCCAGATCGGCCATCAGCAGCGTGTCCTCGATCTCCTGCCAGGAATCCTCGTCCAGGTCGCCGGCGCCGAGCAGCCCGAGCAGGCCCTGGCCGAACGTGGACCGGGACTGGGCCAGCCGGCCGCGCAGCCGCTCGAGGCGACCGGTCGTCGGCGCGATCTCGTCCAGTTCGACCGGGGACTGCTTGGTGTGTTCGGCCAGCACGGCCTCGATCGACAGCGAGTCGGTCGGCGGCTCGGGCTGGACCGCCTGGATCGGGACGGGCTCGGTGATCGTGTCGGTGGGCGGGCTGACGCCGCCGTCGTCCGTGCCGCCCTTGGCCAGCGCGATGCCGCCGCCGGCCTGGTAGCCGCCCGCCGTGGCCGGTTTCGCCTCCTTCTCCTTGTCGGTGAGGCTGATCCGACGCTGTCGGCGCAGTACCAGGCTGGTGCCGAGCACGGCGAGCAGGACGACGACAACGGCGACGATGATGACGATCACGGTCGTTGTGGACACGCGGCAATCCTCGCACGAGGGCGAACAGCGCAAACGCCGAAGCTGTGGACAACTGCCGATCCGGTCCGGGCGATCCTCGTAGGATGGCGCAATGCCGTCGCCGCTGATCGACACCGAAACCGAGACCGAAGCGCTGCGCGTGCTGCGCAAGGTGTTCGGCTACGAGTCGTTCCGCGGTCCGCAGCAGGAGGTCGTCGACCACGTGATCGCCGGCGGCGACGCGTTGGTGCTGATGCCCACCGGCGGCGGGAAGTCCTTGTGCTACCAGATTCCCGCGCTCGTGCGGGAGGGCGTCGGTGTCGTCGTCTCGCCGTTGATCGCGTTGATGCAGGACCAGGTGGACGCGCTGCGCACGCTCGGCGTGCGGGCCGGTTTTCTGAACTCCAGCCAGGATTTCGAGTCACAGCGACTGGTCGAGTCGGCGTTTTCCAGCGGTGAGCTGGATCTGCTCTACCTGGCGCCGGAACGCCTGCGTGGCGAGCAGACGCTGCGATTCCTGGAACGCGGCACCATCTCGTTGTTCGCGATCGACGAGGCGCACTGCGTCGCCCAGTGGGGCCACGACTTCCGGCCGGACTACCTGGCGCTGTCCGCGTTGCACGAGCGGTGGCCGACCGTGCCGCGCATCGCGTTGACGGCAACGGCGACCGAGGCGACGCACCGCGAGATCGCGACCCGACTGAACCTGACCGACGCCCGGCACGTCGTGGCGAGCTTTGACCGGCCGAACATCCAGTACCGCATCGTGCCGAAGATGGAACCGAAGCGGCAGTTGCTGGACCTGCTGCGCGGCGAGCACGCGGGTGAGGCGGGGATCGTCTACTGCCTGTCCCGCGCGTCGGTGGAGAAGACCGCGGAGTTCCTGGTGGACAACCAGATCCCGGCGCTGCCCTACCACGCCGGGCTGGACGCGCGGACCCGCGCGCACCACCAGTCCCGGTTCCTGCGCGAGGACGGCCTGGTCATGGTCGCGACGATCGCGTTCGGCATGGGCATCGACAAGCCGGACGTCCGTTTCGTCGCGCACCTCGACCTGCCGAAGTCGGTCGAAGGCTACTACCAGGAGACCGGGCGGGCCGGCCGGGACGGGCAGCCGTCGACGGCGTGGCTGGCGTACGGGCTGCAGGACGTGGTGCAGCAGCGCAAGCTGATCGACGGCTCAGAAGGCGACGACACGCACCGCCGCAAGCTGGGCAGCCACTTGGACGCGATGCTCGCGCTGTGCGAAACGGTGGACTGCCGGCGGGTCCGGTTGCTGGACTACTTCGGCCAGAAAGGCGAACCGTGCGGCAACTGTGACACCTGCCTGACGCCGCCGGAGTCGTGGGACGGCACGATCGCCGCGCAGAAACTGCTGTCCGCGGTGTTCCGGCTCAAGAACGAGCGGCGGCAGCAGTTCGGCGCCGGCCACCTGATCGACATCCTGCTGGGCAAGAAGACCGCCAAGGTCATCCAGCACGACCACGACACGCTAACCGTGTTCGGCATCGGCGAAGACCTGCGCGAGATCGAGTGGCGCGGCGTGGTCCGACAGTTGCTGGCGCAAGGACTGCTGGCGGTGGAGGGCGACCACGGGACGCTGCTACTCACCGAGGCCAGCGCCGACGTGCTCGGCCGGCGGCGCGATGTGCCGATGCGCCGCGAAACGGTGCAGGTGGCGAAGTCGAAACCGGCCACTGCCAGCAAAACCAAGCAGGCCGTACCCACGGAACTGCCGGCGGAGGCGGTGCCGGTGTTCGAGTTGTTGCGCGCGTGGCGGGCGGCCACCGCGAAGGAACAGAGCTTGCCGGCCTACATAATCTTCCACGACTCGACCCTGCGCCAGATCGCGACCGACGCGCCGACGACGCTGGCCGAACTGGGCAAGGTGTCCGGCGTCGGCGAGAACAAGCTGGCCAAGTACGGGCAACAGATCCTCGACACGCTGAGCGCGTGAGC
>WNGL01008794.1_pt1 | contig 11760 bp, 9 predicted proteins | sample 5400591 | NCBI WGS metagenome assembly WNGL01 (sample SAMN13153377, study PRJNA577476) | soil metagenome | isolation source: 80 cm soil or saprolite under Garry oak tree replicate 1 | place: USA:California | collected 2016-06-15
TGTCGGGGTAGCCATGGCGGCTGCGGCGAACGATCCGGGGGAGCGCGGCGACAGCCGCGCTGCCAGATGGCTGCTCGCTCCTCCCTCCTGCGGCGCATCGCTGCGCTCGCCGCTCTCGCTCCCCGCCTCGTTCGCCTCGCTCACCATGGCTACCCCGACAGACTCCTAGCGGAGCTTCAGCGTCGCGAGCGCGAGCAGCGCGCACACCACCGAGACGATCCAGAAGCGGACGATGATCTGCGGCTCGGGCCAGCCGAGGAGCTCGAAGTGGTGATGGACGGGCGCCATGCGGAAGATGCGCTTGCGGCGGAGCTTGAAGGAGATCACCTGCCCGATCACCGAGAGCGCCTCGCCGACGAACACCCCGCCCACCAGGACGAGCACCAGCTCCTGGCGGGTGATGAGCGCCACGATGCCGAGCGCCGAGCCGAGCGCGAGCGAGCCGACGTCGCCCATGAACATCTGCGCCGGGTAGGCATTGAACCAGAGGAAGCCCAGGCCGGCGGCCGCGAGCGCGCCGCAGAAGACCGCCAGCTCGCCCGCCCCGGGCACGAAGGGGATCTGGAGGTACTCCGCGATCTTCGCGTGGCCGGCGGTGTAGGCGAAGACGGCGTAGGTGCCGCCCGCGATCATGACCGGACCGATGGCGAGGCCGTCGAGCCCGTCGGTCAGGTTGACGGCATTCGCGGCGCCCACCACGACGAGCGCCCCGAAGGGCACGTACCAGAGGCCCAGGTCGGGGTGGACGTCCTTCAGGAACGGCATGTTGAGCTGTCCGCCGTGCTCGGGCCGAAGGTAGACGGCGAGCGCGGCGGCGCCGGCGATCGCGAACTCGGCGGCCAGGCGCACGCGCCCGGGGATGCCCGCCGAGCTCCGGAGCCGCACCTTGGCGTAGTCGTCGAGGAAGCCGACGAGCCCGTGGCCCACCGTCACCAGGAGCGCGATCCACACGTAGGGGACGCTCAGGTCGGCCAGCATCAGGGTCGCGAGCAGGAGCGAGAAGATGATGAGCGTCCCGCCCATGGTCGGCGTGCCGGCCTTGGTGGCGTGGTTGGCGGGGCCGTCGCTGCGGATCGCCTGGCCGATCTGCAGCGCGGAGAGCCGGCGGATGAGCATGGGCCCGAGCACGAGCGAGAGCGTGAGCGCGGCGAGCCCGGCCACCAGCGTGCGGAAGGTGATGTACTTGAAGACGTTGAGCGGCGGGTACGACACGTGCAGCGGATAGAGGAGCAGGTAGAGCATCACGGCCGGCGCTCCCCCCCCGCCTCGGCGGTGAGGCGCCGGAGGACCTCCTCCATCGCCGCGCCGCGCGAGCCCTTCAGCAGGACGAGGTCGCCGGCGCGGCAGTAGGCGGCGAGCCGCGCGGCCAGCTCGTCGTGGCTCGCCGCGATCGTGATCCGCTCGGCGGGGAGCCCGGCCGCCTCGGCGCCGGCGCGCACCTCCCCGGCGTGCGGCCCGAGGAGGAAGAGCGCATCGAGGCGCGCCCCCGCGGCCGCGGCGCCGAGCTCGCGGTGCGCGCGCGGCGCCTCCTCGCCCAGCTCGCGCATCTCGCCGAGCGCCGCCAGGCGCCGTCGGCCGCGGCTCGCCGCAAGCGTGCTCAGCGCGGCCGCCATCGAGGCGGGGTTCGCGTTGTAGGCGTCGTTCAGCACGGTGACGCCGGTCGGGAGCTGCGTCACCTCCATGCGCATGCCGGGCGGCTGGAAGGCTTCGAGCCCGGCCTGCACCGCGGCGATGTCCACCCCGAGGGCGTGCGCGGCGGCGGCAGCGGCGAGCGCGTTGGTGACGTTGTGGCGGCCGGGGACCGCGAGCCGGATCGTGGCCTCCCGCCGCTCCACGACCAGGCGGAACTCCGTGCCCTCGAGCCCGCGGTCGACGATGCCCTGGGCGCCGACCGTCACGCCGGCCGCCGGCGCCGTCCCGAACGGCACCTTGCGTCCCGGGAAGGCGCGCGCCGACGCGCTGACCAGGGGATCGTCCGCGTTCACCACCGCGGTCGCCGAGGGCCGCAGGCGGCGGTAGAGCTCCGCCTTCGCCTCGGCGACGCCGTGGATCGAGCCCAGGCCCTCGAGATGCGCGGGTGCGACGCAGGTGATGACGCCCACGTCCGGCTCCGCGATCTGCGCCAGGCGCCAGATCTCGCCCGGCCCGTTCATGCCGAGCTCGAGGATCGCCGCTTCCTCCGTGCCCGCGAGGCGGAGCAGGGTGAGCGGGAGGCCGACCAGGTTGTTCTGCGTGCCCGTCGTGCGCAGCACCCGCCCCGGGCCGAAGGCGCGCGCCAGGATCGCGGCCAGCATCTCCTTGGTGGTCGTCTTGCCGTTGCTGCCGGTCACGGCCACGATGCGCGGGCGGCAACGCCGGCGATGGAACGCGGCCAGGTCGCCGAGCGCGGCGAGCGTGTCGCGCACCGCGATGACGCCGCAGCCGAGCGGCCGCTCGGCATGCGCGCGCTCGACCACGACCGCGCCCGCGCCGCGCTCGGCCGCGTCCCCCAGGAAGTCGTGCCCGTCGTGCGCCTCGCCGCGGATGGCGACGAAGAGCTCGCCCGGCCGGAGGCTCCGGCTGTCGGTCGTGACCCCCGGGAAGCGGGTGCGGGCACCCAGTCGAACGAGCTCCCCGCCGGTGGCGGCGAGGATCTCCTCCAGCGCGAAGGCCGCCGGGGCCGCCTGGGTGGGCTCGCTCACGCGAGCCTCCCGAGGGCGCGCCGCACCTCCTCGCGGTCGTCGAGATGGCGCTTCACGGTGCCGACGATCTGGTAGTCCTCGTGCCCCTTGCCGGCGACCAGGACGAGGTCGCCCGGGCGCGCGAGGCCGAGCGCGAGGGCGATGGCCGCGCGCCGGTCCGGCTCGACCAGGTGGCCGGTCATGCCCGCGGCACGCACCCCCTCCTCGATGTCGGCGAGGATGCGCAGCGGGTCCTCGGTGCGCGGGTTGTCGGAGGTGAGGACGACGACGTCGCTCCGCCGCGCGGCGGCCTCGCCCATGAGCGGCCGCTTGCCGCGGTCGCGGTCGCCGCCGCAGCCGAAGACCGTGATCAGCCGCCCGCGCGCGAGCGGGCGGAGCACGTCGAGCGCGCGGGCGAGCGCGTCGGGCGAGTGCGCGTAATCGACCACCACGGTGAAGCCCGGCCCCGGGATCTGCTCGAGCCGCCCGGGCGGCGCCTCGGCGGCCGCGAGGCCACGCGCGATCGCCTCCAGCGGCGTCCTGAGCGCCCAGGCCGCGGCCGCCGCCCCCAGGATGTTCTCGAGGTGCGGCGCGCCCACCAACCGGCTCTCGAACGGCAGGCGCTCGGCGCCCAGCGCGAGCGTGCCGCGCGTCCCCGCGAGCGACGTCTCGGCCGCGAGCGGGCGCACGTCGGCGCCCGCCCCGCGGCCGACCCGCACGCAGCGCGTGCGCACGCGCGCCGCCAGGCGCGCGCCCGCCGGGTCGTCGACGTTCACGACCGCCACCGGGTCGCGCTTCCCGCTCGCGGGCAGCTCGTCGAGGAAGAGCCGCGCCTTGGCGGCCCCGTAGCGCTCGAGGTCGCCGTGGAAGTCGAGGTGGTCGCGCGTCAGGTTGGTGAACACGGCGGCGTCGAAGCGGCAGCCGGCGACGCGCTCCTGGGCGAGCGCGTGGGAGGAGACCTCCAGCGCGACGTGCGTGGTGCCCGCCGCGCGCATCTCGGCGAGCAGCGCCTGGAGCGCGATCGGGTCGGGCGTGGTGAGCGGGGCGGGCTGGCTCGCCCCGTCGAAGCGATAGGCGATGGTCCCCACCACGCCCGGGCGCCATCCAGCCGCCCGCCAGATCGCCTCGAGCAGGTAGGTGGTGGTCGTCTTGCCGTTGGTCCCGGTCACGCCGACGAGCGTGAGCGCGGCGCTCGGGTCGCCCGCGACGCGGGCGGCGGCGCGGCCGAGGAGGCGGTGCGGCGCGTCCACCCGCACGACCGGGGCGCCCCCGGCGTCCACCTCGCCCGTCGTGATCACCGCACGAGCCCCGCGTCCGAGCGCCTCGGCGATGTGCCGCCGGCCATCGGTGTGGACGCCCGGCAGCGCGAAGAACACGTCGCCCGGCCGGACCCGGCGCGAGTCCGCCGCGACGCCATCGACCTCCACGTCCTCCCGCACCCCGTTCGCCTCCACACCCAGCGCCTGCAAGAGCTCGCTCAGCCGCATCGAGCCGTCTTCATCATGGTGAGGCCGTTCCCGGATCCGGCACGAGCCGGAGCGCGAGGCGCCGCTCGGGCACGAGCGGCGCCCCCGGCGGCGGGGACTGCTCGCTCACGTAGCCGACGCCGCTCACCTGCACGTCCCAGCCCGCCGCGTACGCGCGGGTGAGCGCCTCGCGGCGCGAGAGTCCGAGGAAGCTCGGCGTCGAGGGCTCCGCCGGGGCGGCCGCAGTGCGCGCGGAGCGGGCGAGGGCGGGCGTCTTCCTCGGTGCCGGGCCGGCCGGCGCCGACGCCATCCGGAGCGGCAGAGCCGGGCTCTCCACCCCGAGGCGCTTGAGTACCGTCCCCGCGATGGCGCGGAAGACGGGCGCGGCGACCACCCCGCCGTAGCTCGAGACGCCGGGCTCGTCGATCAGCACGAGGATGACGACGCGCGGGCGATCGGCGGGCACGAAGCCGACGAAGGAGCCGATGCGCTTGGAGGAGTAGGTGCCGGTGTGCAGGTTCACCTTCTGCGCAGTACCCGTTTTCCCGGCGACGGGAAAGTCGTCGAGGCGTGCCTTCTCGCCCGTCCCCCCCTTCTCCTCGACGGCGCGGCGGAGGAGCGCGGTGACCGTCCCGGCGGTGCGCGCGCTCACCACGCGCCGCTGCACGGCAGGCTCGTTCGCGAGCACGACGTCGCCCTCGGGGGTGAGCACGCGGCGGACGAGGTAGGGGCGCACGAGGAGGCCCCCGTTCGCGATCGCGGCGAAGGCGGCCGCCATCTGGAGCGGCGTCACCGACACGCCCTGCCCGAAGCTGTGCGTGGCGAGGTCGATCCGCGCCCATCGCTCGACCGGGCGCAGGATGCCCGGGGTCTCGCCCGGCAGCTCGATCCCGGTGCGCGCGCCGAAGCCGAACGCCCGCAGGTAGCGGTAGTAGCGTTCGGCGCCGAGGCGCTCGGCCACCTTGGTCGCGCCGATGTTGCTCGAATACTGGATCACCTGCGCGAAGCTCAGCCAGCCGTGCCGGTGCGCGTCGTGGATGCGCCACCTGCCGACCTGGTAGCGACCGTTCTCGCAGAAGAACATGTCCGTCGGCTTGACCACGCGCTCCTCGATCGCGGCGGCGGCGAGCATCGCCTTGAAGGTGGAGCCCGGCTCGTAGGGATCGGTGATGGCGCGGTTGCGCACGCGGTCGCGCCAGCCGCGGTCGTGCCGCCGGGCGGGCTGATTGGGGTCGAAGGTGGGGACGTTGGCGAGCGCCAGCACCTCGCCGGTCGAAGGGTCGAGCACCAGCGCCGCCCCGCCCGCGGCCTTCGCCGCCGCCACCCCCGCCGCGAGCTCGCGCTCGGTCACGTCCTGGATGCCGGCGTCGATGGTGAGCTCGACGCGGCTCCCCTGCGCAGGCGGCGCCGGCACGCCCGCGGTGAAGATCACCTGCCGGCGCCCGTCGCGGTCCGCCTCGATGTCGTGCGACTGCCCGCGGATCACGGGGTCCAGACGGCGCTCGAGCCCCTCGAGCCCCTGCGAGTCCACCCCGACGAAGCCGAGCACGTGGGCGGCGAGGCCGTTGTGGGGGTAGAAGCGGCGGCCCTCCCGGACCGTGTAGACGCCCTTCAGGCCGAGCCGCGCGACGGCCTCGGCCTCGTGAGGCGGCACCTGCCGCTTGAGCCACACGAAGCCCTGCGTGCCGGCCGCCTTGCCGCGCACGGCGAGGAGCGGAAGGTGGAGGGCCGCGGCGAGCGCGGCGAGGCGGGCGTCCTGCCGGCCGAACTCGCGCGGCCGCACGTAGACCGACGGGACATCGACCGAGAGGGCGAGCGCCTCGCCGTGGCGGTCGACGATCGGGCCGCGATGCGGCGTGAGCTCGATCCGCGCCCGGTGCTGCAGCGCGGCCAGCCGCGCCAGCTCGGGTCCGCGGAGCACGGTCAGGTCGACGGCGCGGAGCACGATCAGCGCGAGCAGACCGGCGAACACACCCGCGACCGCGAGCATGCGCGCCTGCGGCGGCCCGGGCGGGGTCACCGCAGGATCACTACCTGTCCCTTGCCGGGCTCCTGCATGCCGAGCCGGCGGCGGGCGAGGTCGCCGAGACGGCCCGGGTCGCGCAGCGTCGCCAGCTCGACCTCGAGCTCGCGATGCTCGTGCTCGAGGCGGAGCTGCATGTCGCGCGCCGCGGAGAGCTCGTAGCCGACATGCGTCACCTGGAGCCGGAGCCAGACCTGGAGCAGGCAGAGGCCGACGAGCACGGCGCCCAGCCCGAGCGCGCGGCGCACCAGCCAGCCGCGCATGGCGCGCAGCAGCGGGGCGGGGTGCGCCGCCGGTCGTGCGAGCGGTCGCCGGACCGTCAGGACGCGGGCCGCGGCGCCGGCGGAGCGGCTCACGCGCGCTCCTCCAGCCGCTCGACGATGCGGAGGCGGGCGCTGCGGGCGCGCGGGTTGCGCGCGACCTCGCGCGCCGAGGGACGAAGCGGGCGCCGGGTCAGCAGGCGCACCTTGGCGCTCCAGCCGCACACGCAGCGCGGCGTGCGCGGCGGGCAGAGGCAGTCGGCCGCCCAGCGGCGGAAGGCGTCCTTCACCCGCCGGTCCTCGAGCGAGTGGTAGGCGAGCACGGCGAGCCGGCCGCGCGGACGGAGCACGCGATAGCCGTCGGCGAGAAAGCGCTCGAGCTCGCCCAGCTCGTCGTTCACCGCCATGCGGATCGCCTGGAAGCTGCGGGTTGCGGGATGCAGCCCGGGCCGTCCGCGTCCGAGGACGCCGCCGATCACGCGCGCGAGCTCGCCCGTCGTGCGGAGGGGACGGGCGCGCGCGATGGCGCGCGCCAGCGCGCGGGCGCGCGGCTCCTCGCCGAAGGCGGCCAGGATGCGGGCGAGCTCGCGCTCGGGCCACTGGTTCACGATCTCGGCGGCGCTCGGGTCGCTGCCGGCGTCCATGCGCATGTCGAGCGGCGCGTCGACCCGGAAGCTGAAGCCGCGCGCCGGATCGTCGAGCTGGAGGGAGCTGACGCCCAGGTCGAGCAGCACGGCGTCGGCGCCGTCCCACCCGAGCTCGGCGAGCACGGCGGCGAGCTCGCTGAAGCGTGCCTGGCGGAGGACGACGCGCTCGCCCGGCAGGCGCTCAGCGGCGCGCGCGAGGGCCGCGCGATCGCGATCGAGCCCGAGGAGCCGCGCGCCGGGAGCAGCGGCCAGGAGGGCCGTCGCGTGGCCGCCGAGACCCACGGTCGCGTCCACGAGACAGGCACCCGGCCGGGGGCGCAGCCACTCCACCACCTCCCCCACCAGCACCGCAACGTGAGCGGCGCCCCCCGGCCCGATGTCCGTCCGCGTCGTCACTGGCGGCGCCCCGACTCCCCAAGCGCTCGCCGCCCTCACCGCTCACCTCCACCCGCGCCCGCCGGCGGCTCATGCTCACCGAATCTCTTGCACTACAGCCCGAGCTCGTCCAAGAGGTCCGGGTTGTCCTCGAAGAGCTCCTTCTCGTCGTCGCGGTCGACCTGATGATAGACGTCCTTGGCCCAGACGCGGAACTTGTCGGTTGCACCGACGAACATCACCTCGCGCCCGATGCCGGCGTACTCGCGCAGTGTAGGCGGGATCAGCATGCGCCCCTGCGCGTCGAGCTGCACGTCCTGGGCGGCGCCGATGTAGTACGCCTCGAAGGTCGCCAGCTTGCGGTTGAAGCGCTTCTCGGTGGCGATCTTCTCCTCGAACCGCTGCCACCCCGAGAGGGGGTACACGTCGAGGCACGGACGTCCGCGGCGTCGGAACTTGGTGACCACGAGGCGCTCGTCCTGGAGCCCGGAGAGTACCTCCCGGAAGCGGGCCGGGATGGCGACCCGCCCCTTGTCGTCCACCAAGTATTGATGGGTACCGCGGAACATTCCGTGCCCTACAGCGCATCCCTACCCTACCACCCCTAGGCCCCAATTCGCCATCCACCACCACGTCCTACCACAATCCCCCACCGCGCCGTGCTTGTAGGCCAGGTAGGGGGACGCTGTCAAGCGAAATTTCTAATCGGCACGGATTTCGCCCTGGCTTCGCCCGCGCTGCGTCGAGAACCCGAGAGCACGCCCCCGGAGCAGGGGGGAGCCCTTGCCACTGGACGGGCCGGCCGGACAGTTCTAATCAGGAAGCGTTTCCGCCGGAGGAGGTCGAGCAGTCGCTCGCCGCCTCGCGCGGCGGGAGGAAAGTCCGGACTCCACAGGGCATGGTGGCCGCTAACGGCGGCCCCGAGCGATCGGGGGAAAGTGCCACAGAAAGGAGACAGCCCCGCGCCTTCGGGCGCGGAGCAACGGTGAAACGGTGAGGTAAGAGCTCACCAGGTCCGCTCGAGAGAGCGGACGCTCGGTAAACCCCACCCGGAGCAAGACCGTGTAGGAGGGAGGTCTGGCCGCGAGGCCAGGCGCGGGCTGCCCGTCCGTTCCCTCGGGTCGGTCGCTCGATCCCCCGGGCAACCGGGGGACCAGACGAATGGCTGCTGCTCTCGCTTCCTGGGCGGGAGGACAGAATCCGGCTTACAGACCTCCTCCGGCGGCTCGACCCGAGACCATGTCTCGGGTCGGAGACGGACAGCGAGCGTGCGGCCCGGTTCATCACGCGAACGGCGTGCCGCGGCCGGCAAAAGCCGGCGCGGCAGACTTTCCGGAGCGTCGCTCGTCACTTTGAGGCGACGCGTCCGCAGCGCGACGCCCGGTTCTGCCGAAGGACCTCAGTTTTGCCGCGCTGGCTTCGCCGGCCGCGGCACGGCCTCCGCACTGCCCACGGAACGCTCCACACTCGCGTCCGCTTCCGACCCGAGACAAGGGTCTCGGGTCGCATAAAGTATGCGCTGGCAGCTCGGGCAGAGGATCACCTCTGCGTTGCGCTGGATCTGGTTGAAGAGCTGGGGTGGGACGCGCATGCGGCAGCCCTGGCAAATACCGCCGCGCACCTCGACCACTGCGAGGCCGCCGCGGCGCGAGAAGATCATCTCGTACTTGCGCCGGAGGTCGCCGTCGATCGTCTGCACCAGCTCCGAGCGCGTGGCGCGCTCGCGCTCGATCTCGCTGGAGAGGCGCGCGAGCGTCTCGCGCAGCTCGCTCGCCTCGCGGTCGCGCTCCGCCGCGAGCCGCGCGAGCTCGGTGTCGAGGCCCGCGAGCTTCGCCGTGGCCCCTTCCACCTGCTCCATCACGGCCATCAGCTCGGTCTCGAGCGTGCCGATCTCCTCCTTGAGCAGGTCCACCTCGCGCCGGGCCAGCCCGAGCTCCTTGTCGTTGCGGATGCGGGTCATGCGCATGCGGCGGTCCTTCATCTTGGCCTCGGCGGCGGCGAGGCGGCCCTCGAGGTCGCGCTGGCGCGCAGCGAGCGCCGCCAGCTCCGCGCGCGCCGCGTTTGCGGCGGCCGTCTGGGCGCTCACGGCCTCCTCCAGCGCGGCCACCCGCCCCTCGCCCTCGGCCACCGCGCGGGTCTTGGCGCGCAGGCTCTGATCCACCAGCTGCAACGTCGCCAGGACCTCGATCTTCGTCGGCATCTGCCTCCGTCGCGCCGGACCCGCCACCCCGACCGGCGGTGGTGGGCCCAGTGTGACTCGAACACACGACCGACCGGTTATGAGCCGGCAGCTCTGACCGCCTGAGCTATGGGCCCGCTCGGCGCGAGTCAAGCACCGAACCGGGCCCGCTGCAAGGGTCGCTCAGGATTCCATGAAGCCGCGCAGGCGGCGCGCGCGGCTCGGATGACGGAGCTTGCGCAACGCCTTCGCCTCGATCTGGCGGATGCGCTCGCGCGTGACCGCAAAGCGCGTCCCGACCTCCTCGAGCGTGTGGTCCGAGCGCTCCCCGATGCCGAAGCGCAGCCGCAGCACCTGCTCCTCCCGCGGCGTGAGCGTGGCGAGCACCTTGCGCGTCCGATCCTGGAGGTGCAGGCCCATCACCACCTCCGCGGGCGAGGGCATCGTCTGGTCCTCGATGAAGTCGCCGATGACCGAGTCCTCCTCCTCGCCGATCGGCGTCTCGAGGGAGATCGGCTCCTTGGCGATCTTCATGACCCGGCGCACCTTGTCGGCCGAAAGATCCATGCGCTCGCCGATCTCCTCCGGCGTGGGCTCGCGGCCCGTGTCCTGCACCAGGAGGCGCGCGGTGCGCATCAGCTTGTTGATCGTCTCGACCATGTGCACGGGGATGCGGATGGTGCGCGCCTGATCGGCGATCGCGCGCGTGATCGCCTGCCGGATCCACCACGTGGCGTAGGTCGAAAACTTGTAGCCGCGCCGGTACTCGAACTTCTCGACCGCGCGCATGAGTCCGATGTTCCCCTCCTGGATGAGGTCGAGGAACTGGAGGCCGCGGTTTATGTACCGCTTGGCGATCGACACGACCAGGCGGAGGTTGGCCTGGATCATCTCCTGCTTGGCGGCCCGGGCGCCGAGCTCGGCGGCGCGGATGTCGCGCACCGCGCGCTGGAGCGCGCCGAGCGGCATGCCGACCTCCCGCTCGACCTCGGCCAGCTCGCGGCGCGCGGCGCGGACCTCCTCGGCCAGCGTGGCCAGCGCCTCGGACGGGATGCCGACGGCGCGGCACGCGCGCTGCAGCGCGATCCGCTGGCCGGGCGGGAGCTCGGTGCCGTCGGCGCCGTTCGAGAGGCCGCGCGTCAAGCGGAGCAGCTCGGCCGGCGAGCGGCCGGTGCGCTGCTCGACGGCCTCGATGTGCGCCCGCCGCGCCGCCGCCCGCTGGAGGCTGGCATGGAGCCCGCTCGTCACGTGCTCGATCTGGCGGCGCGAGAGCCCGAGCCCGCAGAGCGCGCGCAGGAGATGCGCCTCGACGCCGGCGCGACGCTGGGCGAGCCGGGCGCGCCCGCGACGGCTATGGGCGAGCGCGCGCGCTTGCGCATCGCGCTCCGCGGCGAGCCGCCGCACCCGCCCGAGCTGCCCGAGGAAGTGCCGCCGCAGGCGCACCTCCTCGTCCCCCGGCTCCGCCTCCGCGTCCTCCTCGCCCGCGTCGCGCACCAGGTCGCGGACCCGGACCTCGCCCGCGCGCAGCCGCTCGGCGAGCGCGAGCACGTAGCGCAGCGCGTGCGGCGTCCCGAGCACGGCGCGCACCAGGAGGCGTTCGCCCTCCTCGATGCGCTTGGCGATCTCCACCTCGCCTTCGCGTGTGAGCAGCTGGATCGACGCTGCCTCGCGGAGATAGACCCGCACCGGGTCGGCGGCGTGCGGAAACGCCTCGCCTTCGTCGACGGATTCCGTCGCCGCAGGACCGTCGCCGTCCTCCGCGGCCGTCGGCTCCGCATCGTCGATCTCCTCGTCGTCGACCTCGACCGGCAGCTCCGCGGTCTCGGGCGTCACGTCGCGCAGCGGGACGGTGATCTCCCGAGTCTTCGACTCCCTGGTGGCTGGATTCATGCTCACGGTTGACTCCTATGTGCGAGCTTTCTCGGCTTGAGTCTCGTCCATGAGCTGTTTCAAGCGGCGCATGGCGGCTTCCACGGCTTCCGAATCTCCGCGCGCCTGGGCGGCGCGAATCTCATCGCGCACGCGGCGCTCTTCGCCGCGCGGCCCTCGTCGGCGGATGTGGGCGATACAGTCGGCGAGCACCCGCTCGCGTTCCACGTCCGGACGCTCCTCGAGCAGGCGGCGCACCACGCGCTCTCGAATGTCGCGCG
>WNGL01023148.1_pt1 | contig 11759 bp, 6 predicted proteins | sample 5400591 | NCBI WGS metagenome assembly WNGL01 (sample SAMN13153377, study PRJNA577476) | soil metagenome | isolation source: 80 cm soil or saprolite under Garry oak tree replicate 1 | place: USA:California | collected 2016-06-15
GTACCGATGCAGTCGTCTCAGCATATGGGCTCGGCTCTGCTGAGAGAGGGGATGTAGGGGTTCTAACAGTACTTCGTGACTGCCAAGCCAAGAAAGCAGCGTCAGCACAATTAGGAGAAACAAGAGAAGAAGCATCGCCCAGAGGTGATCCATTCCCCATCCCAAAGGAGTCCCCCCAAGGTCAAAATTTTTCGCAATCACCCAAGACGATACGATATTGACGAGCATACCAACAATCAGCGTCCCCCACACATAGAGTAACACCTTCCACCCGGCACGGCACACACGTACTCGCCAGGACAGGGATGTGGTGTTCTGTTGTCCCGCTGGCTCTGCCATGCATGCCTCCTGCAAACGGTAATAGCCCCTTCAGAAGAGATTCACAAGAGCATCAAACCGCACTCTCAGCCTGGGAAGGATCGCCGACAGCATACCGTTTGGGCTTGGGTTCTCCAACGCGTCTTGTGCGCTTCGGCTTCGGAGATGAGACGGCATCTGGAGCATCGGTCAGTGTTCTCGATGCCTCACTCTCGTCTTGAAACTGTCCCTTAACGCTCGTCTCGCCGCCCTCCACAACTGGTGTCTCAGTCTTCTTCCTCCTTCGTCTAGGTGGAGCAGGTACAGATCCCACTCCTGGATCAGCCTGGGGCGGGCTCCCTTGTTCAGTAAGGGAGGCGGCGCTCAGCGCTTCAGCTTTCTTGCGCGATCTGGTCTTTTTGACTGGTGGCTCTGGTACTGATGGCGCGGGAGCTTGCTGCTCAGGCGTGATCGGCGAACTACGTGGCTGTTCCTGGGGCGGATCAACCGACATCGGTGATGGCGATGATGCGCTAATCTCTCGTGGGGGAAGAGGTGGGATAGGAGCAATCAGTTCACCCCCTTGCAAGATCCGCCACAGATGCTCCCGATTGCTTTCCGTGTGTTCGAGTTTCTGTTCCCCTTCAGAGGCATCGAGGGCCATTTGCCGTAAGATGTCTGTTGGCAGCATATGATCTTGCAGGCAATCCAACGTTAGGGTCTCCTGGCCTTCATCGAGGGCAGCAGAGACCGTACGCGTCAGCCAGTCCTTCAAGACCCCGATAGCGCCAATACAGCCCTCGTAGAAATACACCCAATATGATCCGACGAGCGTTTCCACATCACAGCGTAGCGGCACTTGTTCCAGCAGCGAGACCAAGGCTGACTGGAACTCCACACAATCCGCTTCCCGTTCGAGCCGATAGCGCGAAAAATGGACCGGCAGACAGCGCCTGCCAATCTGCCCATTGAGTTTTCCAGCATTGAGCAAATCATAGGTCCCCACTAGGATGTGGATAATTTGTGCGGTTGAACTGAGCGATTTGAGCCACTCTAACTGCTCCTGGAGCGTGGCACCATTTGCCCCACTGCCCCCGGAGAGCATCTGATGTGCTTCATCAATCATCACCACTTGAACCCCATGTCGGGGCATGGCCTCTTTGGTCGCCGCTTTCAGTTCAGGCAGATCGTTGGACTCCGCCGCTTTGCCGCGCAAGGGTCGCCGTTTTACTGGTTGTGCCTCGCCATGAATATCCATGTGCAGGCGCTGCTGATAGGTTGGCTCTCCCATGAGGGTGAGCGCCGTGCGATAATAGTCGCCGCGATCAAAGACGGATCTATCCGGTTGATCTGCCTCGATCACCAGGACCGGGGTGGGCGCAGGTGGCCGAGGGCGGAGAAACGCAGGGGTGGACGGGACTCGTAGCTCCTCACCCAGTTGCCGGACCACGGTTTCAATCATTTTGCTCTTTCCTACCCCAGTTGGGCCATATGCCAGCACGAAGGTAAATCCGGCGGGCTCACGTACCACCTGCAGAATCTTGCGGTGCGTCTGTTCCAGTAGACGATGCGTGATGGTGGCCTGCCGGAACCGGGCTTTCCTCTCTTCAACGGAGAGATGGCTGATTTCGGTCCAGTCCATTAGCGATACTCCCCCAAACGTTTCAGACGTGACACATCGACGGGTTTGGAGAGGGCGGCAAGTTTGGCAGCCTCTTTGACCGCTTCTGGCGGCCCTGATGGCAACGGAACTGCTCCTCCGAGCGTTTGTGGATGCCCGGACTGACCAGCAATGATGGCGAACACCTTTTTCCCTTCCAAATCGCGCCAGCGCTGCCGGAGCAATTCCTCATGAGCCCCCGCTTTGCTCATATGGTCCGCTAGGCGAGCAGCAGAAATTTCTGCGCGTTTGCCATCTCGTCTGGCACTTTGACGCAGTTCTTGTGTGGCAATGAAGAGTTCTCGCTCCGTGTGTCCTTCTAGTGTCACGTAGGACGAGCGACAGGTAATCCACTGGCCCTGGACCTGCGCGTAGACTGTACTGATGTCGAAGGGGTCGAATCTGATTGGGACAGCGGTTTTGACGACTTCTCCACTGCGAAACGCGTTGTTCCAGTAATAAAAATGGTTCACCTTGACCCCACTGCCCTTCTGGACCACAGCCGTCCCTTTAGCCGTCGTGGGACAGGTTTCTTTCAAAAAGCGATCAGTGTAGGCTACACGGACATGCTCTCGTTCACCACCCTGCCGCATGCCCCACAGGTACGCTGCCTGGGGAGACATCCCAAGACTGCTATGCTCATTCTGGTCATAGACCACATAGAGATATTCAACCAGGTAGGTGTAGAGGTCTGGGAGCGTCCAGAGGGCGTGCTCGCGTGGATCAACTGCCTTCGTCATGAGGCGGGCGCGTTTGGCCGCTTGTGTGTTGCCAAGCAGCGTGTAGAGGAATTGTTCGTTGGTCGTGTTAAACAGTCTTTCAATGACGGACCCAAAGTGCGGTTGTGCCCAGGGGCGATACTTCTTGGTACAACGATGTTGCGCCAACAAGCTCTCGAAGTAGACGCTATGGAATTCCTTCCCTCCATCAACGATGATCGACTGCGGAAAGCGCTCAAAGCGCTGCACACAAATACGCAGCACCATCATCACGGAGCGATAGGAGGGGGGATCGAAGGTCAGATAGGCAGAGAGCACTCTCCGGGAGTAGGCATCCATCATGAACGTGACCCAGGGCTTGCCCAGAAGCTGGTCGGTGGAGGAAGAACGGACTTCAATATCTAATTCGGTATGATCGATATGGACAATCTCGAACGGGCGACGGCCATGCCGGGGCGTATCGTGCTGGAGTTCCCAATACCAGGGCTGCTCGCGATACGCCGCTCGCGCTCCCTCTCTGGCCTCTGTCTGGTTTGGACCTGAGCGCTCTTTGATCCGCTCGTAGAAGACACGAGCGGAGAGCGCCGTGAGGTTGCGCTTTTTGCACTCCTGCTCGTAGGCGCGATACACGGTGGCAGCAGGAGCCTTCCGAGGCGTCTCAAAGAGCTGGGTAATGAAGGTCTCCATCAGATCACTTGGGGCCTGGGGAGCTTTGGGAGTTCGATTGCCCTGGGCAGCCTTGCGCGAGAGCAAGCCGACATACCCACATCCCAGCGTTGCTTCTGCCTCTCGAAAGCGTGCCACCCAACGGTGCAAGGTGCGAGGCGGCGTCTTTGCATAGGTCTCCTTCTCCCCTTGCAGGTAGGCGACGACCTGCGAGTATCGCTCGTTGGCCTGGCGGAGATCTTCAGGGCTAGCTAAAGACAAGCGGCGATCTACTTCGGGAGACGTGGTAGGAAGCTCTTCGGTGCGTCCCAAGGGCCTGATCTCTCCTGCATCGAGTGCATGGAAAAAGAGGGAAGAAGGAATCCGGGCTGGCTGCCCTTTTTCTGACAACAGGGTCGTGGTGGTTTCGCCTGGATTGATGAGTGTCCAGCACAGTCCATCCCACAAGAGCGGGGTGTTCGGGGCCAAGGGGGCTGTCACTTCTGGCAAGGGACTGCCCACACGGGAAGTCAGCCTGGTGGGTAATCGATGGGCGTAGGCGCGTGCCTGATCAGCCGAGAGATAGAGATGGACACGCCTATGCTCAATCAAGGGAGCCGCATACAAATCAGCATATAGGGCTGACTTAGCCAGCATGGCATAGACATCGTTGGGACGCACGCCGGAGCCATCACTCACCAGGACCGAGAGAGGCAGTCCTGGGATCTCCTGGATACGTTGCAAGACGTACGTGTGCACTTGTGCGGGGATGGTGAGGGGAACGCCAAAGTAGTCCTCTAAAAAGACAAGGTTATCAATGTAGGTCGGGTCCAGCTCCGCTGAAGATCGCACCTGAAAGGGGAGTCCCAGAGGTGCGATGGCCTCTTCTGCTGGAGGACAGCACCATCCTCCCCCTTCCATCGGTTGATAGCGCGTGGGAGAGCGCTGGGCAAGTCGGTGCAACTCGGACTCGCTTTTCCATTCCTCGAAACAGACGGACCCCTTGCGTAAGACCAGAAAATCGGGCGTGTAGTAGTGCCCCTGCATCTTCCCGGCACGTGTGCCTGGATAGCGCAGTTTGAAGGTGTCTGGCTGGTCAAAAAATTCGAGGACCTCCGGGTCATGATCCATGACAAGGATCGCCCACAACTCCACTTTGTGGCTCTCAAATTGAATGGTCACCCCCATTTTTCGAGACGGATAGGTACCGCTCACATTGCCTGCGCGCGAACTGACACGACGAACAGGAAGTCTGCCACGAATGGTGGCGAGATAGTCGCGGGTGGCTGGTGGAAGTGCGAGCGCACGACACCACTGCGCGTAAGCTTCCGGCGTCATCCTCGTGGTCTGCTGATGGTGGGTCAACGGTGCCTCTCTCCTTGGCCTGTCAAACACCATTTCGCGTTACGTCTGGGGCAAGGTACAGGGTTCGGCCTACGAAGTGGACACATCTGAAAACGTGAGTAGATACACCACAAGCATAGCGTATTTTGGAGAGAAACACAACCCTATGAAGGATATTGTGGCACTGTGAGGCATATCTTGGCGAAAAAATGAGGATCATGATGATGGGTTTGCGAGAAAAGGAGCACGAAACGACTCATTGCCACGATATGCCGCGCAAATCAGAAGCACTGCCACAATATTCCACAAATCGTTGACAGACCATACATAGGGTGCTTGCTTTCAACTGGCTTCTGGTCTAGAGCTGCTGCCACAATATGCCTCACAGGCAGTGCCTAATGAAGGGTAAAATCGCAGCTATCTACGTGCCCTCACAAAAATAATTTCTCGCATATCCCTGGCATGTAGTTTTAACCATTAACCGGAGAGATGCCATGCGATCAGTCTCCAAGTGTCATCGTCTACACGCTACCAGCGCAGGGCGACAAGCGTCTCTATGCGCTGGTAGCGTGTAGGTCAACAAGCTTGCGACGTATGTCGAGCATCACATACGCCCAACGGTTGCCCTGACGCCTCGTGAGGCTATTGCGCATTACCATGCCCTGGTTCAAGCTCGCATCCAATACTTCATTATTGGTGTATGGCCCAATGATGTGGAAACTCTTCAACCCCTGGCCCAGCAGGTCGTGCCAGCATTATAGCCATACAACCAAAAAGGCGCCCGCAACGGACGCCTTTTTGGTTGTATGGCTATTTCGACAAGTTATTTATCCCGTTCCCCTCTGGTCAGTGCAGCTTGCGCCGCAGCTAAGCGTGCCACAGGGACACGATAGGGGGAGCAACTCACATAATCCAGCCCGACCATGTGGCAGAACTCGATGCTATCGGGGTCGCCGCCGTGTTCACCGCAGATGCCCAGTTCCAGATTTGGATTGGCCTTGCGCCCTTTCTCAACGGCCATGCGTACCAATTGGCCAACCCCGTCGCGGTCAAGCGTCTGGAAGGGGTTGGTCGGCAGAATCTTGACTTTGCCCTCGATGCCAGGTTCGGTCAGGCCGTCGACGTACTTGAGCAGGAACTTGCCCTCAGCGTCGTCGCGGCTAAAGCCAAAGGTGGTCTGGGTCAGATCGTTGGTGCCGAAGCTGAAGAAGTCGGCGACGGGGGCGATCTGATCGGCGGTCAGGGCGGCACGCGGCAGTTCGATCATGGTACCAAACTTGTAATCGACGGTCACGCCGCTTTCGGACGTAATCTGCTTAGCTACGGCCTCAAGCTGGCGGCGCACTTCCTTGAGTTCGTTGACGTGGCCGACCAGCGGGATCATGATCTTGGGATGCAGGGTCTTGCCTTCTTTTTCCAGTTCAGTTGCGGCTTCGAGAATGGCGCGGGTCTGCATGACGTTGATCTCAGGGAAGAGCAGGCCCAGGCGGCAGCCACGCAGACCAAGCATGGGATTCATCTCACGCATGGCTCCCACAGCCTCAAGCATCTGGCGTTTCTCCTGAAGCTCCTGTTTGTGACCACCTTTGGTCTCCAGGCGTGTAACCTCGACCAGGAGTTCCTCGTAAGAGGGCAAGAACTCGTGCAGAGGTGGATCGATCAGGCGAATGACGACAGGGTAGCCCTCGCCAGTCTGGGGATCGACCATGGACTCAAAGATACCCTTGAAGTCGGCACGCTGGAAGGGCAACAGTTGGGCAAGTGCGGTCTCTCGTTCCTGCGTACTCTTGGCAAGAATCATCCTCTGTACAATGGGCAGACGTTCTTGCTCCATGAACATGTGCTCGGTACGGCAGAGGCCAATACCCTGAGCACCAAAGGTTACGGCACGCTTGGCATCGCGGGGATAGTCAGCGTTGGCCCAGACGCCCAGGCGACGGTACTGGTCAGCCCACGAGAGTACTTGTTTCAGGTCAACCTCTTTGTCATAATCAGGGTCAACGGTTTTGATAATGCCTGCGAAGACCTCACCGGTCGCGCCGTCAATCGAAATGTCATCGCCTTCTTTGATGACCATGTCAGAGCCAACTACGCGGAACAAGTGCTCAGCCTCGTGGACGCGAATACCTTCACAACCGGCCACACAGGGTAGGCCAAGACCACGTGCTACCACGGCAGCGTGACTCGTCGCACCACCACGCGCTGTCAGAATGCCTTTGGCGACCAGCATCCCATGAACATCATCGGGACTGGTCTCAGGACGTACGAGGACGACTGCTATGCCTGCTTTGCCCATCTCTTCGGCACGATCGGCATCAAAGACGGCCTTACCGCTGGCGGCACCGGGGGAAGCATTCAGTCCCTTGGCGAGTAAGCGACCCTCTTGCTGGGCCTTTTTCTTCTCATTTTCATCGAAACGCGGCAAGAGCAGTTGATAGACCTGGTTGGGATCGGCACGCTTGACTGCTTCTTGTTCAGTGATCAAGCCCTCGTGTACCATATCGGCCAGTACTTTGATGCTGGCGGCTGCACTACGCTTGGCTGAGCGTGTTTGCAGCATATACAGGCGACCTTTTTCAACGGTAAATTCCAGGTCTTGCATATCGCGGTAATGCTGTTCCAGGCGGTTGGCGATATCCTGGAACTGCTGGTAGACCTGGGGCAAATCCTGTTGCAGGCGACTGATCTTAGAAGGGGTGCGGATACCGGCCACCACGTCCTCGCCCTGGGCATTGAGCAAATATTCACCGTAGAGCTGCTTTTCGCCCGTGGCGGGATCGCGGGTGAAGGCGACGCCGGTGCCACTATCGTTACCCATATTGCCGAAAACCATGCTCTGGACGTTCACGGCGGTACCCAGATTGTGCGGAATCTTGTTGAAGTTACGATAATCGATGGCACGCTTGTTATTCCACGAAGCGAAGACGGCTTCGATAGCCTTCTGTAACTGCTGATAGACGTCCGTGGGGAAAGGCTGGCCGGACTGGCGTTCGGCAATCTGCTTGAACTCGGTCACGATTTGCTTAAGGTCATCGGCGGAAAGCTCGGCATCCGTCTTGACACCGGCCTGTTCTTTGTGTTGATCCAGCACGTGTTCAAAGTCATGCGGGTCGGTGTCCAGCACGATCTTGCTGAACATCTGAATGAAGCGGCGGTAGGCGTCATAGGCAAAACGCTCATTGCCGGTTAGCTTTACCAATCCCTGGACAGTGTCGTCGTTGATACCCAGGTTCAGCACCGTATCCATCATACCAGGCATGGAGAACTTCGCTCCTGAGCGTACCGATACCAACAAGGGATTACGCTTGTCACCGAAGCCTTTACCTGTCTGCTCCTCGACAATTTTCAAGCCTGCCTGTACCTGCTCCCACAAACCAGATGGAAAATGCTTGCCTGACTCATAATAAGCGTTACAAGCCTCGGTCGTAATTGTAAATCCTGGCGGAACTGGGAGTCCGGCGTTGGTCATCTCGGACACGCCTGCGCCTTTGCCACCAAGCAACTCGCGCATGCTGGCGTTGCCCTCACTAAAGAGATAGACCCATTTGCGTGGCGAGTTTTTTACTACATCTTCTAATTCTGAATGTGTCGTTTGTTGTGTCAAAATATCCTCCCAAACCTGCTTTTGAGAAATTTTCCATGGAACTCACGCTTACAAGTACGTTTTGACTACATCTCCAGGACAATGCTTTTGGCCCAACGCAATATCCGACGGGCGCGTTGTACATAGATAGCAGCCTGCTCGGCACTGATCACCTGATCGGCCTCCTCTGGCGGTGTGTCGGCATAAAAGGCTTCTGGATGAAATGGTGTCAAGGTGGCCATCTCGGTTTGAATAGCTGGTGGGGCACCTACTGCCGCCCCCAATGTCTCCAGATTGTGGTCGTACATCGTTTTCCGACCGAAGCGTAGCAGACCAACCGCCTGCGCAGCTTTTTCGACAGCTTGGTTACAAAAATCGGCGCAGGCGAAGTGTCGTCCCAGTCCCAGCTCCAAACCCGCCGTCGCCATATCCTGGGCGGCCTCGGCATATAAGCCTATGGCTCCCTGCACATCGCTGCCTGTGGGAGCTTCTTCGTTCTCCTCATCATCCTCAGAAAGAGGACGACTTAATGCAGGCGAGATGGTATGCTGGCTCTGAGTAAGACTAACCCCTTGCTCCAGCAAGCGCTCGATCTCTTCTATATTGCTGTCATCGGAGTTGGCAGAAGAGCCTGTATGCATCTGTGGCATGATGTAATACCCCTTAGTTGCCTTATGAGGTTTAAGCCTGACCTCCACTTAAATAGCTTACCATATGTATCTTATTCCCGATGAGGCTGTGTGTCAATGCTTGAGGGAGGGTTTATGAGTTTTTGCAGAGATATCCTTTTGAAGGAAGGTAAAAAGGAGTGAACAAGTGGAAAAAGCGTATCAAAGAATGCGCCTTAGGACATTGTCCTCTTGTCCACGACAACTGCGAACAGTATTGAGCAACAGGGTAAATATTTAAGAAAAGAAGCCCCACAAGCCGCCTCGTTTCTTTGTTTTATCGAGGATGGTCATATCGAAGATAGCCCCATCAAGGATGGCCCCTCGTATATCGGCCCAACTGAGATCGGCTACTTTGAGATTGGCGGCACTAAGAATGGCCTCTCTGAGATCGGCCTCTCTAAGGTTGGCGGCATGAAGATTGGCGGCATGAAGGTTAGCCATTCTAAGGTCTGTGGCACTGAGGTTAGCCATGGTGAGATTGGCCTCTTTAAAATTTGCCATTTTCAATGTAGCGGCACTGAGGTTAGCCATAGCGAGATCGGCTTTACTGAGGTTGATACCACTAAGATCGATTCCGCTAAGTGTGGCTTTGCTAAGATCAACGGGTACCTGTGGATGTTCTTTTCTCCACTGGTTCCAGTAAACTGCACCTCTTTTAAGAAGATATATGTGTTCTTGCTGTGCCATTGCATTCGTCTCCTTGCCCTGTTAAAACTTCGTACTCATTATAGAGGTGAAAGCTCAAACTTAGCAAGTAATTCTCACTTTTAGGTAAGTGGGGAAATTCGTGCTGGAACTTGCTGATATTCTCTGAAAGGTATTGATATATCGTAAAGTAATATGGTACAATTTATTTCGGGAACTGCACAGTTGCATAAGCATATGAGCTTCTTAAATATGACAGTTTGGGTAAAGAAGGCAAAGGGGACTTCTTTACTATGGCAAGGTTCAAAGAGAGGCAACCCTGCTTGACCATGTTTGCCTTGTGTAACTCTTAAGAGTGTCAAGCTCATTTGGACTTTGCCTATGGTGATGAGCTTTACCTTTCAACTCTGGACAAAGGTGTTCATGGTGGTCGTATGTGCTAGGGAGAGTTCGCGATTTGGATGTTCTCTGTATGCGTATATGGTAACGAAGTGTAGAAAGGATTTGCCCATTAATGGCATCACAACTCCCACGTTCACAGGTCCCGACTTCTTCAGTACTTGATCCTCGGCGTATTTTGGACATGAATTATGCATTCGCGAGTACAGCTATGTTGGTGGCAGCCGTGCGGCTGCGCCTCTTCACCTATTTGGCCCATCAAGCACTTACCCCAGCAGCTCTCGCTGCGCTGGCTCACACTACGCCTGAGGCGACAGAACGCCTCTTAAAAGGTCTGGAAGGACTAGGACTTGTCGAAAGAGAAGGTGACGCCTATCGTTTAACTTCTCTCTCCGACCACTTTTTGGTAGAAGGAAAACCAGGATATCTGGGAGGCGATACGCTGGCAATGCTCGACTATCTCCCAGCTTGGTTTGAACTTGATCGTACAGTACGCACAAGCCAGCCTTATCGGGATTTGGGTGATGCCTCGACAGCCGAGGCATTCTTTGCCCCACGTGTACGCGATCTTTTTCCTCTCGTGCATCCCGTAGCAAAACGTACAGCAGCCATCGTACCTCTAGAAGCTCGTGAACAATCTCCCTTGCATGTACTTGATGTTGGAGCAGGCAGTGCTCCATGGAGTGCTGCTTTTGCTCTCCGCTATCCCTCTGCTCTTGTCACCGCTCTTGATCTGCCCAGTGTAGTGGAACAGGGACGGCAGCAGGTAGCCGAGATGGGATTAAGGGATCGCTACACCTGGATAGAAGCAGACATGGATACGATAGAGTATCCCTCTCGCTCATATGATCTCGTAATCTTAGCGCATGTATGTCGTTTCATTGGTGAAGAGCGTGCGAAAGCCCTGCTCAGAAAGCTTCTACAGAGTCTGCGTCTTGGCGGAACGCTGCTCCTCGCCGATGTCTTTTTCTCGGATGATCGTAGCGGTCCCGCAGCAGCCCTCACGCTCGATCTCTCTATGCTCGTCAATACCGCTCAGGGGTGTATACGGACGTGTAGCGAGGTTTCAGTGTGGTTGAAAGACAGTGGACTCTCGCAGATCCGACGCTTTGATGGCGTGGGACCTTTCCCAATTATTACCGCACAGAAAGGAGAAGACGTATAATGCGCCGAGTTGTCATCACTGGCTTAGGTGTCATTTCACCAGTTGGCATCGGCAAAGAGACATTCTGGAAGAATTTGCTCAATGGGGTTTCGGGAGCTACCACACTTGATCGTGTGACATGCTGCGATCTATTCGGCCAGCACGAATTTGGAGCTCAGGTTGTCTGTGAAGTGGTAGACTTTCATCCAGATGAGCAAAGCGTTCCTGTTGCTTACCACTCTATGGATCGTTTCATTCAGTTCGCCCTTGCGGCGACACATCAGGCAGTTCACGATGCCCATTTGGACCCGGAGGTTGTGGATTGCAGGAGAACAGGGGTATCCCTTGCTACAGCGATCTGTGGCACACAGACGCTGGACCTTGAATTCACCAAGGCCACTGACCAGGGAAAAGAACCTGTGCGCTCCCAAGGGGTATCACCGCACCTCTATGCTGCCGCTATGGGAAACTCGGCGGCTCTCGCCGTGGCCTCACGCTACGGTTTTCAAGGTGAATGTACTACGTTATCGACTGGTTGTATCGCTGGCATCGATGCTATCAACTATGCCTGTGATTGTATTGCCTATGGCGATCATGATGTGATGATTACAGGAGCTTCGGAAGCTCCTATCACTCCAATAACGATTGCGTC
>WNGL01024080.1_pt1 | contig 11759 bp, 19 predicted proteins | sample 5400591 | NCBI WGS metagenome assembly WNGL01 (sample SAMN13153377, study PRJNA577476) | soil metagenome | isolation source: 80 cm soil or saprolite under Garry oak tree replicate 1 | place: USA:California | collected 2016-06-15
GAGGCCCTGAACGAAAAGAACGAGAAGAAGGTCTTCAAGACCTGGTCGCGGCGGAGCACGATCACGCCGGACTTCGTAGGGCACACGCTGGCCGTGCACAACGGGAACAAGTTCATCCCTGTGTACGTGACAGAAAACATGGTCGGCCACAAGCTGGGTGAGTTCGCCGCTACGCGGCTGTTCCGCGGCCACAGCGCCAAAGGGTCGGCGCAAGAGCGCGAGGCCGCGGCGGCCGAGGCGGCCCAGGCGCCGCCGGCGTAAGCGATGGAAGCGCGCGCCATTCAGCGCACGGTCCGCCAGTCGGCGCGGAAGATGCGCCTCGTGATCGACCTGATCCGGGGTCGCGTCGTGCCGGAGGCGTACGCGATCCTGCGGTTCTCGAAGAAGCTCGCGGCCAAGCAGATCCACAAGGTGCTGAAGTCGGCCGTGGCGAATGCTCAGCAGCGGGCCCAGCGGGCGAACGAGGCGTTGGACGTCGACCGGCTGCGCGTGAAGTACGCGGTGGTGAACGAAGGCTCGACGCTCAAACGCTTCACGCCGGCGGCGATGGGGCGCGGCACGCCGATCCTCAAGCGCACCAGCCACGTGGAGATCCGCGTGGCGTCGGAGCCTGCGCCGGCGGCCAAGAACGCCAACCCCGGGGCCACGCCCCGGGGGAAGGCCAAGCCCGGGGGCACGCCCCGGGGGAAGAAACCCAAGGGCAAGGCGAGGGCACGTAAACCGGCGGGCAAGGCGGCGGCGTCCGCCCGGAAAGGGAGCAGGTAACGTGGGCCAGAAGACGCACCCCTACGGGTTTCGGCTCGGGATCGTCAAACCGTGGCGGTCGCGCTACTACGCGCGCCGCAACTTCCCGGAGCTCCTGAAAGAAGACGAGCTGATCCGCAAGTATCTGAAAACGCGGCTCGCGCACGCCGCCATCGCCGACGTGCACATCGAGCGCAAGCCGGGGAAGGTGACGGTGACGGTGCACACGGGCCGGCCCGGCGTGGTGATCGGGAAGCGCGGGGCGGAGGTGGACAAGCTGCGTGATGAGCTGACCCAGCTTACGGGCAAGGAAGTCGGGATCAACGTCGAGGAGATCAAGCGGCCGGAGCTCGACGCCCAGCTCGTGGCGGACAGCGTGGCACACCAGCTGACGCAGCGCATTTCCTTCCGCCGGGCGATGAAGCGGGCAGTGCAGAGCGCGATGCGGATGGGGGATTCAGGGGCGCACCTACTCGACCGGAGTCTGATCGATGCTGGCGCCGAAGCGGGTCAAGTTCCGCAAGCGGTTCAAGGGGCGCACCAAGGGGATGGCGACGAGCGCCAACACGGTCGCGTTCGGGCATTACGGCCTGATGTCGCTCGAGCCGGGGTGGATCAGCAACCGCCAGATCGAGGCGGCGCGCGTCGCGCTCACGCGGGAAATGAAGCGGGGCGGCAAGGTCTGGATCCGGCTGTTTCCCGACAAGCCGATCACCAAGAAGCCGGCCGAGACGCGGATGGGGAAGGGGAAGGGGAACCCCGAGGGGTGGGTGGCGGTGGTGAAGCCCGGCCGCGTGCTGTTCGAGCTCGAGGGCATCGAGGAGCTCCCGGCCCGCCAGGCGCTGGCGCTGGCAGCGGCCAAGCTGCCGATCAAGTCCAAGTTCGTGAGGCGGGAGGAGCGCTGACATGGCAAAGCTGAAACCCGAGGCGCTGCGGGAGCTCAAGACCGAGGAGCTCGAACAGAAGCTGGCGGTGCTGCAGGAGGAGCGGTTCCGGCTGGCGTTCCGCCGCGGCACCGAGGCCGTCGCGAACCCGCTGCAGTTCCGCACCATGCGCCGCGACATCGCGCGCATCGAAACCATTTTGCGCGAGAGGAAGTCCGCATGAGGACGCGCCGCAAGGTTCGCACGGGCGTGGTGGTGAGTGACAAGGCGCAGAAGACCGTCTCCGTGTCCCTGACGCGGCGATTCCCGCACGGCTTCTACGGCAAGCAGGTGGTGCGTACCAAGTGGGTCCACGCGCACGACGAGCAGGGCGCGAAGGTGGGCGACACCGTACGCATCATGGAGACGCGGCCGCTCTCGAAGACGAAGCGGTGGCGGGTGGTCGAAATTGTCGAGCGGGCGCGCTGAGGAAGGGACGGGACCGTGGTGCAGCAGGAGTCGATCCTCAAGATCGCGGACAACTCGGGCGCCCGAAAGGCGCTCGTGATCCGCGTCCTGGGCGGCTCGAAGCGCCGCTACGCGGGGCTGGGCGACATCGTGGTCGTCACGATCAAGGACGCCATCGCCACCGGCCAGGTCAAGAAGGGCGAGGTGGCGAGGGCGGTGATCGTGCGGACCGCCAAGGAAACGAAGCGGAAGGACGGCTCCTACATCCGCTTCGACGAGAACGCCGCCGTGCTCATCACGGATCAGGGCGAGCCGCGGGCCACGCGCATCTTCGGCCCCGTAGGACGCGAGCTGCGCGAGAAGCGGTTCATGAAGATCGTGTCGCTCGCCCCGGAGGTCATCTGACATGAGACGGCTGGTCTATCGCAAGAGTCGCCGCACCCGCGGCGGAGAGCCGCCGCGCCACAAGCTGCACGTGGCGAAGGGCGACACCGTGCGGGTCATCCGGGGCGAGCATCGCGGCCGGGAGGGGAAGGTGCTGGAGGTCCACCCCAAGCGCTTCCGCATCGTGGTGGAGGGGGTCAACATCGTCAAGAAGCACAAGCGCGCCACCACGGCCCAGGGAGAGAGTGGGATCATCGATATTCCGGCGCCGATCGCGGCGTCGAACGTCATGCTCCTCGACCCGAAGTCCGGGGAGCCCACGCGCGTGCGGCGCCGCCGGGACAAGGATGGGACGGTGGAGCGGGTCGCTGTCCGGTCCGGCCAGCCGATCCCGCGGGTGAGGTAGGCGATGGCGGACGAACCCAAGGACGGCGCGACCCCCAACCCCCAAGCCACGCCTGGGGGCCAGGCCACGCCTGGGGGCGCCACGCCCGGGGGCGCCGCGCCCGGGGGCGACGCCCCGGCGCAGCCCGAGGCAGCGTCCCGCAGCAAGGGCAAGGCCAAGGACAAAGGCAGCCCCGACCCCGGGGCCACGCCCCGGGGCAAGACCAAGAAGGGCTCCAAGCCGGAAGCCGCGCCCGAGCCCGCGGGCCCGCCGCCCGAGCCGGCGCCGCGGCCGCGCCTGCGGGAGCAGTACGAGCAGCGGGTGCGGGCCAAGCTGCAGCAGCAGTTCGGCTTCACGAATCCGCACCAGATTCCGCGGCTCGTGAAGATCGTGCTGAACGTGGGGATGGGCGACGCCCCGAAGAACCCCAAGGGGCTGGACGCGGCGGTCGCCGAGCTGGCGGCCATCACCGGGCAGCGTCCCGTGGTGACGCGCGCCAAGAAGGCGATCGCAAATTTCAACCTGCGCGAGGGCGTGCCGATCGGCTGCGCGGTCACGCTGCGCGGCGCCCGAATGTACGAGTTCCTGGATCGGTTCGTCAGCATCGCCGTGCCGCGCATGCGCGACTTCCGCGGGCTCCCGGCGGACAGCTTCGACGGCCGGGGCAATTACACGGTGGGCATCAAGGAGCAGATGATCTTCCCCGAGATCGACTACGACAAAGTGGAGCGGATCCACGGCATGGACATCACGATCGTCACGAGCGCGGGTCGCGACGACGCGGCCCTGGCGTTGCTGCGCGAGCTGGGGATGCCCTTCCGGGGTGAAGCCCCGGTCGCGGCCGCCTAGGAGGGGGGCGAAGCATGGCGAAGCAGTGTTGGATCGAGAAAGTCAAGCGCAAGCCGAAGTTCAAGGTCCGGGCTTACTACCGCTGCCAGCGCTGCGGCCGGAGCCGAGGCACGCTGCGGAAGTTCGGACTGTGCCGCATCTGTTTCCGCGACCTGGCGCTGCGCGGGGAGATTCCCGGCGTGCGCAAGGCCAGCTGGTAAAGGACGGAAGAACGCGAATGAACGTGACTGATCCCGTCGCCGACATGCTCACGCGGGTGCGCAACGCCTGCCAGGCGGGCCACCGGCGGGTTGACATGCCGGTGTCGAAGCTGAAGGTGGAGATCGCGCGCATCCTGCGCGACAACCATTATCTCCACGACTACCAGGTGCTGGATGACGGCCGGCAGGGGCTGCTGCGCGTCCATCTCAAGTACCACAACGACGCGCCGGTCATCCGCGAGCTGCAGCGGGTCTCCGCCCCGGGCCTGCGCCGCTATGTGAAGGCGCGCGAGATCCCGCGCGTGAAGAACGGCCTCGGCATGGCGATCCTGTCCACGCCCCGGGGCCTGATGTCGGACCGTGAGGCCCGCACCGCCCGCGTGGGCGGCGAGCTGCTCGCGGTGGTCTGGTAGGAGGCGTCATGTCGCGCATCGGCAGACGACCCGTGCCGCTCCCTGCGGGTGTCACGGTCCACATCGAGGGCCTGAAGGTCACCGTCAAGGGGCCGAAGGGCGAAATCAGCCGCACCATTCACGCGGAGCTCAGCGTGGCCGTCGAGGACGGCACGGTCGTCGTGCGGCGGCCGTCCGACGAGAGCCGCCACAAGGCGCTCCACGGGCTCACGCGCACGCTCGTGGCCAACATGGTCGAGGGCGTCACCAAGGGCTTCAGCAAAGCGCTGGAGATCCAGGGCGTGGGCTACAAGGCGGAGCCCAAGCCGTTCGGCGTGCAGCTCGTCGTCGGGTTCTCGCACCCCGTTCCCTACCACGCACCCCAGGGGATCAAGATCACGGTGGACAACAACGTGCTCGTCAAGATCGAGGGTGTGGACAAGGAGCTGGTCGGCCAAGTGGCGGCCGAGCTCCGCAACGTGCGGCCGCCGGAGCCGTACAAGGGCAAGGGCATCCGCTACGTCGGGGAGCAGGTGCGACGCAAGGCCGGCAAGACCGCGCAGGCGGCGACCAAGTAGCCATGCGATCGATCCGCAAGATCAAGACGCGGCAGCAGCGCCGTGCGTGGCGGCACCTCCGCGTGCGTAAGAAGGTGCGCGGCACCGCGACGCTGCCGCGGCTGGTCGTGTTCCGCTCGTCCAAGCACATCTACGCCCACCTCGTCGACGACGAGCGCGGTGTCCCTTTGCTCGGCGGGTCCGATCGCTCCGAGGGGCTGCAGGTCGAGGGCAAGGGCAAGACGGCGAAGAGCTTCGCCCTGGGGCAGCTGGTCGCGGTTCGGGCCAAGAGCCAGGGCATCACGAAGGTCGTATTCGATCGGGCGGGCTATCGGTATCACGGGCGCGTCAAAGCGGTGGCCGACGGCGCGCGCAAGGGCGGACTGGAGTTCTGATGATCGACGACATGCAGCAGCCCGGCGCAGCGGCGTCTCCGGAGACAGCGGGGACGCAGCAGCCCACTCCGAGCGGCCCGGCAGCCGCTCCCTCTCCCCCTCCCCCTCCCCCTCCGCCGCCTCCGCACCGGCCGCCCCGCGGGCCTGGTGGTCGGGGTGGCGGAGGGGGGGGCGGAGGGGGGCGCGGCCGCGGGCGAGGTGGTGAAGGGGGGCGCCGCGACACTGGTGAGCGCCAGCGGGAAGGCGACGGGCTGATCGAGAACGTGATCGCCATCAACCGCGTCGCCAAGGTGGTCAAGGGGGGCCGCCGCTTCGGCTTCAATGCCTTGGTGGCCGTGGGCGATGGCCAAGGCCGCGTCGGGATCGCAACCGGGAAGGCCAACGAGGTCAGCGAGGCGGTGCGCAAGGCGGTCGAAGCCGCGCGCCGCAAGTTGCTGGAGATCCCCCTCACCGGCGGCACGATCCCGCACGAGGTGATCGGCCATCACGGGGCCGGTCGGGTGCTCTTGAAGCCGGCCGCCACCGGCACGGGCGTCATCGCGGGAGGACCGGTGCGGGCCGTGCTCGAGTGCGTCGGCGTGCGGGACATCTTGACCAAGAGCCTGGGCTCGACCAATCCGCACAACATGGTGCGGGCGACGCTGGATGGGCTGCTGCTTCTGACGACCCCGCGGCGGGTGGCCCGCGAGCGCGGCATCGAACCCGAGTCGATTCCGTACAAGCCGCGTCAGGGGGCCACCCGTGAGTAGGCATCCGCCCACCAGGAAATACCGCAAGCGCAAGCCGGGTCGCGACCGCCTGCTGCCGCCTCCCGGAAAGGCCAAGCTGCGGATCCGGCAGCGCCGCTCCGGGATCGGCCGGCCCGCGGTGGAGCGGCGGACACTCGAGGCGCTGGGGCTGAGACACCACCAGGATGTGATCGTCAAGGCGGATCACCCGGCATTGCGCGGCATGCTCGACCGGGTGCGCCACCTCGTCGAGGTAACGCCGGCGAAGGCCGGGGACTGATCGATGGCGAAGGCGCCGCGGAAGACGCAACGGAAACCGAAAGCACCGAGGCGGGCCAAGCCGAAAGCTGCCGCGCCGGCAGTGCAACGGATCACGCTGCAGACCCTCAAGGCCCCGGCGGGCTCGCACCGCGCCAGGATCCGCAAGGGCCGCGGGCCGGGCTCCGGGATCGGCAAGACGGCCGGCCGCGGGGGCAAGGGTCAGACGGCTCGCAGCGGCGGTCAGACCCGCCCGGGGTTCGAAGGCGGACAGATGCCGCTGATCCGCCGCATCCCCAAGCGGGGGTTCACGAACCCGTTCAAGCAGGCGGCCCAGGTCGTGAACGTGAGATACCTGGCGAAGCTCGCCGCCGGGGTGGAGGTCACTCCCGAGACCCTCTTCGGCGCGGGCCTCGTGCGGCGGCCCGACCACCCGGTCAAGCTGCTCGGCATGGGTGACGTGGGCCGGAAGTTCCTCGTGAAAGGCGTCGCCGTCTCCGCCTCCGCGCGCGCGAAGATCGAGCAAGCGGGCGGCACCATCGAGGCCTGAGTCGCCCATGGCATTCCGGTTACCCGCCTGGCTGAACGTCTTCAAGCTCCCGGACGATCTCTGGGAGAAGTTCTCCGTCACCTTCTTGTGCCTGTTGGTGTACCGCACCGGCGCCCACATCGCGACGCCAGGGGTGAACGTGCAGGCGCTCGCCGACTTCCTGCGGAACCAGGGGCAGGGGACGCTGTTCAGCCTCTACGACCTGTTTGCGGGGGGGGGGTTCTCGCGGGCCACGGTGTTCGCGCTGGGGATCATGCCCTACATCTCGGCGAGCATCGTCTTCCAGCTCGCGGCCCCCGTGTTCCCGGTCGTCGAGAAGATGCAACGGGACGAGGAAGGACGGAAAAAGCTCACGCAGTGGACGCGCTACCTCACGGTCCTCCTGTGTGTCTTCCAAGCCTATGGATACGCGGTCTTCACGGCGCAGCTCCCCGGCGCCGTGGCGGATCCGGGGTGGGGCTTCCGCATGACCACCGTGCTCACGCTGTCCACGGGCGGGATTTTCGTGATGTGGCTCGGGGAGCAGATCACGGAGCGCGGGATCGGCAACGGGGCGAGCCTGCTGATCTTCTTCTCGATCATCGAGCGGATCTGGCCCGAGACGTTGCGGACGGTCGAGGCGCTCAAGGCGCACTCGCTCACGTTTCCGGTGCTCCTGGTGGTGCTCGGCGTGATGGTCCTCGTCGTCGCCGGGACGGTGGCGGTGACGGTGGCCGCGCGGCGCATCCCCATCCAGATCCCGCGCAAGGTGATCGGCCGGGGCCGGATCCGCGAAGGCCAGAAGACCTTCATCCCGCTGCGCATCAATTCGTCGGGCGTGATGCCGATCATCTTCGCGCAGTTGGCGGAGTACTTCAGTGTGACGTCGTGGGTGTACGTCATCTCGAGCGCGGCGCTGATCGTGTTCTTCGCCTACTTCTACACGTCGATCATCTTCAACCCGGTGGACCTGGCGGAGAACCTCAAGAAGCAGGGCGGCTTCATCCCCGGCGTGAAACCGGGCGCGGCGACCGCCGACTACATCGACGAGGTGCTGTCCCGGATCACCTTTCCCGGCGCCCTGTTTCTCACCTTGGTGGCGATGCTGCCGATCGTCGTCTCCAACGTGCTCAACATGCCGTTCGGCTTCGGCGGCACGGCGCTGCTGATCGTCGTGGGCGTCGCCCTCGATACCGTGCAGCAGGTGCAGCAGCACCTCCTGCTCCGACATTACGACGGATTCATGAAGGAAGGTCGCGTCAAGTTCCGCGGGCGCCGCGGCGCCATGTAGCCAGGCGTGTTCATCCTGCTGCTCGGCGCACCCGGCGCGGGCAAGGGCACCCAGGGGAAGCTGCTGGCGGAGCGGCTGGGCCTCCCCAAGATCACGACCGGCGACCTCCTGCGCGCCGCCGTGCGCCACGAGACGCCCCTCGGACAGGAAGCGAAGCGCTACATGGAGCAGGGGAAGCTCGTCCCCGACGCCGTCATCCTCGGCCTCATCAAGGACGAGCTAGCGAAGCCCGAAGCCGCCCGGGGCGCGATCCTCGACGGCTTTCCGCGGACCGCCACGCAGGCCGAGCTGGTGGACCGGACTCTGGCCGAGCGCGGGCAGCGCCTCAACCACATCATCCTGCTCGACGTCGCCGAGGACGAGCTGGTGCGGCGCCTGCAGGGGCGCGCCGGCATCGAGGGGCGTTCCGACGATACACCGGAAGCCATCCGCACGCGGCTCCAGGTGTACCAGCGCGACACGGCCCCCTTGATCGCCCACTACGCGCAGCGCGGCAACGTGCGGCGCGTGCCGGCGACGGGCCCGATCGAGGAGATCGCGACCGAGATCAAGCGCGTCATCGGGCGATGATCACCATCAAGTCGCCGCGCGAGATCGACACGATGGCCGCAGCCGGGCGCATCGTGGCGGAGACACTCGCAGTCGTGGCGAAAGAAGTCCGGCCGGGCGTCTCGACCGCGGCGCTCGACCGGATCGCTGAGGACTTCATTCGCAGCCATCCCGGAGCGCGCCCCTCGTTCAAAGGCTTGTACGACTTTCCGGCCACGCTCTGCACGTCCATCAACCAGGAAGTGGTGCACGGCATCCCGTCGCCCAAGCGGGTGCTCAAGGAGGGCGACCTCTTGAGCGTGGACGTGGGCGTGTGGCTCGAAGGGTTGCACGCCGATTCGGCGGCGACGTTCCCTGTCGGTCCGGTGCTACCCGAGGCGGAGCGGTTGCTCCAGGTCACCCAGCAGGCGCTGGCCGCGGGGGTGGCTGAGGCGCGCGCCGGCAATCATGTCGGTGACATCGGCCATGCGGTGCAGGGCGTGGCCGAGGCGGCGGGCTATTCAGTCGTGCGGGAGCTCGTAGGCCACGGGATCGGCGCCAGCTTCCACGAGGAGCCCCAGGTGCCGAACTACGGCAAGCCCAAGCGGGGTCCCAGGCTCGTGGCCGGGATGACGATCGCGATCGAGCCGATGGTGAACGTGGGAGGCCCCGAGATCCGCACCCTCGACGACAAGTGGACCGTGGTGACCGAGGACGGCTCGCTCTCGGCGCACTTCGAGCACACGGTCGCGGTCGACGAGAACGGCGGCCCGCCCCGGATTCTGACGAAGGCGGGGTGAGGTCGGTTCCGATGAAGACGCTGATCGTGGCCCTGTGCGCGCTGCCACTGTTGCAGCAACGGGCCGACGAGTTGCGGATCTTCAAGACGTGGCTCGATCGCGAGCATCCAGGCTACTCGAGCGACGAGGGGCCCGCCCAGTTTCAGAACCGCACCGTGGATGCGGCGTATCCAGGACGGCGCTTCTACTACGTCCTCACGTACCCGAGGGGCATAGGCATTCTCCCGAATGCCCTATCGCTCGTCGCTCAGATGGACGAGCATGGCACCGTGATGCCCCTCAGTCTCTCCTCCCCGGCGACGTATCGTCCCGGCCTTCGCAGAGTCACGACGCCGCAGCACGCCCGGCAGGCGGCAGCCGCAGTCCTGATCCTCGCCCTGGGTGATCCGGGGCAGCGGCGCTGGAAGTTCCAGGAGGATCGGTTCACGGTCGCGCGAAACAAGAACGGTTGGGTTTGCACGTATTCGTACGGGGCCACGTATCAGTCACGGGTCACGTTCGATCGGAACGGCGCGCTGACCACCATCGACCCGAGAACGCCGCCCGTTCCGTAGCCCTAGCGCTGCTCCGCACCTGGCTGAAACTTTCATCTCCCCACTTCCACGCCGAGCCGAGCATGCCTCAGCACAAGTTCCTCCTCGACGAGTCGCGCCTTCCCAAGGCCTGGTACAACATCAACGCGGACATGCCGGTCGCGCCGGCGCCGGTGCTCCACCCCGGCACGAAAGAGCCGGTGACGCCCGACTTTCTCTCCGTGCTCTTCCCCATGGGGCTCATCATGCAGGAGGTGAGCCCGGAGCGGTGGATCGAGATCCCCGAGCCGGTGCGCGACGTGTACCGCTTGTGGCGCCCCACCCCGCTGCACCGCGCCGTACGCATGGAGCGCGCACTCGATACGCCGGCGCACATCTACTACAAGTACGAGGGTGTCTCCCCGGTGGGCTCGCATAAGCCGAACACCGCCGTCGCCCAGGCCTTCTACAACAAGCAGGAAGGCGTGAAGGCCCTCACCACCGAGACGGGGGCGGGGCAGTGGGGCAGCGCGCTCGCCATGGCCTGCAGCTTCTTCGGCATCGATCTCGAAGTCTTCATGGTGAAGGTGTCGTATCAGCAGAAGCCGTACCGCCGGATCATCATGGAGAACTACGGGGCGAGCGTGTACGCGAGCCCGACGGACCGCACCCAGTACGGTCGCCGCGTGCTCGCAGAGGACCCAAAGTCCAACGGCTCCCTCGGGATCGCCATCTCGGAGGCCGTGGAGACGGCCGCGACGAGCGGGGGGCGCAAGAAATACAGCCTCGGCTCGGTGCTGGGCTTCGTGCTGATGCACCAAACGGTGATCGGGCTCGAGGCGCTCGAGCAGCTGGAGATGGCCGGGGAGTATCCCGACGTCGTGATCGGCTGCGCGGGGGGCGGCTCCAACTTCGGCGGCTTCGCGTACCCCTTCCTGCACAAGAACCTGACGGAGCGGAAGGGGACCAAGGTCGTCGCGGTGGAGCCGGCGTCGTGCCCGTCCCTGACCAAGGGCAAATACACCTTCGATTACGGCGACACCGCGGCCATGGCCCCGATCGTCAAGATGTACACCCTCGGCCACACGTTCATGCCGCCGGGGATCCACGCCGGCGGGTTGCGCTACCACGGCATGGCGCCGAGCCTCAGCGCCCTGGTCGCGCACGGCGACATCGCAGCGCTCGCGGTGAAGCAGCTGGCGACGTTCGACGCGGCGGTGCAATTCTCGAAGGCCGAGGGGATCATCCCCGCCCCCGAATCGGCGCACGCGATCCGCGTGGCGATCGACGAGGCGCTTGCGTGCAAGCGTGAGGGCAAGCGGCGCGTGATTGCTTTCAACCTGTCGGGCCATGGGCACTTCGACATGGGGGCCTACGAAGCCTACCACCAGGGGAAACTCGAAGACTACGAATACCCGGCCGCGCGGGTGGAAGAGGCGATGAAGCAGCTGCCGCAGGTGCCGGCGGGCGTGGCCTAGGGGAGCGAGCGGGCGAGCGACTCGGCCTCCGACAGCAGGCTGGTCCCCGCCGCGGGCTCCGACAGCGCCGCGACGTTGACCCGGACGTTTTCCAGGGCGCCCGCCAGCGCAGCCCGGGCGAGGGCTCCGGCAACACGCGCGTCCGCGCGAGCGCTCTGGTTGCCACTCTCGCCGATCTCGCCGGCCAACGCGATCAGCCGAACCGCCGCCCGCGCCGTGGCAAGGGGTGGCTGGGCGGCGCCGAGGAGCGCGTCGTCGATCGCCCGCCCGCGCCCCGGCGCGTCTTTGGGCTGCCGGTAGGCCTCCCTCGCGTGCGTGTAGGCGGCCGCATCATCGTCCACCAGCCGCCGTAGCTCCGCGCGCAGGGCGTCCGCTTCAGCCTGAATCTCGCGGGTCCT
>WNGL01008797.1_pt1 | contig 11757 bp, 13 predicted proteins | sample 5400591 | NCBI WGS metagenome assembly WNGL01 (sample SAMN13153377, study PRJNA577476) | soil metagenome | isolation source: 80 cm soil or saprolite under Garry oak tree replicate 1 | place: USA:California | collected 2016-06-15
GGGGGAGCGGCTTGGACCAAGCAAGGCTGCGCGGCGCAAAACACCACCGTCGATTTGCTGCCGAGACCATCGAGCTCGGCAATGAGCCGCCGCTTTCGGTCGACGGCGGTACCGGCGGCTTGGTCGATCGCCGGCGCTTGTCAGTACAGTGGTTTAGCGGAACGATTCTGACCGGCTTGTGCGGCGCTGCTCTTATGGGTGGCGCCGTTTTCGCTTCGCTCGACGGTGAGACCAGTTTTGCCAGCGCGCCTGAGCGCGTCGGCAGCGCGTTGCGCGGCGCCATCTCCAGCATCGGCGACCGGCTGAGCGGCTTGCGCAAGACGGATCGGCTTCCAGCGCTGATCGAACCGAGCGTCGCGCGGCAAGTCCTACGCGTTCCGACCCTGTCGCGCCTGCGCGATCGCGAACTCGTGCATGTGCGGCCTTATGTGCGCGTCAGCGGCAATCTTTCGCTCACGGTCACCGATCTCTCCGCCAATATCCCTTCCTACAACCCGCAAAAACTCCTCGCCGATTCAGTTGCCGGCGACGATAAAACGCCGGCGGCCGAACCCGAGGCCGAGGTTACTTTCGTCACCTGCGACCTCGCCCCGGCGGCGAAGGTGTCGTCCGGCATTTGCGATCTCAATTCGCTCGTGACGAAAGTGAAATCCTCGACGCTGCTGTCGCTCGATGAAGTGCAGGCCCGTGTGCAGGACACGCTCGCGCGGTCCGCGACCGGTTCGATCGTGGCGCTCAATACCGGCGCGCCGAACATCAAACTAAGCTACGCCGCCGAGAACGATCCGGGCGCTTATTTCGGTTTCGTGCCGCGGGTAGTGCCGGAGAATGTCACGCTCTTGCCGAAGACCAGTCAGCTTGGCGGAACCACCGACTGGAGCGAGCGCATCGTTCCTCTCAAACGCGGCGAGACGGTCGGCTCCATCCTGCGCGAACTCGGCGCCACGCCCGAGGAAATCAAAAGCATCGTTACCGTGATCGGCCCGGCGGCGATCGACCCCGGCACCAAGGAAGGCCAGAAGGTGCGCGCCTTGATGGCGCCGACCGGGCTCGGCCATATGCAGCCGCTGCGCGTCATCATCGCCGGCGACAACGGCATTACCGCTGCGGTAGCGCTGTCCGATCTCGGCAAATACGTGCCGGTCGACATCCGCAATATCGATACCGAAACCGCCGAGGCGAGCGACGAGCAAACCGCCGACGATGGCAGCGGCGTGCGCCTCTATCAGAGCCTCTATGAGACGGCGCTGCGCAACCATGTGCCGGGTCCGGTGATCGCGGAGTTGGTGCGCATTTTCTCCTATGATGTTGACTTCCAGCGCAAGGCGCTGCCGGGCGACAGTTTCGATCTCCTCTATTCCGACGACGAAAGCGGCGAAGGCCGCAGCGAAGTGCGCTACGCCGCACTCACAGTCGGCGGCGACAGCAAGCGGTATTACCGTTTCCAGACCGCCGACGACGGCCTTTACGACTACTATGACGACGGCGGCGTGAGCGCCAAGAAATTCCTGGTGCGCAAGCCGGTGGCCGCCGGCATGATGACCTCGTCGTACGGCTGGCGCACCCATCCGCTGCTGCACATCAGCGAATTGCATACCGGCGTCGATTGGGCCGCGCCGCCCGGCACCCCGATCTTCGCCGCCGGCAACGGCGACATCGAGGAGATCGGATCGAAGGGCGGCTATGGCAAATATGTGCGCCTGCGCCACGCCAATGGCTACGAGACCGCTTACGGCCATCTCACCGCGTTTGCGCGCGGCCTCGACGTCGGCAGCCACGTTCGCCAAGGTCAGATCATCGGCTTTGTCGGTTCGTCCGGCCTGTCGACCGGCTCACACGTGCATTTCGAAATCATAATCAATGATCGCTTCGTCAATCCGATGACGATCAAATTGCCGCGCGGCCGTGTGCTCGCCGGCGCGACACTCGCCGCTTTCGACCACGAGCGCGATCAACTCGACGCCGTGTTGTCGCGCGCAGCCGCGGGGCGCATAGCGCAAGCGCGTTAGCCGATTTCAGTCTAAGATCGGACCGTCGCTTTTCTGCGCAACGCAGCACACAAGCGAGAGTGCCGTGTCCAACAGTGCAAACGCCACCGATCTCATCGCCGTGCGCTCCAGCCGGCTATGGGCGCTGTTTCATCTCAACTGCACGCGGTTGCTGTTCCCCGCGAGCATGATTGCCGACCACATTGGTGTGTCTACCGTCAACGTCGATTTCTGGCTCACGCCGTGGCGGCGCATCGACGAGCATCTGCCGCTCAGCCATATCGCCGAGGTCACGCATGTGCGCGGATTTTTCTGGGATGCGATCAGCGTCGAGAGTTCGGGCGGGCTCAATCCGCTGCGCGTCTTCGGCGCGCCGAAACCGCAGGCGCGCTATTTCGTCGAACATGTACGCGCGCGGCTGAACGAAACCGCGCCGCTTGCGCCGGCGCCGGCGACGCGGCGGTAAGGCCTGCTCCGCTCATTCCCGCGGATGCGGGAATCCAGGAAAAGTGTGATCATGCTCTGCAGTCCGCTGGGTCCCCGCTTTCGCGGAGACGAGCGGATAGCACAGGCAACGCCTTTTCGTTACGCCGCCGCGGCAGCGACGGTGGCGCCGTTGAAGACGAGACCGTCGCGACCCGCCGCGATTTTCACTTTCTCGCCGTCCTTGATGCGGCCGGAGAGAATGAGCTCGGCCAGTGGATCCTGCACCGATTTCTGGATCACGCGTTTGAGCGGCCGCGCGCCATAGGCGGGATCGTAGCCTTTGTCGGCCAGCCAATCGCGCGCCTTGGCGTCTAGTGCGATCGCGATCTTGCGCTCTTCGAGCAGCTTCTGCAGCCGCTCCATCTGGATATCGACGATACGGCCCATATGCTCGCGCTTGAGCCGATGGAACAGGATGATCTCGTCGACGCGGTTCAAGAACTCGGGCCGGAAATGCGCGCGCACGTCGGCCATCACCAAATCACGGACTTTGTCGGTGTCTTCGCCCTCGGGCTGCACCACCAGATATTCGGCCCCGAGATTCGAGGTCATCACGATCAGCGTGTTGCGGAAATCGACCGTATGGCCCTGGCCGTCGGTCAAGCGGCCGTCGTCGAGGACCTGAAGGAGCACGTTGAAGACGTCCGGATGCGCCTTCTCGATCTCGTCGAACAGCACGACCTGATAGGGCCGCCGCCGTACCGCTTCAGTCAGCGCGCCGCCTTCGTCATAGCCGACATAGCCGGGCGGCGCGCCGATCAGCCGCGCGACCGAATGCTTCTCCATATATTCCGACATGTCGATGCGAATGAGCGCGTGCTCATCGTCGAACAAAAATTGCGCCAGCGCCTTGGTCAGCTCGGTCTTGCCGACGCCGGTCGGGCCCAAGAACATGAACGAACCGATCGGCCGGTTCGGGTCCTGCAGGCCGGCGCGCGCGCGCCGCACCGCAGTCGCGACCGATTGCACCGCCTCGGCCTGGCCGACCACGCGTTTGCCAAGCTGCTCTTCCATGCGCAGGAGCTTCTCGCGCTCGCCTTCAAGCATGCGATCGACCGGAATGCCGGTCCAGCGCGACACCACTTGCGCCACATGGTTCGCCGTCACCGCCTCCTCGGCGAGCATGCCGACCGCACCGGCGCCCGCCGCCGCAGCGCCGGCATCGGTGGATTTCAGCTTGCCTTCGAGCTGCGGGATGACGCTGTACTGCAATTCGCCGGCGCGCTGATAATCGCCGCGGCGGATCGCGTCGGTGAGATCGTACTTCGCCTTGTCGAGCTGCTTCTGCAATTCGGCGGCGGACGAGAGCTTGTCCTTCTCGGCCTTCCATTTCGCGGTCAGGGCATCGGACTTTTCCTGCCAAGTGGCGAGATCCTTTTCCAGCCGCTTGAGCCGGTCCTTCGATGCCGGATCGCGCTCCTTCTTCAGCGCCTGCTGCTCGATCTTGAGCCGGACGATTTCGCGGTCGAGATTGTCGAGCTCTTCCGGCTTGGAATCGATCTGCATGCGTAAGCGCGCCGCCGCCTCGTCGACGAGATCGATCGCCTTGTCAGGCAGGAAGCGGTCGGTGATGTAGCGGTGCGACAAGGTCGCGGCCGCCACCAGCGCGGCGTCGGTGATCTTCACCTTGTGATGCGCTTCGTATTTTTCCTTCAAGCCGCGCAGGATCGAGACCGTGTCCTCGACCGTCGGCTCGTCGACGTAAACCGGCTGGAACCGCCGCGCCAGCGCCGCGTCTTTCTCGACGTGTTTCTTGTATTCGTCGAGCGTGGTGGCGCCGATACAGTGCAGTTCGCCGCGCGCGAGCGCAGGCTTGAGCAGGTTCGACGCATCCATCGCGCCGTCGGCCTTGCCGGCGCCGATGATGGTGTGCATCTCGTCGATGAACAGGACATAGGCGCCGGCCGCGCCGACGACCTCTTGAAGCACGGCTTTGAGCCGCTCCTCGAATTCGCCGCGATATTTGGCGCCGGCGATCATCGCGCCCATGTCGAGCGCGAGCAATTTCTTGTCCTGCAAACTCTCCGGCACGTCGCCGTTGACGATGCGCAGCGCCAGACCTTCGACGATAGCCGTCTTGCCGACGCCGGGCTCGCCGATCAGCACCGGATTGTTCTTGGTCCGGCGGGAGAGCACCTGGATGGTGCGGCGAATTTCCTCGTCGCGGCCGATCACCGGGTCGAGCTTGCCGTCGCGCGCCGCCTGGGTGAGGTCGCGCGCATATTTCTTCAGCGCATCATAGGCGTTCTCGGCCGAGGCCGAGTCGGCGGTGCGGCCCTTGCGCAGCGCTTCGATCGCGGCATTGAGCGTTTGCGCGGTGACGCCGGCGTTTTTGAGGATTTTGCCGGCCTCGCTCGATTTGTCCAAAGCCAAGGCGAGCAGGAGCCGCTCGGCTGTGACGTAGCTATCGCCGGCCTTCTCGCCGGCTTTTTCGGCAGCGTCGAACACGCGGGCCAGCGCCGGGTCGAGATAAATTTGCCCGGCGCCGCCGCCCGAGATCTTCGGCCGCTGGTCGAGCGCCGCCTCGACGGCGGCGAGCGCCGCGCGCGAATTGCCGCCGGCGCGATCGATCAGCCCCGCGGCAAGCCCCTCGGGGTCATCGAGCAGGACCTTGAGCAGATGCTCGGGGGCGAATTGCTGGTGTCCCTCGCGCTGGGCGAGCGACTGGGCAGACTGAACGAAACCGCGGCTGCGGTCGGTATATTTCTCGAAATTCATGTCCCTTCCCTCGGCCTATTCCGGCGCCCTAGGGCAGGATGTTTTTACCTCCACTCATTCCCGCGCAAGCGGGAATCCAGTTCCTTCTGCAACGACCTGGGTCCCCGCCTTCGCGGGGACGAGCGGGGAAGCCATCATGCCCCAATAACAAGGCGCGGCCGGAACATCGTCATTGGGTTGTCAGGATGGGGCCGGCGCTTCCATGACTTACGTCAAACGACGAAATTCAACGGAGTTCCGACACCCGCGGCGAATGCCGCAAAGGCCATCCGCCGGATGTAATATGGTGTGGGTAAAAGCCCGGAAAAGAGGTCGGGCCCAAATTCCGGATAGCCGGCCGATGGTCACATCCGCAACAGCCGCTTGGCGTTGCCGGAGAGGATCTTGGCTTTGTCCTCGTCGCACAGCGGCACCGATTCCATCCATCTGGTCCCCGGCGGGTTCGGCACGAACGGCCAATCGACCGCAAACAGGATGCGATCGATGCCCATTTCCATGACACAGCACAGCAGCGCCGGATTGGAAAAATTGCCGCTCGTGGTGACGTAAAAATTATTGCAGAAAATGTCGCGGAAATTCGCCGCCTTGCCGCCCGGGCGCTTGAGCGTGGTGTCGATGCGCCAGACCAGAAACGGCAGCGTCTCGCCGAGATGGCCGAGGATGATTTTGAGCTTCGGATATTTCTCGAACACGCCGGAGAGCACGAGGTGAATGGCAAGCGTCGCGGTCTCGACCGTATAGCCCCAGGTGGCGCGCGTGATCATCGGGAAGTCCTTGGCGTAATCCTCGTAATAGATGCGCATCACGTCGGGCTGCGGCAGCGACGGATGCATGTAGATCGGCAGATCGAGCTTCTCGGCGCGCGCATAGATCGGCCAAAAGCGTTTGTCGTCGAGGAAGACGCCATTGGCGAGCCCGTGCAGCATGGCGCCCTTGAAGCCAAGCGCGGCGGTGCGTTCGAGCTCGTCGGCGGCGGCTTCGGGTACCGCGGTCGGCAGCGCGGCAAAGGCGGCGAAGCGCTGCGGATTTTTGGCGACCACCTGATGCAGGCGGTCGTTGACGCGGCGCGCGATCGCGGCGGCGGTCTCGGCGGGCAGCTTCTGCGTCGACGGCGCGCCGTGCGAGAGCACCTGAATGTCGATTAGGGCCTCGTCCATCTCCTTGAGCCGCAGCGCGCCGAGATCTTTCAGCCGGTTATATTGCTCGCCGGGCCGGCCGGCTTCACCGCCGGTAAAGGTCTTTTCCAGTTCGTCGTCCCAATAATGCTCTTCAATTGCGATGACCGGACAATGCGGTTTCTTGAACATTTTCCCCTCCCCGTTTGCGTCCCTTTGCATCCATCACAGCGGATGCTGGCGGTAATATTCGGCGTCCTCGGTACTTTGCGTCCAGCCGTTGCGACCGCGCCATTCGAAATGGCGAGCGCTCATGTCGGCTCCGTAGCGGACGCGAAACAGCAGCGTACGCCGCGGCCCGTTGGCATATTCGTGAACCTCGCCGGGCGGATGCACGACGAAGGCGCCGGGCTTGACCGCAACCGTTTCGCGTGGCGTGCGCATCACTCCGCCGCCTTCGAAACAGAAATAGATTTCGGTCGCATGTGGATGGCAATGATAAGGGCTGATCTGGCCAGGCTCCCAGCAGGCGACGGTGACGTCGCCCTCTTCGATGCGGCCGAGGATTTTCTCGACATGCTTCTTGGGATTGAACTCGGCTTCGTCCGTCAGGCTGAAAACCCGCATGGATCGCTCCTTGGTCCGGCACACCGCTTTGCGTGCGGCGAGAATGCGGCAAGCCCCGCGCTACTTGCAACGCTGACCTGTCTCGGGGCAGCATAGCAACTGCGCGAGTCGGTTGTTTAATGGACAACACGAGGGAGATTACGCCGGGCGAGGGCAGCGAAGCTGCCAGAGGGACACGACCCTTGGGGACACCACCCTTGGGCACGACCTTGGGGACACGACAATGGCCCATCGCATGGCTCAACTTGCCGGTAAGGTTCACCTCGGCACCCCTGCGCTTGCTACTGCGCTTGCGCGCATCCAATCGGCGGTGATTTTCGGATCAATCGGCAGCGGGCTTCTTGCCTGCGCGCTCGGCTCGATCGTCTACGACATCGGCCGCGCATTCGCCGCCTGGTGAGCGCCGCTGCCCTGCATCCGGGATACGGTTGCGACACCCTCGCCTTCTGCAAGCCGCGCCTGATAAACTGCCTGCCTATGCAACGATAAGATTGTTGAGGGAGGCCGTGATGGCAAAAGCTTATTGGATCGCGACTTATTTTTCGATTTCGAACCCGGATGCGCTAGCCGAATACGCCAAGCTTGCTGGACCGGCGATCGCCGCTGGCGGCGGCCGCTTTCTCGCCCGCGGCACCGCCGCCAAGGCCTATGAGAAAGGCGTCAAGCAGCGCGTCGTGCTGGTCGAGTTCGACAGCGTGGAAAAAGCCGCGGCTGCCCATGACAGTCCGGGTTATCAAGCGGCGCTGAAAGTGCTCGGCAATGCCGTGGAGCGCGATCTGCGCATCGTCGAAGGACTGGCCTGAACGTTTCGCGAAAAAGTAATCCTCAGCCCCGGCTCTGCTCGAACATCCGCTCGCCCTGCAGGTCGATGATCTGGCGCGCCTTGTTGATCGTAAAGGTCACGGCGTCGTCATAGGCCGCGTAAGCGTCGGCACGGATGAAGCGATGCTCCTTGCGCTCGCCGCCGACCTCGCGCTCGATCGTGCCCGCCGTCTGGTAATGACCATCGTTCTTGAACGGCGCGGCGCGAATGACGAAGCCTTTGTATTCGACCGGATCGGCCGCTTTGGCCGGCTCGGCACGCCGGCCGAACAAAGCGCTCCAAAACGACATCACGGCCTCCATTCGCTTCTTGCCGTTGCGCTCTCCGCCGTTGCGACCGCGGCATTCCCGGCGCCGGCGTTGTCAGGTTTGGCAGTGCCGATGCTTTGCGGCAATGATAATACTCTTCGTTCGTTCCCCGTGCATCCCTTCATGGAGCACAACCGATGCCGAAAGCCTATTGGGTCACTTGCTATCGTTCGATCTCCGATCCGCAAAAAGTCGCCGCCTATGCCAAGCTCGCGCCGGCGGCGACCGGACAATTCGGCGCCCGGTACATCGCGCGCGGCACCGCGGCGGAGGCGTTCGAGGCCGGCCAGAAAGAACGCATCGTCATCTCGGAATTTCCGAGCCTCGAAAAGGCGATCGCCGCCTATAAAAGCCCGGCCTATCAGGACGCGCTCAAGGCGCTCGGCGACGGCGCGGTGCGGGACATCCGCATCGTCGAAGCGCTCGAATAGTACGTCTTAACGATAGCCGGCGCGCGCAAAATGTTTGCGCAAGAGCGCGACGTTGCGGCGATTGGCGCGGAAAAAGACGTCGAACGCGTCGCCGGCCAACGGCACCGCGCCGACCAGCCCTTCGAGCGCGACATTGGCAGCCATGCGCGCGAACAAAAGCCGCGGCACGCCGAGCCGATGCGCTTCGTAGAGCAGATAGCAGGACAATGCCGACGCGATCGCGTCGCCGATGCCCGGCACCAGGCGCAGGATCGATTCCACGCCGAAGCGGACATTGGTGCCCGGCAAGATGAACGCGGTGTCGAACATTGTCGCCAGCATGTCGAGCCGGTCAAGCGCGGCGCGACGCGCGGCCGGATCGTCATAACGATGGGCGGCGCCGCTGAACTGGAAGGCGGAGAAGCCACGCTCGAAGGCGTTACTGGAGAAACTCATTGTGGTTTTTCTTCTCTCTCAAGTCATGCAGGTCCTACAAATGGGCAGGTCCTACAAATGGGCAGGTCCTACAAATGGGAACCCGCATCGCGCGCGCAAGGATCGTCCACAAGGGTCGTCCACAACGATCGTCGCGCCGGTTCCCGGCCAGCGCGCGGCCGACGCATTCGTCTTCAACTAAACACTCAAAACATAAGGAGCTCAGGCAATGCCCAATATTCAAATTCTCAATCCCGACGGGCTCGGCAAGCCGCTCGGGCAGTATTCGCAACTGACCCGCGTCAAGGCGTCGGAATTTTTGTTCATCGCCGGCCAGGTCGGAGCGGACAAGGACGGCAAGGCGCCGCCGGATTTCGATGCGCAATGCGGCATGGTCTTCGCCAATATCGGCGCGGCACTCACCTCGCAAGGCGCGAGCTTTGCCAATCTAGTCGAGTTCACCACCTATCTCGTGCATGCGCAGGACATTGCGAAATTCATGACCTATCGCACGCGCGAATTCCCCAAGCTGTTCAAGGGCGCCGCCTATCCGCCCAATACGCTCCTCATCATCGACCGGCTGGTGCGCGAAGAATTTTTGATCGAAGTCAGCGCAGTCGCGGCGCTGTAACCGCGCGGCTGCGAACAAGCTGAAAAAAGGCGCGCCAACTCCGATTTCTTCCGATCGAATTTGGCGCGCCCAGTCCCCCGAACCTGTCCGGAATTGGACGCTTAGGCGTGGTAATGGCGGCGGTGCCGGAGACCATATTGTTCGGCCTCGGCGGGCGACGCCGTCTGAACTGCCGGGTTAAAACCGCCAACGCCCCAACCGCCGCCGAAAGTGCCGTTGGAGCCATAAGGCGAAAAGGCATATGGCGCAAAGCCTTGCGCCTTGGCCTGGCTGTAATAGCCGCGCGCATAGAGCGCGATCGCGCGATTCTCGTTGCCGCCGGCGGCGCGATAGGCGCCGGCGAGATAGCGCAGCGCGTAAGTCGTGTTGGTCTGCGGATCGAGCAGCCCTGAAGCGGAGCCGGCATAGCCCATCGCGCGCGCCGTCCCGAGACGGATCTGCATCAAGCCGTAATTGCCGCCGTGCACGGCACGCGGATTGCCGCCGCTCTCGCGGCGGATGACGCGCTCGACCAGCGAAGCCGGCAGCCCAGCCGTGCCAGCCTGCGCCGCCGCCATCCCGGACGTGTTGTCGAACGAGCCGTATTGCGCGTAGGGAGTTTCGAAGCCGCCGCGGGCGGTAGCGAGCGGCGCAGCAAAATTTCCAGAAGCAAAACCCGACGTGAAGTTATTTGCTTGCATCGGCAGAAACTGATGATGCGCATGCGCATGCCTGTAGGCGTGTTTGTAGGCATGCCGATACAAATGTGCCGAGGCCGGGCTCGAACAAACAAATAGCGAAGCAGCAATAGGAACGACGGACGGGACAAGTTTCAACGCGACGCGAAGACAACGCATGGTGTGGCTCCGTGAGAAGCCCCTCACGCGCTTGTTGTCGCGGCTGAATCCGACCTCGCTTCGGCCGTTTGTTGCAGTCGCCAAGGTTTAGTCGTGGCAGCGGAACGCCCGGCATCCGGCATTGCAAAGTTTGCTAGGCGACGTTGTGTCATCAAAATCTCAATGCAATGAACGAAATTGCGGTGACCGAAATTATCAGTGAACGAAATTCGACGCCGGAAATCCGCGCAAATGCCATTCGCTGTGCGTCGCCGGCGGCACGCGGCGCGGACCGCCGAGCTCGACGTGGTAAGACGCCCAGGCTTGCTGGTTTGGCGTCAGCAGCGGCCAACTGCGTTCGAGGCAGGGGCGCACGTCACCGCTGCATTGTTTATGCCGCGCAGGAACCGCACTCGCCCCATCAGTCGGCTGTCACCGGTTGACGCCCCTTCGTGGGCGAGCTCGTACTATGTAACCGTTTCGGATACGAATGTCAATAGGACGGTGACACCCTTTTTCCCTCTCCCCTCGCGGGAGAGGGCGCTTCGCGAGCGCGTGCGAGCGAAGCGGGTGAGGGGGAGCAGCGCCGAATTGAGGACAGACCCCTCACCCGGCACGTTGCTCGCATCGGCTCGCAACGTGGCCACTCTCTCCCGCAAGGGGAGAGGGTGAGTTTGGTGCGTCATTGCCGGACTTATCCGGCAATCCATGGTGCCGCGACGTTGCATGGACCACCGGCACAGGCGATCCAACGGGTCCGGCCCGAATGGCGGGCCCGATGACAAGCTCCGCGACGCCGTTCTTTCGAACGGCCATGCCCAGTGGTGACGAGGTTAGCCGGCCATTATTCCGCCGCTTCGCGACTCAATTCGCCTGCCCGCTCCATCTCGCGGCGCAGCCATTCCGGCGCGATGTCAAAGCCGTTCGGCCAAGTCGGGGCGCCGAACTCAAGAAAAACACGCGCGAAATAAGCTTCGTCGCGCAGCGGCTCCAGCATCGGACCGGGCTCTTGCACAAGAGATTTAAAATCGTGCACGCCGCTGCTGCCGTCAGTGAAGTTCGCGCGCAAGCGAAAGCCGTCGAGTTTTTCGAGGCGATTGACCTTAGTCGGCATCGAGACCTGCTATCTTTTCCAATGGTAGTTTAGCACGCGCGCGGTCCCAGTTCGCCTTCAATTCCGCCTGGTGCGCAAGTGTCCATTGTTTGACGAGACGCGCCGCGTTTGACGAGACGCGCCGCCACAGCAGGCAAACGCCCGTCGGTCACTTCGCCGGTCTCGATCGAGACGTTGGCTTCATGCTCGCCATAGATTGCTTCGAAGTGTGGCGGCGGGTGATCCAGGAAATACATCCGTATGGCGATGCCATAGAACCAAGAAATGGTCGGCATCGCGCCGGAGCC
>WNGL01008798.1_pt1 | contig 11757 bp, 11 predicted proteins | sample 5400591 | NCBI WGS metagenome assembly WNGL01 (sample SAMN13153377, study PRJNA577476) | soil metagenome | isolation source: 80 cm soil or saprolite under Garry oak tree replicate 1 | place: USA:California | collected 2016-06-15
TTCAGCGGAATGTGATCGCCATGTCGGGCCGTGCAGTTGAGGCGTCTGGCGACGTGGACGTGTTGTTGCTGGACAAGACCGGCACGATCACACTGGGCAATCGTGCGGCGACTGCGTTTTATCCCGCGCCCGGAGTTGAAGAAAACTATCTGGCTAACGCTGCGCAGCTTTCTTCTCTGGCGGATGAAACCCCGGAGGGACGTTCGATTGTGGTGCTGGCCAAGGAGCGCTACAACCTGCGAGGCAGGGAGGTTGCCACACACGATACAAACTTCATTCCATTTTCGGCGCAGACGAGAATGTCGGGTGTCGACATTGGCGGCCGGGAAATTCGCAAGGGCGCTCCCGAGGCAGTAGCGCGGTTCATCAGCCCCAGCGGAGATGGGATTCCATCGCAGCTTAAAGCGCGCATCGAAGAGATCTCCAATTCGGGCGGGACGCCTTTGTTGGTGTCGGAAAACCGGCGGGTGCTCGGGGCCATCGCCCTGACGGACGTCGTGAAGGGCGGAATGCGCGAGCGCTTCGACCATCTGCGCGCGATGGGCATCCGCACGATGATGATAACGGGCGACAATCCTCTTACGGCTGCGGCCATCGCACGCCAGGCCGGCGTTGACGATTTTCTGGCGGAGGCCAAACCTGAAGACAAAATGGCGCTTATCAGGCGCGAACAGTCCAAGGGCAAGCTCGTGGCCATGACGGGCGACGGAACGAACGACGCTCCCGCACTGGCACAGGCCGATGTAGGAGTAGCGATGAACACCGGCACGCAGGCCGCCAAAGAAGCCTGCAACATGGTGGACCTCGATTCCAACCCGACGAAACTGATCGAAATTGTGGAAATCGGCAAGCAACTCCTGATTACGCGCGGCGCGCTGACGACATTTTCCGTGGCGAACGACGTGGCCAAGTACTTCGCCATCATTCCGGCAATGTTTGCAGGGGCCTTTCCGGTGCTCAATGTCCTCAACATTATGCGTTTGCGCACGCCGGAATCCGCGATTTTGTCGGCGGTGATTTTCAACGCGCTCATCATTATCGCGCTGATCCCACTGGCTCTTCGCGGCGTCCGCTACCGGCCTGTCGGCGCGGCGGCGTTACTGCAGCGCAATCTTCTGATTTACGGCGTCGGCGGAATCATCGCGCCATTTTTGGGAATCAAGCTGATCGATATGCTGCTTCCCTTCCTAGGTCTGGCTTGAGGAACTGTTTATGAAGAAAAATTTGGTGATTGCGGTTTGGTTCACGCTGGTGACAACGGTTCTTTTTGGCCTGGTCTACCCGCTGGTGATTACGGGATTGTCTCAAGCGCTCTTCCCGGATAAAGCCAACGGGCAACTCGTTGAGAGAAACGGCAAGGTCGTCGGCTCGCGGATTATCGGCCAGAACTTCACGGGGCGCGGCTATTTTCATTCGCGGCCGTCGGCTGCCGGAAGCGGCTACGATCCTACGGCGAGCGGGGGGTCGTTTTTGGGGCCCACGAACAAGGTTTTGCTCGAACGTGTGAAAGCGGACGTCCAGAAAGATCATGCAGAGAATCCTTCGCAAGCTGTGCCCATCGATTTGGTCACGGCGTCAGGTTCGGGCCTCGACCCGGAAATCTCGCCTGCATCGGCGGAGTTTCAAGTTCCCCGGATAGCGCGAGAGCGCCGAATGAGTGAAACAGAGGTTCGCAGGCTGGTTAAAAAGCATACTTTGGACAGGCAGCTTGGGTTTCTTGGCGAGCCCCGCGTGCGGGTTTTGGAATTGAATCTGGATTTGGACGCCAGCAATCCGTAGAAATAAGCTTTGCGTCATCCTTTTCATGCAGAAGACTTGGCAACACTAGTGCGAGGAGACTGGAAGCGGTAGCCGACCCACGGCTCCGTAATAATGTATTTGGGACGCGCAGGATCTATCTCGAGTTTCTTCCGCAATTGGTTGATGACCACACGCAGACTTTCGGTTTCTTCGCCGTAATCGGGTCCCCACACTGCCTGCAAAAGGCGCCGATGCGTCAGCGGCTTGCCTTGATTGGCAACCAAATGTTTGAGGACATCGTACTCCTTGGGAGTGAGGTGGACATCGCGGTCGCGCACGGTCACCTGGCGGGCCTCGAAGTTGATCGTCAGATCTTTCGATACAAACGGAGGAAGAGCGTCACCGGGAGCGTAGCGGCGCAGCGCGGCGCGAATTCGTGCCAGAAGCTCTTCGATGCCGAAGGGCTTGACGACGTAATCATCGGCCCCAGCGTCCAGAGCGGCAACCTTGTCGCGTTCAGCGTTACGCACCGTGAGCATGATGATCGGAGCGTCCAAGGCGCGGCGAATCTCGCGACACGTCTCCACGCCGCCCATTCCGGGCATGTTCATGTCGAGGAGGATCAGGTCGGGCCGTTCCTTGCGGAGGGATTCGAGAGCTTCTTCGCCTGTCTTCGCTTCGGTAATCACGTAGCCTTGTGTAGTAAGCGTGGAGCGGAGGACGCGGCGAATTTGCGGCTCGTCGTCAACGACAAGAATGTTGGCGGAGTTCACCGGCCGTCCTTCCGGGCATAACTTAAAGGCTGCAGTTGGTCTACAGGGAGAGTAAACGAAAACACGGAGCCGTGGCCCAACTGGCTAGTGACGCTGATATTCCCCTGCTGCGCCGCAATGATGGCTTTCGCGATGGGCAATCCCATGCCGGTGCCGCGAACGAGATACCGCTGATCTTTTCCCCGGTAGAATTTGTCAAAGATCATGGTCTGCTCAAAATCGTCGATGCCTGGGCCGCGGTCCGCGACGCTGGTCGTCACGGTGTCACCGGTAAGTTCGGCGGTAATCGTAATTGGCTTGTCTTTTGGCGAATAGAGGTTGGCGTTGTCGATGAGTTGAACAAGCGCTTCCTTGGCGCGTTCCAAATCCGCGCGGACTGGAGGAAGACCGTCGCTTATACGAACGCTAATTTGGCGTCCACCTAAAGCGCTTTTGCAATGGGCGAGGGCAGCATCAATGATTTCCTCGATGGGCGTCGGCGCCAAGTCCAGCGCGACCTCCCCGGCCTCCAACTTGGCCATTTCGCCGGCTTCTTCGACAAGATGATTCAGGCGATCGCACTCCTCGTTGATGATGGTCAGAAGTTCGCGGGATTGTGGAGTGTTCGTGGTGCCCGAAGTAAGCAGACCGGTGACGGCAGCCTTCATCGAAGTTAACGGTGTGCGAAAATCATGGGTGATGGAATCGAGCAGGGCGGATTTCAAACGTTCGCCCTGCCTTTCTGCTTCGGTTTGGCCGAGTTGTTCGACAGCACGCGCGCGTTCGATGGCGATGGCTACCATGCTCCCAATGGCCTCGACGGATTGCTTCGAAAGCGGCGCGCCGGAGATTCCCAGGCTGGCAATGGGACGCACGCCCATGCGCACGGGAGTGAAATACTCGGCATGCTCGGCGTCCAGAGTCATTTCGTCGCGCAAAAATGCCGATTTCATCTTCTCTTCATCGAGGTGGGCAGCTCCGAATCCGGAGCGATAAAACTTGTCCTTTTGTGGAAGGAAAAGCTCCGCCGCCCCGACTTCAAAACTCTCGACAATGTAGTCTGGTATCGCGTTCATCAACTGAATGACGTTCCCCTCGCCGAGTAATTGCCGGCTGAAGCGATAGAGGCGCTCCACTTCCCTTCTGCGTTGGTTCGCCGCGAGGGCTTCCTTGCGAATGCGCGTGGAAAACTGGCTTCCCGTAATCGACGTAACGAGAAAGGCGAACAGGGCCACCCAATTTTGAGGATCGGCGATGGTAAGAGTCCCTACAGGCGGCAAAAAAAAGTAATTGAAAGCTACCGTCGCTACCACCGACATGAAGGCGGAAACGACCATTCCCCACACTGCCGATACTGCTAGAATGGCCAGAAGAAAAGACAGTGCGACTGTCGTCTGGTTTACGTGCAGTACGCGTGAGTAGAAAAGAGTAATCAGGGCCACGGCCACGAGGGAAACTGCAGCTCCCGCGATACGGCCGCCGAGGAATCTCTGCATGGGTACATTCTAGCCCAGGCCGGCGATTCCATGTGGAGATAGACTTGCCGAAAAAGCCCGAAGAATGGCTGGAAGTGGCTTCGCCGCTCCAGAAGGCGCGGGGGGGCTTCAAGCTCTTTTTGGGCTACGCACCGGGCGTCGGAAAAACGTTCAGCATGCTGAGTGAAGCACTGCGAAGGCGCAGCCGCGGCGAAGACGTGGTCATTGGCGTAGTGGAAACGCACGGTCGCCATGGCATTGAAGAGCTCGCCCAACAGTTGGAAGCCGTCCCGCGCAAGAAAATTGAATACAAAGGCACAATTTTTGAAGAAATGGACGTGGACGAGATTTTGGCGCGGCGTCCCGAGGTGGTGCTGGTAGACGAGCTTGCGCACACCAACATTCCGGGAAGCAAACATCGCAAGCGCTACGAAGACGTGCAGGAAATTCTGGCGGCCAAGATTGATGTGATTTCGACATTAAATATTCAGCACATCGAGAGCCTCGCTCCGGTAGTCCGCTCGATCACGGGAATTACGGTGCGCGAAACGGTGCCGGACTGGGTGCCATTGACGGCGTCCGAAACGGTTATGGTGGATCTGACGCCGGAAGCGCTGCACAACCGAATGAAGCGAGGCGACGTCTATAGCACCGAAAAGGTCGAGCGTTCGCTGAAGAATTTTTTCCGCCGCGGCAATTTAATCGCGCTGCGCGAGCTGGCTTTGCGCCAGGTGGCGGAACAAGTGGATCGCAGCCTCGAGTCGTACATGGAGGCGCAAGACATCCGAAAAAACTGGGGCGTGAGGGAGCGCATGGCGGTGTGCATTTCCGCGAATCCCGCGGGGCAGTATTTGATTGCCAGGGGCGCGAGAATGGCGCGGCGCATGGACGCCGAATTGTACGTGGTGCACGTGGACCGGGAGTTTGGCCCGAAGGAGTCGAATCCGAACGCGCTTGCGGCCAATTTGCGATTCGCGGAAAGCCTGGGAGCCAAAGTGATTCAGCTGAAGGGGAAAAGCGTCGCGGATTCGGTTGCTGAATTTGTCCGCTCGAAGCACATCACGCAGGTAATCTTCGGGCGGGCTCCCGTGCATGACTGGAGGAAATATCTCTATCTCTCGGCGGTGCATCGCTTCTTGCGCGAGTCGCCCGCCGTGGATGTGCACATCGTCACGCAGGAAGCAGAAGAATAAGAGCCGCTCGAAGCCAAACGCGACTGGTCTTGCCATTTGTTCTGCAAATGAGATCACTTTTGGAATATGAGATATGGCGGAAGCGTGTGGGAGTCGAAGTTACTTTTCACTGATACTTCAAGTAGTTAGGAGGAGGCGATTGGACGAAGTTGGAAGGACTTAGAATCCTTCGGAACTCTTATTGCCGCCTTTTTGCCGCCTCGTTTTCTCATCCCACTTTTCGCATTGGAAGAACCATTTCAACGACCTTGCTGTTGGCCTCTCGCATCGCGTCGGGCACCGCTTGCGTGTAAATGTTCATCGTCGTGCGAATATCCGAGTGACGGAGAAGTTCTTGCTGAACCTTTAAGTCCACCTGTAACGAACGAAGCAACGTGGAGTACGAGTGCCGAAAGCTGTGCCAACCTAATGGGCCTAGGCCGGCACGCAATCCGGCAGGAAGCAGGTGATCGCGTTGAATCGTCCATGGCCAACGCGGACGCCCAGTTCCATACGGACTCGGGAACAGCCAATTTTCCTTGCTTGCTTCGGGAGCAGTCTCAGCCTTGTACTCGAGCAAAAGATCTGCGAGATTACGATGCACCGGCAGTCTCCTGTTTGAGTTAGTAGTCTTGACTTCATCTACCCGGCCTATGACCACTCCCCGTTGGATGTGAACTTCCTGGTTCTTCCAGTCAAAGTCGCCCCATTGCAAGCCCACAAGCTCGCTCGCCCGCAAGCCAAGGCATGCCGCAACTATGCACATTGTTCTGATTGGCTCTTGAAGATGGTCCAGAAGCAACCGAAACTCCTTCACAGAAAGGATTCTCGGCTGTCTCAACCGTTTCGATGAACCTTCTACCCTGACGAGGCTGATGGGATTCATCCTGTCGATATCGATGTATTCCCATTTCATCGCCCAGTTGAATAGAATGTGCATGATGCTGCGCACATGCCCCTTGCTCTTTGGTGCGAGAGCGAGGCTTGTGAGCCACTCTTCCACAAGCAAGGGTTTCACTTTGGTTATCGGAACGCTTTCCCACCTCGGTTTCACGTGGTGAACAATCCACGAACGGTACTTGCTCGCCGTGGAGTGACGACGGGGAAGTTTTTCCCGCATATAGCGGTCAGTAAGAACGCCGAACAACACGTCTTCACGTTGTGGTTCGGAGTTGACCGCCAGGCGGAATGACTCCGCCGCCAGCCACGCTTTCGCTTCCGTAGGATATTGCTCAACGTTGCCGACAATCACTGCTTCCCTCTTGCGCCTGCCGCCTGGTCCAGAAGAATTGCGCTCCCAAACCCAAACGTCAGGCCCACGCTTGCGGGGTTTACGACGTAAATACCCGAACTGATATCGCGCTCGCTTGAACATCGGAGATTCTCCTCTTTTGTTCTAGCGGCGCGAGTGACGTGACGAATGTAACTCTGTCCGCATCCAGGAGTCCAGCTCGGATGCGTAGAAGAACCAACGACCAAAGCGGAAGTGACCGGGCAGTTCTCCGCTGCGAGCCATGCGCTTAACGGTTTTTGGGTGAACCCTGATAAGTCCCGCAGCCTCTTCGCACGTTAGCGGACGTTCAACAACAGAGTGCCCGTATCCAAACGCCTGTTCCGACGAAGCTGTTCCGCCTTTTATTCCCGCTGTGGTCACCTCGTTTTGGCCGGCGTGTGCGGAAGAATGGGCATCAGCGCATACTCGGTCAGCAAGCGCGCCGCCGCTTTGTCGTTCGGGATTCTCCTCTTTGATGCAATGCGAGCTTAACTCAGTGCTTACAGCGAGGCGTGAGCCATGTCGTCGGTCGGACGCTGGGTTCTCACGCATACCGAATTGGAGGCGGCGGTGCATGGTTTCTATTTCAATTCCAGTTGGAAAACGTCTCCCTTCGAATTGGGTTGGGGATTCTTTGTGTGTTGGCCTGATAGCCAGGACTGGAAGTCTTTGTCTTTGCGATAGACGAGTTTCAGGGCTTCTGTCACGACGTAGGATGGGGAGCAATCGAGAAACTCAGCGTACTTCGCAAGCTTCATCTTTGCCTCATCATCGAGCCTCAGTTGGACAACTGTGGTTTTAGGTTGTTTGGGTGGTGCTTTCAGTACTGCCATCGAGACTTTCTCCTTTCTCTATTTCAGATCGTTTCTTCTACGCATTCACGGTTGCTTACATCTTTGTATGCACGCGGGCAGAACACGATCACGCAACAAGCGTGATGGGCGGGAGCGACCCCAAGAAATTTTGGGCGGCTCGAAGCCGACCAGAATGGGGTCGCTCCCGCCCATCTTAGTGTTTTGCCCGCGTGCAAATGTCACCTCCTTCCTTGCGCATCTGCCGTTCTCTGAAGGCTTTGGTTGGTCTTGCTAATGACCCGGGAAGGAGCGCACCCCCGAAGTACCACGGATCTCCCAGCCGTCACCCCAGTTCTTGGTGCTGTCGCCAAAAATGGCCTCATGGCCTGGCACTGTGACGGCTCGGAACAAGATCTTCTGTGCGGATGTTGAGGGCGGAGTGGCCTCGGGTTGAAGGTCCTTCGGGAGCCGATTTCGTTTCCACAGGTAATAAAGGGTGGCGATGCTCGCCCCGGTGAATCGCTTCCTAGCATTGTTGAGGAAGAGCACATCGTTTTCTGTCAGAAGCCCGCACTGCTTACGGTCCCACTTCGTTTGGTGGTCGAAATACCGAATCAAATCGGAAATCCCCTTGCCTTCCACGAGGAACGAGAAAAGTTGTGCAGTCTCGTTTTGCCGACCCGAAGCAGTAGAAACATAGAAGAATTGGAACGCGGGAAGTCGTCGGAACAAAGGCCGATACGTGCGCAGATGTGTGATGTAGGCATCAAGTTTTTGGTGTTGCGGATCAATGTATGTGAAGGTGACCACGGGCATGTATTCGGGTGGCGGATAGGCAATGCTCATGGGGAAGCGGTCGGAAAACGAGATGCCAAGGCGTTTCGCCGCTGTCGGGGAGAACAGGCCCTCTTCTATCTTGAAGCGGTCGATGAAGTACCGGCGTTTCTCCTCGACAGTTTCGAAATACGTCTCTTCCGGGTGAGCGAGGATAAAGTCAAGCGCCAGGAGCCGAGTCTTAATGTGAGGGAGTTCGTGCTCCCGGCGATTCCGTAGGTGATTCTTCCCGATAGCGGCGTAGATTTGTCTCGAACGCAGTTGAAACACAAGGTTTCTACGCGTGTATCTCCGCGCGCTAGCATGGCCCAGGCCAAACAGCTTTTGCACTAAGCGAGCGTTGCGCTTGCCGCTCTTGGCATGGGCGAAGTCGAGGAACTGCCGAAGCGTGAAGTATCCCGAATGCGTTGCCACAAGGTAGAGAAATCGAGCTTCTACTTCTCTGTAGCCGAAGGCTTGGAGCTTGGCGATTTTGCCTTCTGGGATGCTCATAAAGTCAAAGGCTGAAGATCGCAGCACTTAACTCCCGGTCATCGCGGATACGACGGAGCCGGTCGGTCTCACTGCGTCGGGCATAGAGCTCAAAGCCAGCGCGAGCCTTTTCCGAAAGCCCACGCGGACGATAGTGTTCCGTGGCAAGTTCCAGATCGCGCCGCTGAATCTCATTATCGTTTTCGTTGACATACTCAATGCGGAGGTCAGGGATCGGAATCCGGCCAGACACAACTTTCAGGTGATACCGTTTGGCAACTTCTTTCCGTAAGGTGTCCCAATCCCAGCGCTTATTTGCGGTTGTGCGGGCCAGCCGAGCATAGAGCTCTCGCTTCATTTCGTAGTCGAGCTTCACACGAAGAACCCTGCCGCCCCTGCTCTCGATTTCATCGGTGACCTTGTGATAGAGCCGGTAGAGATCGGCGTCGTGGAAGGCCTCTTTGGGTTTCTTCAGGCCGTGGTAGGTGGCTTGGCTTGAAGGGACAACCTTGCCGCGAGACAGGAGCCCGTGGCCTTCTTTGGTGAGCGTCACGACCTGAGTCGGGTTGTGTTCGGGATCGGCTATCGTGGTCTGCGTCAGTAGTCCTTGGCTTGCGAGGTTTTCGATGTCGTTTCGCGCGCGCGAACGGTCGCCCTTGTAGGCAAATTCGGCCAAGTCGCTTAGGCCCACAACGCGGAACTTGCCGACTTCACCTAGGGTGTGAATTTCGGAACTCCGCAACGAGTACTCCTGGTCTCGATCTGCGTATTTAGTTCTGCTTCTTTTAGAGAGCATCGCCTCGACGCGTTCCTCGCGCGGCAATGGCGGGCGGTCTCTGTCCGGGCGTTCCCGGCTTTCACGGTCGAGTTTGTCCGCTCGGCCTTCTTCCCGGTGGACATTGTGAAGAGCAAGCCGATTGTTCCAGCCCGAGGATCGATCCCTATCTGGGTCGCGTCCCCTACCAAAATCGGACTCACGAAAATCATCGATTTCTGGTCCGTCGTAGCCTCTCGACACTGCCGATCTCTCCTTTAACTTTAGGCCCAGGAGCCCATTGCATGGCATTTCGCGAGTAGTTGGCACCTCAAAAGAAAAGCTCCCTATCTATACAGAGGCCTTGTCTTGGCAAAACCTCAACAGTCTTCCTAAAAAAAATCTGAGCCCCGGAAAGAAAGTCCGTTCACAGAATCGTTTCCGCATTCATGCGTAAGCTCCGCCTGGACAGACTGGTTTGGCTGCGGCGGCTGTGACTTCTGGGGCGACTTGTGGGGCGTATACAGGCAGCCTTTGGGGCTAGAATGGCGGACTGAAGCCCTAATTGTTGGCGCCTATCCGGTAAGAAATCACCGCCTACTATACAGAGGCCTCGAAAACGGAAAATGTAAGAGGATTTTTGCTCACGGGGAGCATTGAGAAAGGAAAACTGGGTTTTGGTATCAGTACCTAGTGCTTTGAGGCCTTTATTCTTCCTCTTTTTATACTCAGAATGATCAAAAAACGGGTGCCGAGCGGCTGAGGGGGCTCCTAATGATGAACTGGTCAGAAGGCTTGAATGAGCCGTAAGTCCTGCCGCTGCTTAGAACGTGCCAGCGCCATAGCACATCCGCTAAATATAAGCTTTGATCCGAAGACGATTGTTGCCTTCTTGCGTCCTCTGCCTTTGCCTGTCTCAGAACGGGATGTCGGGGTCGGGGTCTTTCCGCAGATTGAAGAATCGCGCTTAGAACACGAAGCGAATGCCGCCTTGAATGGTTGAGAACTTGATCGCTGCGCCAGGGGTGTTGATGGCGCCGAAGTTGTATAAGCGCTGAAAACCCCTAGTTCTACGAGAGTTCTCTGAGCACGCCGGCCCCAATACGTCCCCGAGCGTTTTCGCCAAGAGCGAAGTCGTAGCTGCCGATCCCGTCATCGAGGAACGGCCCGACGGATTCTCAGGGCACTATTCGATTGCCTGAAGTATACGAGCCAAACGTGCGCGGTATGCCGTTGTCATCGCTCACGTCGGTGAAGCTCACCGCGACGGTCGCAGTTGTGCTCGTTGCGCCAGGTCTTACCATAAAGTGGATGTGGCCGGTCAGGCTGTTTCCGACACTGCCCACTTTCGCAATCTCGTCTCCCTGTTTGACGGCCGCTCCGATGGTGTGAAACTTCGCAGGCACACTGCCCTTCTCAATGTGAGGGTAGAAGGCGACGGTTTCAACACAGTCGTCAATCAGTCACGAATCTCGCACCTCGGACACGCAACGCAGTCGCAGATCCTCAAAGTGCGCTAACAACTAAAACCCTTCGGTTAGCAACCGAGCGCACCACCGTTGAGCTATGGGGGAACCGCGCAACCGATTTCCATTCTTTCCAATACAGGCGATCAATGGATACCAGGTCAAGGCTTCCATTCGTCTGAGCTCAATACGACCATGAACTCAAGGGAATTATCTGCTTGACAAGTAGTCGTCATTGCAATACTTTCTGCCAATCTCGGATAAATCGAGAAGGGGTGATAGTGAATGTTGCGACGGACCCCTTTCAACAATTCCTTCGTTATGTTCGCCTCCTCTGCTGCTGGCTAACGTCCGCCGCTCCGCATGATGGCACGTAGGAGGATTCCGTGGGAGCTTATAGAGGATTCCTTGTTTGGGGAATTGGGATTGTCGTTGTTTTGGGGGCGTTTCTGATCTTCCTCGCCGCTGGCTGGCCCGGCGATGCGAACAACTGTATTCAGCCGACGCATGATACTCCGCCTAAGCCAGACTCCTGCTACTGCGAGCAGTTCGACCGGCATGCGGTTCTAGGGCACGACGGCGGTGTCCGCCAGCCGGTCAACACCTGGTTTAATCTCTACTCGATTTTGACGGGCTTAGCGGTAGCCATCGTCGTCTGGTATGACCGAAATGCGGGGACAGGCGGGAATCCCATGCGTTCCGACAGCTCCTACCCCGACGTCTACACCTTCGCGGTGCTGTTTCTTGGGTTGGGGAGCATGTGGTTCCACGGCTCACTCAAAGAGTGGGCAGGTGTGTTCGACCTTCTATCGATGTTCGTGTACGCAGAGTTCCTGGTCTTTTATACCGTCCGCCGCATGTGGGCTGCGGACTGGTTCTTTTGGGTGTTCTATCCCATCACCGCGGTGCTGTTCACTATCGTGGGCGCGGTATGGCATTGGCAATACCAGTCTCTGGTTTTGATTCTTATTCTGGTCGCAGCCTATCTGGCATTGGAAGTCACGATCTGGGTGCGCACTGGGAAAG
>WNGL01014756.1_pt1 | contig 11757 bp, 12 predicted proteins | sample 5400591 | NCBI WGS metagenome assembly WNGL01 (sample SAMN13153377, study PRJNA577476) | soil metagenome | isolation source: 80 cm soil or saprolite under Garry oak tree replicate 1 | place: USA:California | collected 2016-06-15
CTCGGCCTGATCGCTCCCTCGGCGCCATCCTGACCGGCCCGTCGCCGGTGGCTTCTCCATGCCCGGTCTTGGGGTGCGCCATCATCGAAATTTCGCTCTGGGGGTTGACAGTGGGAGTCTGCCGGGTCCACTTCATGCGCAACCTCCTGGCCACCGTGCCCCGACAGGCCTCCGGCGCCGTGGCGGCCATCGTCCGCACCGTCTTCGCCCAGCCCGATCATCCCTCCGCCATGGCCCAGCTCCGCAGGGTGGCCGATGGGCTCCGGGGACGGTTCCCGGACGCGGCGGAACTGCTGGAGGAGGCCGCGGAGGACGTGTTGGCCCACTTCCACTTCCCGGAGGAGCACCGCCGCAGGCTGCACTCCACGAACCCCTTGGAGCGCCTGCACAAGGAGGTGAAGCGCCGGACCGCCGTGGTGGGGATCTTCCCCGACCGAGCCTCCCTGATCCGCCTGTCCGGGATGCTCCTCGCCGAGCAGGACGACGAGTGGGCGGTGGCCGACCGCCGGTACTTCACCTTCGAGTCCATGGCCCGGATCAACGAGCCGGAAGGAGGTGCGCCCAGGGAGCTGATCGCAGCGATCGCGTAGGTGAGGACGGTGATGTCCGCCCGACCCCCGGAACACCAGCCCCTGAGCGGCTCTCCAAGAGCCGTTCTCCCGACCGGGGTAGGGTCAGGGGCTCAGCGGAACCGCTGGCGCAATGTCCACCACTTGACGGGACACGACCCAGGATGAGTCGGGTCGACACGAGCCCCTCCACAAGGGCCGCGACCGCGAGAGGCGGCGCGACGCCGGCCGCCACGAGCAAGCACTCAGCGACCTCCGGCCCGAAGCCTCCGCCCAACGGGCGGCGGCGAGGCTGCCCGGGTCGCGGACGGCGCGGCGCCTACAGCGTTTCAGGGGTCCGGGCGAGGTCGAGCGCTTCCTTGATCGTGAGCCTGCGGCCGAGTTCCGTCGCGTGGGCGATGTCGTCGGCCGAGAGCGCTGCCCGTGCCTGTTCGACGAACTCCCGCCCCGGCGTCTCGTCGGAGTAGACGTTGACGATGCCCTCTTGCTTGGCATAGACCTCCGCCGCGGCCGCGATCTGCACCGCCGCTCGGGCCCGGTGCTCAACGGCCTCGGTGGACGCCAGTCCGATCAGCGAGAGCCCGACCCCACGAACGCTCGCCACGTCGGTGTAGGCCTGGACCGAGTCGAGGAATGACTGTCGCGCAAGCGCCGGCTGGTCGTGCCGCAGGTGCACCCAGGCCATCTCGGAGAGGACTCTGGCCCCCTCTGCTCGGTCACCGACGGCTTCGAACGCGCTGAGGGACCGCCGGTAGAGGTCGAGGGCTCCCGCCAGGTCACCCTGACCGGACGCCAGCTGGGCCAGGCCGCCGAGCGACAGGCCCGCTCCTTCCTCGTCGCCGATTCGTTGCTGGATCTCGAGCGCCTCGGAGTACCTCGTCTGCGCGGTCTCGACGTCCCCCGCGACGGTGTGGAGGATGCCGTCGACGGTTGAAGAGAGTCCTTCGGCCCAGGTGAAGCCGAGACCGCGGCTCCTCTCGATGCCCTCCCTCGTCCACCTGAGCCCTGCTTCGAGGTCGAAGCCGAGCAGCCCGAGGCCCTGGACGAACGCGCCGAGGCAGAGCTCGCGATCGGCCTCCAGCTCTGCAGCGATGCGATACGCCTCCGCCCATTCGTCGTTCGTCCGCTCGAACTGACCCAGCACCCACGACGCCAGCCCCGCGGTGAGCAGCGCGCCCGCCCGCCCCACGGTGGCAGAGCCAACGGCGTCGGCCTCGAGGAAGGACCCGGCGTACTCCCGCGCCGTGAGGTTCTTGCCACGGATGTGCCAGTACATCCACAGGTCGCCGCACAGCTGCATTCCCACCTCGCACGCACCCGCATCGCCGCCCCTCGCCGCCGCCAGTAACGTGTCGAGCGCGGCCTGGAGGTTGCCCTCCTCGGCGATGCCGCGTTCGAGGGAACCGATCTGATCGGTGCTCTCGATGCCATCGCGGATCTCGCGGGCGAGCTCTGCATACCGGTGGGCCTGCCGCAGCGCGACCTCGCCCGTCTCGCCGGCGGCCTCGAGCCGCTCGCGGGCGAACGCTCCGATCGTCTGGAGCATTCGGAGCCGGTCGCCCTGGCCGTCCACTTGCACGAGAGCCTTCTCGACGAGGGACTCCAGCTCGTCGAGGCAGGTCTCGCCCGGATCCGCGCAGACGGCCTCGAGATCCGCGAGCGTGCTGCCTCCGGCGAACACGGCCATGCGCCGGAACAGCTGTTGCTCCGACGCCGTCAGGAGGGAGTGGCTCCAGTCGATCGTCGCGCGCAACGTCCGCTGGCGCTCGGGGATGTCGCGAGTGCCGGACGTGAGGACGTCGAGGGCCCGGTCAAGTCGCTCGAGCAACGAGTCCGGGGACAGAAGCCGCAGTCGCGCGGCGGCGAGCTCGAGGGCCAGCGGCAGGCCGTCCAGGCGCCGGCAGACCGCCGCCACAGCCCCGGCATTCTCGGGGGTCAGCTCGAATGAGCCCCTGGTCGTTCTGGCGCGGTCGACGAATAGGGCGACAGCCGCATACGCCATGAGCGACACCGTGGACACCGGATCCGATATTGGGGGGAGCTCAAGCGGGGCGAGCGGGTACTCCCGTTCGGCGGCGATCCGGAGCGGCGTCCTGCTGGTGGTCACGATCCGGAGCCCAGGACAGCGCTCAGCCAGCCATCCCACCTCGGGAGCGGCCTCCACGACCTGCTCGAGGTTGTCCAGGAGCAGGAGGGCCTTCCGGTCGCCGATCAGGGAGACGATCCCGTCGCCGAGGGTCCGTCCCTCCGCCTCCTTCACGTCCAGCGCATCCGCGAGCGCGGGGAGGAAGTTCGCGGGATCCGCGACGTCCGCCAGCGCGACGAACGCGACACCGTCGAGGAACTCGGGCGCGAGGACCCGACCGAGCTCCGCGAGGATGCGGGTCTTCCCGACACCGCCCGGCCCCGTGATCGTGACGACCCGGTGGTCCCGGACAAGCTCGATGAGCGAGGAGACGTCGGCGGCCCGACCCACCAGCGGTGTGACCGGCTCGGGCAGGTTGCTCGGCAGGCTCGCGAACCGACCGCCCTTGCCGTCGAGCGCCTCCGGATCCGGCACCACCACACCGTCCGCGGATACCGCGAAGAGCTCGAACGGCCGGCCGACGTTCTTGAGCCGGAACCGCCCCAGGCGGACCATCCCGACGTCGGTGCGGTTCTTGATCTGTTCGTACGCGGAGTCCGACAGCAGCACGCCGCCGGGCACGGAGAAGGACTCGATCCGGGCGGCGACGTTCACCGCGTCGCCGGTGAGCCGCTCGGGCTCGACGAGTACCTCACCCACGTGGACCCCGATGCGAGTGGGAACGTCCTGAGCCCCGAGCTCCTGCTGGATCGCCACAGCGGCCAGCACGGCATCGAGCGAGCTGGAGAACATGCTCATGCTGCCGTCCCCGAGCCGCTGGACGATCGTTCCGCCGAAGGCGTCGTGGTGACGCTCGAGCGCACGCACGTACCGATCGCGCTTGTCGATTGCCAGCCGCTCATCCGCCTGCATGAGCGCCGTGTACCCGACCATGTCGGTGAACATCACCGCGACGAGCCGACGGTCGAGCTGGTCACTCATGGCACTATGTCCCCCCACGACCGGCACTCGACCAGGTAAGCCTCCATCTGCCTAGACGGCGAGGGAGCGCCAAGGCTGGAACGTACATCCTGGCAGTGGCGAGCGCCTCGCCGAAAGGCAGCCCAGACGGAAGTCGGCCTCCCCGCAGGCAGGTCGACTCCCGCTTCAGCGCCGCCTCTAGGTGACGGTGAAGCAGTTTGGGCAGATCCCGACGCCCCTGTCCGAGTTGACCACGGACAGGGAGCGCGCCCCCGTCGCCGATCGTGATGTTGGCCGTGAGGTGCCCCGAGTCCACGCACGTCGTGGAGTCGACGGTGATCTTGGCGCCGAACCTCGCCCTCGCCCCAAGCTGGAAGTCGGAGCCGAAGATGTCCACGTTCATGGTGGTCCCCCGGGCTCCCGTGGTGGGCGAGACGGAGGTGGGCTTCGGAGCCGGGTCGATGGTCAGGCATCCCGTGCACGAGCCCGAGCTTGTGTCCGGGTTGGTGATCGTGACGTTCCGAACCCCCACTGGTGCGTTCGAAGCGACCTGGACGAGGTCGGGTCGGAGTAGGTGCTCCATTCACCCACCGCCGCGGGCGACCCCCGCCCTTCCCGGCCCCGGATGGTGACCGCGGCCCAGGCCACCGAGCCGGCGAACACCGCGACCCCGGTCAGGAGGGAGATCCACCGCACGGTCACCCGGACCCGGCCCCGGCGGCGGACCCGAGGAAGCAGCGCGTCGGGCGGCGGCTCGTCCGGGCCGGCGGCCGCCTCCAGCAGGTCGTGGAGCTCTCGGTCCTGGACGTCCTCGCTCATCGCCGACCCTCCTCCACCCGGAGGGACCGTCGGAGCCGCTCCCTCCCCCGGTGCAGATGCACGCGGACCGTGCTCTCCCGCGTCCTCAGCATGCGGGCCACCTCACCGGTGTCGAAGCCGGCCCAGTCCCGCAGCACCACCGCCTGGCGCTGCCGCACGGACAGCTCCGCGAGGGCTCTGGCCACGTCCTCGCGGTCCAGGGCCCGCGTGACGTCGTCCGCTCCGGAGACGGCACCGCCTCCTGGCGCGGGCCTTCGGCGCCTCGCGTTTTCCCGGGCGCACAGACGCATCGCCGTCTTGAACACGAACCCTCCGGCATGGTCGTCGTTCCTGATCGCGCCCCACCGGGACCACAGCCGGGCGAACGCCTCCGCTGCCACGTCCTCCGCCTCGACCCGGTCAAGGGTCACCAGCCGGCACGCCCGCACCACCCGGCCCAGGTTCGCCCGGTAGAACGCCTCGAATGCGGACCGATCGGCCACCTGCTCTACCAGTACCAAGCTTGAACGCGCTGGGACGTTTACGCGCCGGCGGACCTGGCCGAGCTCGGATGACTGCTGGTCGGGTGTCGGCGGAAGGACGATGAGTGGCTCCCGACCTGAACCGCGCCCCATTTCCTGCTTAGCCGGTGTCGAAGATGAGGGTACGAATCATGCGCGCGGCCACCTCGATGTCATCTGGCTGGTCCCACACGCCAGGGCCGATCTTCACGGTGGCGATGAAGACGCGCCCTCCGGGTTGGGCATGGAACCAGATGGTGTCCATCGAGGGGTCCTCCCCGGTGGAGCTTCCCCGAAGCCACCCCGCCGGGTACGACAACGGCGGCGAGACGAGGCCGATCTGTCGGGTGACCTTGGGGTCCTGGTCGGTGCCGATGACCAGGGCGATCCCGCGTGCGGGAAGGACCAGGTCGTTCGCCTGGATCGGGTACCCGGGGCGGACCGTTGGGGGTGGGAGTCGCACATTGGAGATCTGGGCCCCGGCAGCCTTCGCCCCGCCCGCGGACGAGACGAACGGAACGACCCGCCACCCCCGGGCAACCCGGATCTCCCATCCGGCTGCATCGCGGTAGATGCCGCCCCGGACCCCGGAGGGCACGCTGAGCGGCAGCCCTCCTCCCGTACACCCCGCGAGCAGCGCGACCAGCAGGACGGCCGAGAGCCACCTGGTGCCTCGCCGGCTCCACCCGTTCACATACATCTGTACGGGTCCTTCACGGCCCCCGGGTGGGCCAACCCGACGAATGCATCGTCGCCGTGCCCGCAGACCCAGAGAAGTGGTGGCCGCCTCCGGAGTGCCGAGAGTCATCCGCTCCCGTCCGAATCATCGAGGTGATGGGGGCGGCCCGATCCGGGTCGTGCCGGTCGTTCCGTGGGACGTCCGGGATGTCGGCCCTCAGCGGCCCGGGTCCAGCCGGCCGATGTCGTCCAGCACGGCCTCGGGCGCCCGGGGGGAGACCGGCACGTCCTCCGCCACCCTGCCGTCCCGCAGCCGGACGATCCGGTTGCCCCGCGCGGCCACCACCGGATCGTGGGTCGCAACGATGACGGTCAGCCCTCGGTCCCGGCGCAGGCCGACCAGGAGATCCATGATCTCCGCTCCGGTCGAGGAGTCGAGGTTCCCGGTCGGCTCGTCCGCCAGAACCAGGCCGGGCTCGTTGATGAGGGCCCGGGCGATGGCCACCCGCTGCTGCTCCCCGCCTGAGAGCCGGGACGGAAACGAGGAGCCGCGTTCCCCCAGCCCGACCGCCTCCAGGAGTTCGCGGGCCCGCCGGAGCTTGTCGAACGGGGTCCGGTACGGAAGGACCGGCGCGGCGACGTTGTCCAGCACCGAAAGCGCCGGCAGGAGATGGAACCGCTGGAACACGAACCCGATGGTCCGTCGGTACGCCGTCTGCTGCGAGGAGTACGCGGCCGTGGTGCGCGCCGCCCATTTGATCACCGGCGACCGAGAAGAGGCGGCCGACGTGGCCCAGGAGGCGTTCGCCCAAGCCTACGAGCGGTGGAGGTCGGTGTCGGGGCTCCACTCGCCCGGGGCGTGGGTCCAGCGGGTCGCGACGAACCTCGCCCCTCCGCCCCCGAGAGGCAGGAGCTCCGCCAGAGGCCACCACACCAACTCGCCCTGCCTCCACAAGTACACACCCACCGACCGATGCGGCGCCGGGACGGCCCCTAGCGTTCCGCTTCGACATCCCGGACCGGGTCACTCACCAAGCGAGCTCCCTGGGGTTGGCTGAGCCCTCATCCAGAGGCCCCGGCCGGCAGCACGGCACGGACCACGATCACCTCGCTGAACGTCAGACCGTCGACTTGCCAGGCGTAGCATCCCGGAGCCCTGACCCACGTGCCCCCGGGTGCGGTGCGGTAGCCCGCCCCCGTGTTGAGCGTCGGTCCCGGCGGCACCACCAGGGGGGCCAGGGTCGGCGACTCGCCGAAGGCGATCTGACCAGGCCGGCCGAGGCGCTTCGCGCGGATGAGAAACGGCCCTCGATAGGCGGGCACGCTGAACCACAGGGTCTTGAACGCCAGCCATCCGGGACTGGAGGACTTGCCGAGGTCGACGACGCCGTTAAGGAGATCGCCCCTCATCGCGATCAGCGGTCGGACGGGCCCGGTTCCGAGCGCGACGCCACCGATGTAGGAGTTGTTCACCGGGCGGCCGTGAGTCGCCGGGCAGCGCTGGCCCGGCCGGAGCACCGGGAAATGGAGTGATCGGTTCAGGACGGCCGGGATCGAACCGGTCGTCCCCGGCAGGCAGACGGACCCCTCGTGAACGCAGGCCTGCTGGTAGGTGGCCGGCACCACCGATCCCCGCCCGGTTCGGGGAGAGGGGGTCTCGGCCCGCACGGCGGTGCGGCTCGCCTGGGGGGATGTTGGGTGCTCCGTCTCCGCGTGCGCGCGCGGGGGCGGGCCCGATGTGCATGCCGCTGCCAGCACCGTGAGCGTGGTGAGCACCACCGCAGCCGGGGTCAGGCCTCGTTGATGGGGCCGCCCAGACGATCTCGGGGGACCGAGACGGGATGTGGCCAGGCCGCAGGTCACGGGATGATCGCGGGGCTGTCCATCTGGGCCACCGTGAACGACGAATCGACCGGCGTCCCGGCCAGGTCGGTGAGATGGACCTCGATGGCAGAGCTGGGCCCGGAGCAAGCACGGTAGGTCGCGACGACCGGGTCCGTTTCAGCGACCGGAGTGACCAGCACGCCCACCTGGGCGCCGCCCGAGCACATGCCGAGGGTGAGGTTCACGTCGTACACGCCGGTCGAGACGTGACGGGCGACCGGTGCCGAGTGCGGGCACCCCGCGCCTCGAACGTCCGGACCGGGCCCATGGTGGAACGCGTAGCCGTTGACCGGGGTCCAGTCCGACCCCACGTCGGCCGGCACGAACGCCTCGCCGATGATCGAGCCGGCGCCGCAGGACGTGATGAACGCGCCGGCCTGGAAATGGTCGACGGTCCCAGCGTTCTTCGCGAACCCCGCCCGTTTCGCGTAGCCCGCATGTTTCGCGAAGTCGACGACCGTCCGGGCCATGGCCGGAGTCGAGAGCCCCAGGACTGCTCCGGCCAGAAGGAGAGCGGCCGCTCGAACGTACCGTGGGATCGAACGACGAGTGTCCATGGCGGCCTCCGATCTGTCTTCGGACGACTGGGACGACACGATAGGCGTCCCGCCCGATCCGGGGACGGCCGCCGGCTCGGGGCAGACGGGACGGGACTTCGAGAGTTGCCCCTGGGATCGGGCACAGGTCGCTGACCCCGCGTCCGCGCCCACCGCGTGGAACAACCCCGATCTAGGGGAACCGAGCTCCTCGCTGGCCCGCCGGTATGGCCGCCTCAGCCGACTCGGCTGCAACGTTGAGTCACCTTCAGGGGTTAGCTCCTGTGGTGGCCGAAGCGGCAAGACTGGCGGGCATGCGGAAGGGCGGGCCGGGCTCCGAGTTCGTGGACTTCTTCCGGGAGGAGTACCCGGGCCTGGTCCGGTCGCTCTACCTCCTCACGGCCGATCTGGGGGAGGCGGAGGAGCTGGCCCAGGAAGCGATGGCTCGGACCTTCGAGCGGTGGGGGCGGGTCAAGCGCATGGAGAGTCCAGGAGGCTACGTGTACCGGACTGCGGTGAACCTCAACCGCAAGCGCCTGCGCCACCTGGCGGTCCGGGCAAGGCGGCTCGTCGCCCTGGCCCCACGCCGGCAGGACGTGCAAGCGGCAGAGACCCGAGCGGAGCTGGCGGCGGCCCTCGCATCGCTCCCCGTCGGCCACCGGGAGGCCTTCATGCTGGTGGAGTGGCTCGGCCTGCCAGCAGAGGAGGCAGGCCGTCTTTTGGGCATCAAGGCGTCGTCCGTCCGCAGCCGGCTCCACCGGGCCCGGGCCGCGTTGCGGGAACGACTGGGGTGACCTGAGGGAACGGGTGAGGCGGCACCTGGACCGACTCCAGCCGTCCCCGGGGGGGCTGGAGAGAACGCTGGCCCGCGTCCGGCAGCGTCGGCGGAACCGGCGGCTGGGCGCGGGCGCCCTGGGGCTGTTGCTCGCCGCGGCGCTGATCGCTGGGCTCCTCACCTTGGCCAGGCCCGCACATCGGCCCGCCGGGATCACGCCAGTGGGGCTCATCGCGTTCTCGCGGGGCGGACCGGACGGCGGCATCTACGTGATGAATCCCGACGGCACCGGGCTCACCCGGCTCACATCCGTGTCGGGGGACGCCCAACCGGCCTGGTCCCCGGACGGCTCTGAGATCGCCTTCGTCCGGTTCCAGGACGGCAACGAGGACATCTACGTGATGCGTTCCGACGGCGGTGGTGTCCACAGGCTCACCGCTGACGGGGCCAGCTCAAGCCCGGCGTGGTCTCCCGACGGCACCAGGATCGCCGTCGCCCGCGAGACGCCTGGCAACGCCGACATCTACCTGATGGATCCGGACGGCACGCACGTGACGAATTTGACCAATGATCCGCTCCGCGAGTACACGCCCGCCTGGTCCCCCGACGGAACGAGGATCGCGTTCACGGGCTACTCGGCGGGACCTCCTCCGTCGCCGGACGGGCTCTACGTCATGAACGCCGACGGGACGGGGATTCGGCGGATCGGTCCGGACGACGCGGCCTGGCCGGCCTGGTCCCCCGACGCCGGCCGGATCGCCTTCGTCGACACCGGCTCGCGCACGCTCGATGTGATCAACGCGGACGGCACGGGGCTGCGGGAGATCGTGCATCTGGGGGGCTTCCTGCCGGGCGAGATCCCGCCCATCAGGCCCACGTGGTCTCCGGACGGCACCAGGATCGCCTTCGCCGCAGGCTCCGATGCCTCCTCCACCCACATCTACGTGGTGAACGCGGACGGCACCGGTCTTGAGCCGCTGACCTCCGACACGCACCCGGACCAGGACCCGGCCTGGTCGGCCCCCTCCACCTGGCCGTCGCCGAGCGTGGTTCCCTCACCGAGCCCGGTGAAGTCGCGCTGCGTCCGGGCACAGACATCGGGCGACTTCGACGGTGACGGGAAGGCCGACCAGGCAGAGTTTGTGGTGATTGATTGGGGCGACGTCTCATGTTCCGACGAGGGAGCGGTCGTCCAACATTTCCAGTCCCAGGAGCTGGTGGTCCGGTTCGGGTCGGGACAGACGCTGGACCGGACCTTCCCCACCGCCGAGTGCAGCGGCGGAGAGTGCGCATCCATCTTCGAGGCCACCGACCTGGACGGCGACGGTCGGGACGAGCTGGCCATCGACGTGGGCCCCGGAGCCGACGTCGCCTTCATGGAGATCAATCGGGTGGACCCAACCAGCTTCCATCCGCTCGTGATCGCAGAGCCCGGGGACCCGCCGTACCTGAAGCCCGGCCCGGCCGCGATCGGCGGAGGCTTCGACTCCGTAGCGCAGAGTCCCGTCGAATGTCGCGTGAGCGCGGACGGCACGCGGGAGCTCGTCTCGATCCACGCGGAGCTGAAGAGCGGCCCGGTGTCCGGACCCTGGGACGTCCACACCACCGTCTTGGCGCTGCACGGCGACCAGCTCGTCGTCGCCTCTTCGAGCGACACCAAGGAGCCTCTCACCGCATTCGCCGGACCGCCTTTCCGAAACGGCTGCCCGTAGGCCCTCGCGATCGCCTTGATCAGGTGGGGCCGGCCGACGGCGCACCGGGCCGCATGGCCCTGATGTCGCGGAGGATCCGGTCCAGCCTGTCCTGGAGGGACCGCGCCTTGGCCACGAGCTCGGCGTCGTGAGCGCCCAGTAGCTGGAGCCGAGCGGCGTCGGACTCCAGGCCCGCCCGGATCGCCTCGATCACTCGATGCAGCCTGACCCGCTCCCTCGGCCCGGCCACACGGCGCCTGGCCACGACCTCCGAGAGGCGCTCGGCCAGGTCCCCGCGGTGGGCGTCGATCATGAACTCGACCTTCCGGTCCCGGTCGAGCTGGCGGTAGATCCTCCCGAGGGCCGACTGGAGGTCCTGCGCGGTGTGGCGGAGTCGCTCCACCACCGATTCTCCTCACGGGAGGCACCCCTGATCCGCTTCAGGGCAGCGCCCCGGTCGGAGACGATGAGGCTGGGGTGTGGCTGCTCGGCTCCTCACAGGATCAGACGCACGTGGACGTTGCGCGTCTGGACCCGACCACCGAGAACGTGGCCGCGTCCGTGGTTATCCGGAGTCAGGGCGGGCAGTGGTCCGCTCCAGCGTTCGATCTCCAGGATCACGCCCTGTGGCTCCTGTGCATCGACACGATCGTGAGGATGAACCTGGGTTCGGGCTGACGGATCTGGACCTCAATGCGACAAGTCGTCGTCCCGCCAGGCGAGCTCAGGACGCTACGGATGTGACGTTGGGCCGCAGTCGCGCCCCTCGATGAGTGGTTGCGGGGGGGTCTCGAAGATCTCATGCGACGGGCTCTGGCTCCCGACCATCCAGACTTTCCCGCCCGTGAGCGCGGTCACTCCGGACAGCGAGGACTCCACACCGGTGCCCGCCCCGGGCACCTGAGCCCAACGTTTCCCGTCCCAGTGCAGGACGAGCTGGAGGAAGCGTCGGGGGCCCGAGCCGAGGTCGCGCCGGTCCTCGCCCACCGCCCATACATCCGAGGCCGAGACCGCGGCGACCCCGTTCAGGAACTCCCCTCGCCCCCCCGGCGCGGAGGGCGCCGCGACGATGCTCCACCGCTGGCCGTCCCAGTGCTCGATCAGGGCCGAGTGCCTGCCCCCTTCCATGGCTCCTGGAGGGTCTGCCGTAGCCCTCTCCTTCGGACCCGGCTCGCCTGACGCCCCCGGCTTTCGGATCCGGGCCTTGGCATCGCGCAGCCGGTAGGACTCGCCCTTCGTCTCGATGATCTGACATCGGT
>WNGL01011551.1_pt1 | contig 11755 bp, 9 predicted proteins | sample 5400591 | NCBI WGS metagenome assembly WNGL01 (sample SAMN13153377, study PRJNA577476) | soil metagenome | isolation source: 80 cm soil or saprolite under Garry oak tree replicate 1 | place: USA:California | collected 2016-06-15
AGGGTCACGGGCGGGATTTCACCCAAATAAAGGAACTGATTCAACGAAGCGCCCTTTCTGACTGGGTAAAGCAGAGGTCCCTCGCGGTGTTCCAGCGGATCGCCGTTGCCGAAGGCAAAATTCACGGGCTGCCACCTGAGGAAGTGCATTTCCACGAAGTGGGCGCGATCGATTCCATCGTGGATATCGTCGGCGCTGCCATCGCGCTCGAATTGCTGCACAAACCGCGTGTGCTGGCCGCGCCTGTCGTCGATGGCTCGGGGTTCATCGACTGCGCCCACGGCCGGTTTCCCCTGCCCGCTCCCGCCACGCTCGCCATCCTCGGCGCGCGCGGGATCAGCGTGACGCAGTGCGACGAACCGCACGAGCTCGTCACACCTACGGGCGCGGCTTTGCTGGCAGAATTCGTGGAACGCTTTGGGCCCATGGAATCGCTTGTGGCGGCGAAAATCGGTTACGGCCTGGGCACGCGCGACACCCGGACCCGACCCAACGTCCTGCGCGCAGTGCTGGGCGAAACGCACGATTTAACGCTCAACGTTCAAGGTTCAACCTCGATCGTTCAACATCACGACTGGGAAACCGACACGGTCGTGGTGGTCGAGACCAACCTGGACGACATCAACGCGGAAATCCTTGGCCACTTTGTGGAACGCGCTTTCGCTGAAGGCGCGCTCGATGTTTTCCACACGCCGATTCAAATGAAGAAGAACCGGCCGGGCATCCTGCTGACAGTACTGTGCGCGCCGGCTGACGCGGACAAATTCTCCGAGCTTATGCTGCGTGAGACGAGCGCATTTGGCGTCCGCCGTTACACCACGGAACGGCGCAAGTTGAAGCGCGAATTCGCGACGGTTAAAACCGCTCATGGCAAGGTGACAGTGAAGATCGGCAAACTTGATGGGGAAACGGTGCAGGTCGCGCCGGAATTCGAATCCTGCCGCAAGCTTGCGGAGCAAGAGGGCGTTCCGCTTAAACAAATTTATGAGGCGGCGAGCAAAGCCATTAAGGACGGGGAATAGCCAGCCGATAGTAACGAGCGCGAAAGCTTCCCGCTTGCGAGTCCACGATCTGGGCCCTACCGCGGAAATCAGGCAGATCCGCCAGCTAGACCCAGTTGGTGAGATCCTCTGATGCTTCAACCTGGTAATTGAATCCAGGTTGAGCCATAACGGCGAAACTGAGCCTGCCGGCAAGAACGTCCGACGCGATATCACTGAACTCCGGGCGTGGCATGACCTGTAATTCCAGCGGATGGCCGGAGAATTGGAAGCCTTGATTGATCGTTTCGAGCCGATAAGTACCGGCGTCCAGAGGAGAAACGGGGTTGAATCCGAGGTCGTAAGAGGTTGCTTCCGGCAAGTCGGTCCAGGTCGTCCCAATCAGCAGTCTCTGCCATTGGAACGCCACCCCGGGAGTCCCCGAGATCGTTGAAAAGAAGCGCGCCTTCCCACCTTCGAAGGCGATTTGATTGGTCGGTAACGCGTTAACGTCAAGGGGCACAACCGCGTCCTCCAGGTTCAGGATTTGAGGCGGAGATTGAGGTGACAAGAGAGTAGAGGCGAGGACCGGTTCACGAAGCCAATGAACACCACCATTGGCAACCGCCTCCTCCCAAGTTGCACCGGACCGTCTCTCCCAGAAGCGCACTTGGCCCCAAAACGTGTGTCCCGAAGGTACGAATGGAACCACGCGCAGTGCGCCGGGGCGCGTATCCAAATATCCGGCAGCCACTCCGGTGAGGAATGACAGTGAGCCACCCATGGGAGCGAACGGCCCCGACATGTTAGCCCGAAGATGTGCCAGGGACTCGAACATCTGCATGAGTACCAGAAGGCCTCGCCTAAACGCACGACTGACACGGGCACCCACCCGATTCCGGCCCCTAGAAAGGTCGATGGAGTGAAGACTTTGAATTCGGCCGGGCCACGGTAGAAATAAACCGTCTCACCCACATCGGCTCCCCTGTCGAAGCCGATCAAGTCCAAAATCGATTCCGCGGGTGCGGTGCTGCCGGTCAAGTTCCATCCGGGGCGCAAGCTCACGGGCCCCGGCCTCGCCGGACACAAACCGTGATACACGTGCCTGAATTGAACGGCGGCATAAATGAATGCCCCCTCCCCGCGAGCCAGTGTTACGTTCGGATGCGTCCACCCGCCAAATTCGAACTGGCTTGCGGCGCTCCAGGCCTGCCCGACTGCGTCGAACTTGTAGAGCAACGTGCCGGGCGGAGGGTTTTGGAAGAGCTCCGAGAGGGTGTTGCCACCTCGATCCAACTGATTCACGATCATCGAGTATTCTCGCGGGATGATCTGCGCGAAATAACCAGCCAAATTGGTGGATAAAGTGTCCCCGCAGCGCACGCGGAAAAGCGCGGGAGCCTGGCCTACCCTTATCACAAACGGACTCGGCGGATTGATCGCCAGTTCGGTCCACTCACCCCAAATCCCGGACGCGCACTCGACGATGCACGAGGCAAGGTCCGGCGCAACAATTTCAAACGAGAAATCGGCTCCCTGAAGTACGGGATTGGCCAGTGCAACCGAGGGCTGCTGCGCTCGACCATTACTCGCTGCGACGAACAAAGATGCCAGTCCACTGAGGATGGCAGTACGCCAAAAGGAATCTCTCTTCATCTTGGTTCTCCTGTGTTTTCAAGAAATCACAGGAGTTCGAACCTGTCAAGAGGACGACAGATGCCGCAGACCCACGAAAAAAAATGTGCCACTGCTTCAAAACCCCCGTGCCGTCACTGACGTCGCGACGAGTCGATTTCATTCCAATAGGAGCTTTCGAGAAACGGATGCGATGTCTCTGAAAGATTTGCACAATCGCGCGGAAAGCGATTTAATCGGCCCTGGCTGGATTTATGATCGATCCTGAATTGTTGAAAATCATGTGCTGCCCGGAAACGCATCAGCCGATTGCCGTCGCGGAGGCGGCGATGGTCGAGAGGCTCAACCAATTAATCGTAGCCGGGCAGTTGAAAAACCGCGCCGGCCAGCTGATAAAGGAAAAAATCGATGGCGGACTGGTGCGCGAGGACAAGAAATTCGCCTACCCGATCCGGGAGAATATACCGATCATGCTCATCGACGAGGCCATTCCACTCTAACGCGGCCATGAACCGCGAGTCTGTCTCGCTCTTAGTCTTACTCGTAATCTTACTCTTACTCTCCACTCTTCGATAAAGAGCAGGATTAAGAATAAGAACCTTCAGCCGGATTCACTCGACTTTCTACGCGTTGCTCCACCGTTTTGATCAACCGAGCCGCTTGCGCAGCTCGTTCAGTTGTTGCTTGAGCGTAGCCGGCATTTTGTCGCCGAATTTCGTGTAGTAAGCCGCTATATCGTCGGCTTCCTTCTTCCAACCCGCGACATCGACGGAAAGAAGCTGGCTGAGCGTTTCGGTCGATAGATTGAGTCCCACTAGATCGAGCGCGTCCGGCGTCGGCAGATTGCCGATGGGCGTCTGCTGCGCCTTAGCCGTGCCCTCCACCCGCTCGCAAATCCATTTGAGGACGCGGCTGTTGTCGCCGTAACCGGGCCAAAGCCACTTGCCGTTGGGATCTTTTCGGAACCAATTCACGAAATAAACCTTCGGCAGATTGGTGCGGTCGGCGCGCTGCGCGAAGGAGAGCCAGTGCGTGAAGTAATCCGCCATACTGTAGCCGCAGAACGGCAGCATGGCGAACGGGTCGCGCCGCAGCACACCAGCCTGACCGAGTGCGGCGGCCGTGGTCTCCGAACCGCACGCCGATCCGAGAAAAACGCCGTGTTCCCAGTCCATCGCCTCGTTCACCAGCGGAATGGTGCTCGGACGGCGCCCGCCGAACAGGATCGCCGACAGCGGTACGCCTTCAGGATTCTGCCAATCGGGGTCGATGACCGGGCACTGTGACGCGGGCGCGGTGAAACGCGAGTTCGGGTGCGCGGCCTTGCGCCCGCTTTCCGGCGTCCATTCCTGGCCTTCCCAATCAATTGCCCGGGCCGGAGCGGGAATGCCGGAATCCTCCCACCAGACATCACCGTCCGGCGTGAGAGCGACATTGGTGAAAAGGCTGTTTTTCGCAAAGGTATCGACCGCGTGTGGATTCGATTTCCTTGAGGTCCCAGGTGCGACGCCGAAGAAACCCGTCTCGGGATTCATTGCATAGAGGCGCCCGTCCTTTCCGACGCGAATCCAGGCGATATCGTCGCCGAGGCAGGTCGCCTTCCAGCCCGGCAACGTCGGCGACATCATCGCGAGATTGGTTTTGCCGCAGGCGCTGGGGAACGCAGCGGCGAGGTAGTGTTTCCGGCCCTTCGGCGATGTGAGGCAAAGGATTAGCATGTGCTCCGCCATCCAGCCTTCCTGCCTCGCGACGACCGACGCGATGCGCAAGGCAAGACATTTTTTGCCCAGCAGCGCGTTGCCACCGTAACCCGACCCGTATGACCAGATCGAAGGTTCATCCGGAAAATGAACGATATATTTTTTCTGCGGATCAGGCTCACACGGCCAGGAGACATCCTTCACGCCGGAGTGGAGCGGCGCGCCGATCGAATGCAGGCAAGGAATAAACTTGCCGTCGCGATCGAGCTTGTCGAGCACTGCCCGGCCCATGCGCGTCATGAGGCGCATGTTAACCACCACGTAAGGCGAGTCGCTGATTTCAATGCCGATCTTACAAACGGGTGAATCGAGTGGTCCCATGGCGAAGGGAATCACATACATCGTTCGTCCCTTCATGCTGCCGTTGAAGAGACCAAACAGGGTATTCTTCATCTCCGCGGGGTCGGCCCAATTGTTGGTCGGGCCGGCTTCATCGCGTGTCTTCGCGCAGATGAACGTGCGGTCCTCCACGCGCGCAACGTCGCTCGGATGCGAACGGGCGAGGTAGCAACCGGGGCGCAGCTTTTCATTCAACTTCGTCAACGTGCTCGATGCCACCATCAAGTCGCACAGCACCTGAGCTTCCTGCTCCGAGCCGTCGCACCAAAAAATGCGTTCCGGCTGGCACAGCCGGCCCATTTGCTCCACCCAAGCGAGGACGGGCTTGTTGGTGGTGTTGCACATTCCTAGTATCGAATTTGACATACCGTTTTTCCAGGTTCGGTGTTGGCGCCAGAGCGCACTGTCTGCGAAGGCGCTGAAGCTACCAATTGCGTTCGTCGGGTCAAGTGGCATCTTGGATGTCCCAATCGAAGCGGCTTCTCTATTCTTGAAAAGTTGAGAGCCCAGGTAAAAAGCTCCAAATTCCAAACTCAAGCTCCAAAGAAGCACCAAGCTCGAAATTCAAAAACCGACCAGCACACGGTTCTCACTTGCATCTGTTTTAGAGGGTTCGTGTTTTAAGATTTGGAACTTCTCTGGAGCTTGGGCTTTAGTGCTTGGTGCTTCTCGCTGCGGTGGTTTGCTGGAGATGCGCCCCGAACAGAGATCCTCGACGAAGTTCCAACTCCGCAAAGCCACATCATTGGCGACAACAAAACACATCCATCTCTCCGACTTCTGGAGTGTTATCAGGAGGGCTGAGCAGTATCTATGTAAATCATTGCTTATTATATTGTTACATAATATACACACAAGTGTTTGTTTACTCACGAGGATTGAGTCGGATGCCGATTTCAACTCCGTGGCCCTCGTTTCATGCAAATCATGACCAGACAAATATCAGCGGGAGAGACGCCAGAGATTCGAGCTGCATGTCCCAGCGTCGTCGGACGTAAGTCGCTTAGCTTCTGGCGCGCCTCAGTTCGCAAGCTTGGAACCTGGTTGTAATCGATCCAATCCGGGATTTTCTTTTCTTCCATTTCTCTAAATTTTGCCACTTCAGCTTTCTGGCGTTCAATGTAACCATCGTATTTTAGTTCGATTTCCACTTGTTGGATCACTTCTTCAGTGAGGCGGTCATCCCGGTTCGGAAGGCTGCTGTAAGTGACTTCAGGGCGCCGAAGTAATTGCGACAGGGTTGCGGAACCATGGCGAGTTTTCTCCAACCGCGAGATTTCTTTTCGTATCGCCTCCTGTTTCTCCACGAAATTCATGTAGTTCTTATTTGACAATAAACCTATCTCATGACCGATCGTCGAGAGCCGCATATCAGCATTGTCTTGGCGAAGTATTAAACGGTATTCGGCTCGTGAAGTAAACATACGGTAAGGTTCAGTGGTACCCTTCGAGATTAGGTCGTCAATCAGAACGCCAATATAAGCCTGGTCTCGCCTCAAGACTATCGGTGCTCGACCTTGAGACCTTCTGGCTGCATTGATTCCAGCCATCAATCCTTGGGCTGCGGCTTCTTCGTATCCAGAAGTTCCATTAATCTGGCCAGCAAGGTATAGATTCTGGCAAACTTTAGTCTCCAAAGATGGGTGCAGTTGCGACGGAAACGCAAAATCGTATTCCACCGCATACGCGGGCCGCATTATCTCCGCATTCTCACAGCCTATGATGGTTCGTACCAATTCAACCTGGACTTCAAAAGGAAGGCATGTGGAAAACCCGTTTACGTAGATCTCATCTGTAGCAATTCCTTCGGGCTCAAGAAAAACCTGATGCCGCTCCTTATCCGAAAACTTGATAATTTTATCCTCGATCGAGGGACAATAACGTGGACCGATACCCTCAATCACGCCCGAATACATAGGTGACTTGTGTAGGTTTTCGCGAATCAACCTGGAAGTCTCGCCAGTCGTGTAGGTGATAAAACAAGGCAACTGCCCATCGATTTGAGCTAGAATTGATCCCGGAGGATAAATACCAACTGAATCAACAGCCATTCCTGGAATGGCACCCAAGTGTTCCACGTGGAACAAATCACTTTTCCAATAGCTAAAGTATGGAACAGGTTCATCGCCCACTTGGATTTGAGTTTTTGAAAAATCAACAGACCTGCGCGTAAGCCTCGGCGGTGTGCCTGTCTTTAGACGCCCTAGACGAAGACCAATTCCTTTTAAGGAATCAGAAAGGTTCATTGCTGCGGACTCTCCAGCGCGTCCACCTGACTGTTTCGCTTCTCCAATATGCATTAACCCGCGAAGAAATGTGCCCGTTGTTACGATTACAGTTCTGCCGATATACTGGACCCCAAGCTCAGTTTCCACCCCTAACACGATTCCGTTTCTGTGGATTAGCTTCGCAGCTTGTCCCTGTTTAACATCCAAATTGGGCTCGCGTTCACAAACCCATTTCATTCTAAATTGATATGCCTTTTTGTCGCACTGCGCCCTTGGTGCCCAAACTGATGGACCCTTCTTTGTGTTGAGCATTCGAAACTGCAGGCCCGTCATGTCCGTCGCTTTCCCAATTTCTCCCCCCAATGCATCCACTTCTCTCGCTAAATGGCCCTTTGCCAGACCTCCTATTGCCGGGTTACACGACATCTGCCCGATCGTGTCCAAGTTAGTGGTCAACAACAATGTTCGACATCCGATTCGTGCCGCAGCCAATGCGGCCTCAATGCCAGCATGACCAGCTCCGAGTACGATTACATCAAAATTACGCGGGTAAGTAAACATCTTCGATCCACTGTGTAACTATTCACCTTAGACCTTTGGTTGCTAACCGATTATCGATCCAATCCTACCGCCGCCAACTTCGGGCCGCTAAAGGATTAAACTCTTAACTAGCTCTGTACCAACAATAAGCGTAGAGCTTGGACAATACTTTGCTTCCGCCCGCTCGCGGCCAACTAACTCCGCTGTTGCTATCCGTTTCAAACATCACGGCTGCGGAAGAATTACGTGGCGTTGCCATGTGTTCCACAGTAATGACCAAGTGCATGGCAGGCAATCGCGATTATGATCCCGAGGAGGCATGACCGGAATTATTCATTAGTGTGCCAACAAAAACACGCAGTGAGGAACTATAAACGCGATAGCAACTTGTTCATTTGAATGAATTGCCAACCTCCCGGGACACGGTAAAGTGCGGCCATGATTTCGATTCCCCTAATGATCCTCATTGCCATGGTCGGATTGATCCTCATTGCCAGCCTTTGGATGATGACTGCTTACAATGGTTTGGTGACATCGCGCCAGTCTGTCAAAAATGCGTGGGCGCAAATCGACGTGCAGCTCAAGCGGCGCCACGATCTGATTCCCAACCTGGTTAACACTGTCAAAGGTTACGCTGCGCACGAGAAGGAGACGTTTGAACGAGTGATCAACGCGCGTTCGCGGGCGACCAGTGCGACTTCAGCCGCGGAAGCGATTAAAGCTGAAGGGGAATTGAGTTCGGCTCTTTCTCGTTTGCTGGCCGTTTCCGAAGCGTATCCTGAATTGAAGGCTAACCAGAATTTTATCGCGCTGCAAGAAGAACTGACCGGCACGGAAAATCGCATCGCCTATGCACGGCAGCTTTACAACGACAGCGCCGCCAGGCTCAATACCCAAATTCAGATATTCCCCACCGTGGTGATCGCAGGAATGTTCGGCTTTAAGGAAGAGCCGTTCTTCGAAGCGCCTGGCGAAGAAAAAGTGTCGCCAACGGTGAAATTCTGATTCTTGTCACTCTAGCGACTTTGTTGTGGAGACCGGAACGTTCCATTTTTCAGTAATTATGGGACTCGGAGTCGTTGACATGAGCGACGAGGAGGCCAAAGTCGGGTATCACAGAGTCTCTCCCCTATCGACAAGTCTGGTATTTTCTGCAACGTTCTGACCGGCGACCTTAACAAAACATCTGAAAGGAAAAAAAGATGCTACCAATGATAATTGTCCGATTTGCCGTTGCGCTTGCGGTTACTGCGGCCACCAGCACCGCTCTCGCCAGTCAAAGCTGCTGTGTAAAAGCTAAAGCCAAAGGGAAGGAATGCGACCATGAATGTTGTGTCAAGGCACACAAAGAACATAGGCTGTGCGAAAAATGCCAGAAGGACGTCAGCAATTGTTGCGACAAAGCGATCGCACAAGGTAAGGAATGTCCGCATTCATGCTGCAAAGAAGCCGTCAAGGAGCATAAGATCTGTGAAAAGTGTAATAAGCCCGACGAGAAGAAGTAGCCGTCTTTTCGATCAGAGGACGAGGAGCCTCTGAATCACATGTCGTTTACATGTTAATTGTTTCCCCCTGCGCTTCCCCAAGCTTTCACTTTCACTCTTTTCCCCGGCCGATTCCAATTTTTCTCGTGCCTGTTCACATGCTCAACTTCTTGTCACGACCTTGACACCCTCTGCTGTTTTCCTTATTCACACCCCTTAATAAGAATGCTTTCTTTTCTTCATACAATAGTAATATTAACCCTCAGATGAAATTTACAATTGCTAAGGAGCAAATGATGAATGGACTGCAAGCGGTCCAAAACATTGTTGGTTCGCGAACTACCCTTCCCATCCTGTCAAACGTCTTGCTGCGGGGAGCGGATGGAAAGCTGGAACTCACAGCGACTGATTTGGATGTTTCCATTTCCTGCGTCGTGAACGTGGACATCAAGAAGCCGGGCGCATTCACTGTCCCTGTCAAAAGGCTCTTTGGCATCGTTCGCGAATTGACTGCTTCTGAACTCGAAGTGGATGTTGACGAAAAAAACGGCTGCAGGCTCACCGCTGGAGCCTCTTATTACAAACTCAACGGTCTCGCAGCGGAGGATTTTCCTCCGTTGCCTAATTTCAGCGAAAAGAAGAAGATCGTTTTGCCACAGGAAAAGGTGAAAGGCATGTTGCGCCGCACCTCGTTTGCCGTGTCCACGGATGAAACGCGCTATGTGCTCAATGGAATCTTCGTTAGTATGAGGGAACACAAGCTTACCTTCGTTTCTACCGACGGACGGCGCCTGGCGCTGACGGAGGAGGAGGTTGAACTCACGCCGGAAAACGAAGCTGAGTTCATCGTCCCCACCAAGGCAATTAATGAGTTGAACCGGCTCCTCCAGACCAACGGCGAGGTGGACATAAAATATACGGAAAACCAGGCATCCTTCCAGCTCAAGGACGAGAAAGGCTCGGCCATCCTCCTTATCACAAAGCTGGTGGAAGGAAATTATCCAAACTACAAGCAGGTCATACCCGCTGAAGCGTCGGAACGGGTCACCTTGGTCAGGGAGGAGCTACTGCAGGCACTTCGGCGCGCTGAAATCATGACCAGCGAGAAGTCCAATTCTGTCAAACTCGCTTTCACCAAAGACAATTTAACCATTACCGCCAATACACCCGAGGTCGGTGAAGGTCGGGAAAGCCTCGCGATCAACTATAAAGGCAAGGATCTCGCGATTGCATTCAATCCTGGGTACTTGATGGATCCGCTTAAGGCTTTGGACAACGATGAAGTGTTCCTGGAGCTGACTGATGAACTTAGCCCCGGAGTGGTCAAAATAAACGGTCCATTTCTTTACGTAATCATGCCAATGCGAATGAGTTAATGAGGCTGCGCCAGGAGGATTTGCCACGCCACTGTCTGAGAGAGATCTACATCATCATCGAGCTGAGTTGCCCGAGCGTCAGTAGCGCATGGTCCATCGCTTCGGACCACGGCGCGCCACAACTCAGACGAATAAAATTCTCAAGCTTTTGCTTCGCTGAGAAGATCGGTCCAGGCGCGATGCTGATTTTCTCTGCGAGCGCTTTCCGAAATAATTTCAATGAATTGATCTGCCGCGGCAATTCGACCCAAAGGACGTACCCACCAGCTGGTCGTGTCACTTTCGTGCCCGCTGGAAAATATTTTGTGATGGCCTGCGTGACCCGCGGCACCTGTTCGGCATAGAAGCGCCGCAGCTTGCGGAGATGATGATCGTAGCCCCCGTTCGCCAGAAATTCGGCGATGGCCATTTGCGGGAGGGTGGGGGTGCCGATGCTGCTGATGAATTTCAAATGCTCCACCTGGGTTCTAAAGCGCCCGGGCGCGGTCCAACCGACGCGCGAGCCGGGCGCGAGCGTTTTCGTGAATGAATCGCATAGGAGAACCAAGCCGTGTTTGTCGAAGGCTTTGGCGGTTTTCGGCCGATGGGGCGAATGCGAAAGATTTCCATACAGATCGTCTTCGATGAGGGGAATTTCGCGCTCGGCCAGGATCTTGACCAAGCGCGCCTTCTTAAAGTCGGGCATGCAACTGCCGAGCGGGTTGCTGAAGTTCAGGGAGAAAACGCAGGCTTTGATTCGGCAGCTTTTCAGCCGTTTAACCAGTTCATCCAGGCAGACGCCTTCGCGGGGAAACGTCGGAATCTCGCAGGCTTTCATGCCGAGCGCCTCGATGATCTGCAAAATGCCATAGTAGGTCGGCGACTCGATGGCGATGGTATCGCCGGGCTTCGCCACAGCGCGCAGACATAGATTCAACGCTTCCTGGCATCCGCAGGTCGTGACGATTTCATCCGGCGACAGCGTGCAGCCGGACTCCATCGCGCGCCGCGCGATTTGGGTCCTCAGATTCAGGTTGCCTGGCGGGATGTCGCAACTGTTGCACAGTGATGAATGGCGCCGCGCCACCGATGCCATCGTCCGGTGCAATTGGAGTGTCGGCAAAAGTTGCGGACTCGGCATGGCGGCGCCGAACCCCACCAGCCCCGGGGAGTGGGTTGCCTTGAGGACTTCCATCACCAGATCGTTCACGCTCACGCGCGTGGCGCTGCGCGTCGGCTGTGACTTGCTTGGCTCGGGCGGCGGCGACCAGAGCTTTGCGCGAACGTAGTAACCGGATTGCGGGCGCGCTTCGATCAGGCCGCGACTTTCCAGCACGCGATACGCCTGCATCACGGTTGCGATGCTCACTTCCTCCTGTTCGCTCAACTCGCGCACCGACGGGATCCGCTCGCCGGGCCGCAGCGTGCCGTGTT
>WNGL01014055.1_pt1 | contig 11753 bp, 8 predicted proteins | sample 5400591 | NCBI WGS metagenome assembly WNGL01 (sample SAMN13153377, study PRJNA577476) | soil metagenome | isolation source: 80 cm soil or saprolite under Garry oak tree replicate 1 | place: USA:California | collected 2016-06-15
AAGCTCGGTGAGCCTTGGCGTCAGCGCGTCCGGCTCCTCGACATCGGCTGTCTGTTCGAGATGGTCGCGGGCGCTGTTCGACAGTTTGCGGTGATCGACGAAAACAGTGGGGCGGCCGTCTTTCGGCACCAGCGCATAGGATAGCGGCAGCGGTGTATGCGAGACGTCGGCGCCGCGGATGTTGAAGGCCCACGCCACCGCGTGGGAATCCGACAGCACCAGCGCGTCGACGCCGAGTTTCGCGATTTCGAGCCGGATGCGCCGCAGCTTGTCCGGCTCCGCTTCGCCCGAAAATTGCGGGCCGTGAATGGCGACGGGCGCAAGCGGCGGGGCGGGGCGCTCGGTCCACACCGAATCCAGGGGATTGCTGTCGACCGCGATCAATTCCGCGCCGGTCTTGGCGCAGACCGCGGCCAGCCGTTCGGCTGCCGCAGAAGTGTGCAGCCATGGATCAAATCCCAGGCGGTCGTCGGCCCCAAGATGCTTCGCCAGCCAGCTTTCCGGGGAGGGGTCGATCAGCGGCTCGACGCTCCAGGCCTTCGCATCGACCTGCTTCGCCGCCTGCAGCGTATATCGGCCGTCGACAAACACCGCAGCCGCTTGCGTCAATACAATCGCCATTCCCGCCGATCCGGTAAATCCGGTCAGCCATGCCAACCGCTCTTCCGAAGGGGCGACATATTCATTTTGTTGCTGATCGGCACGGGGAATCACGAACCCGGTCAGCTTCCTGCGCGCCAGTTCCTCGCGAAAAGCGGCCAGCCGCGCGGTTAGCGCAACGCCGCCTTCCGGCTCTTCGAATGTCTGGAAATGGGCTTCGAACATCGTCTGACCACCTTAGGATCGCGGGAAGAGGTCGGCAAATTCAACGCGAATTGCCTCAATTTGGCATAGATTATGCTTGAATATGTTCGCCTGCACTAGACGGGTTGGAACGATTTGCCATCACGGGCAGTTCGTCCAACGGTATCTGGGAGAATTCCAGGAGTGTTTCAACTCAACGACGAGGGGATACACAATGCCTGCTTTTAGTTTTGAGAAGATTTCGCCGCCGATCCGCCGTGGCCCTGTTCCTGCCATTGCCAAGAAACAGCGGGGCGTCATCGTTCAGATTCTGGATCGTTTCGTCGAAGCCCGCGTGAAGCGGACGTTGCGGGGAAAAAAGCGCGTCATCGCCCGCCGCGAGAAAAAACCGTCGGAGTAGACGGCTGCCTCACGCGCTACGTTAGCTCAACTCACGCGCTGCATTAAGAGACTGCTCCAGCCTTCGATTTGCAGATGCCGCTTCAGAACAAGTCCGCGCGCCAGATAGGCGGCCATCACGCTTTGAGCCTGATGCGGCAGCAGTCCCGATAGAATGACCAGCGCCGAAGGCGCGAGATGCCTTGCCATATGTGTCGCCATTTGCCGTAGCGGATTGGCAAGAATATTCGCCAATACCAGATCGAACGGGCCATGCTTCGTGAACTCCGGGGCTGAAAACCCGGTTGCCCGGATCGTCTCAACCAGATCACCCGTACCATTGAGCCGCGCATTGTCGCGCGCCACCCGAGCCGCGAGCGGATCGATATCGCTTGCCAGCACCTTCACCCGCAAAGCCTTGGCCGCGGCGATGGCGAGCACGCCGGTGCCTGTTCCCAGGTCGAGCACGCGCTTTGGCCGGCGAGCCTTCAGCACATCATCGAGCAGCAGCAGGCAGCCGCGCGTGGTGCCGTGGTGGCCGGTGCCGAACGCCAGCGCCGCCTCGATCTCGATGCCGAGCTTGTTGGGCGCGATGCTCGAGCGATCATGTTGGCCATGCACGATGAATCGGCCGGCCCGGACCGGGACGAGTTCTTCGAGCGTGGCCTTGACCCAATCCTTGGCCTCAACCGTATCGAACGTGATGGCCTGCGCCACGTCCCCGCCGGCCGCGATCCCGACGAGTTCGCGGATCGACGTTTGATCGGGCGCCTCGGCAAAATGCACGGTGACGTCCCAGCGCCCGTCGGATCGCTCGAACGCGGCGATCGCGGCCAGGCCCTCCAAAAAACTCTCGGTCAGCCGATCGACGACGCGCCGCGCCGTCAGTTCGCTGCCGATGGCGAAGGTCGCGCGGCTGGTGTGGGGCGCGAGTGTGGAGGTCATCAAGGGTCCGGGGATTGATGCAGGCGGATAACGCGTGCGCTTCACTTACCCGGTAATCGGGTCGTGCAACAGACCGGGCTTCCCGCGCTATCTCAACACACCGTCTGAACGTTAGGGGACGTGCCACCCTTCCGCCGGTTTCATTCTATCGCGGCCTTGTGCGACAATGGGTTACGGTCCGAACTGCAAGCGCTGTTCGAGCGGCTTGCAGTGTCCGTTCACAGCCTGCCCATTCCAAACGCAAGGGTTGTTCACAGCGTTCTGCACCGAAACATACCCGGGTTTTTCACAGGATTGTCCCAGTGATATCTGGTGGAATTCCACAGGCTTCTCCACCGAGTCATCCACCGGTTTTCCACAATTTTTCCACCGGTTGTCGACCGACTCGTCCTCAGGCAAATAGCCGGCCAGCTAGCTGCCGGCTTGCGAATTCTCGGACAGATCAGGTGCTGTCATTCGGGGCTGGAAAGCAGGGCGGGCGCGACCAGCACCCGCAGTCCCAATTTACCACCCGAAGGCCATGAAATGCCGGATGATTCCGCCGACGCCGGCGTGATGGCGCCGGCGAGAGTGCGTCGGCGTGGCATCTGACTGGCGGGACAGGCCGGCACGGCCCGGGCCGATCGCCTCGAACTGCGCCTTCTGCTCGTCGGTCAGTTTCCCATAGAAATCATCCAGCGCCGGGTCATCCAGCGCCGGGCGCACTGTCGTGATCGCCTGCAGCATGACTTGCAGCCGCTTACCGGCGGCGGCGAGGCGGGCCGGCGGCGTCAGCGCATCATCTGCTTGGCAGGAGTTCTTGAGGAGATCCTCCGCCGTGGCGCTGGCGTTCTGAAGGCCAGTGAGGCTTGCGCGCTGCGCGTCGGTCGGATGCAGCCTGGCGTCGATCTCCGCAGCCGGCCAGTCCGTGACCCCGGCCTGCGTTGAGCCGCAGGTCTGGGCGAGCGAGCCGCCGGTCTTCTGCGCCGACTTGCTGCGCTGGTCCTGTCCCAGCGCGTTGAGCCTGACCTTCTGATCGTCGTTCAGCAGGCCGTAAAACTTCTCCAGTGGCGGCTGTACCGTGTCAACTGCGGCAATCATCGCTTCGATGCGTTGTTGCATCGCCGCGAGCCGGGCCGGTGCCGTCAACGATAACTGGGTGGGACACGCGTCTTTGATGCCCTGGGCCGCCTTCACGGAGGCGTTGGCGAGATCGTCGAGCGCCGTGCGCTGGGTTTCGTTGGGTTGAACAGCCTGCTGGATCTGATCGATCGGCAGGCCGGCGATGTCGCGGCTGTCGTCGCCGCACATTTGCGTCAGCTGGTCTGGCGCCGGATTGGTGCTTGCGAAGGCACGCGACGCTTGCCTCGTGCCGACAGAATTTCCGCCGACGCCTGATGGCAAGTAACCGGTCAGATCGTCATACCCGTAAGGAGCGAACATCCCGGCATAGATGTCGTTGTAGCCGTAATCCCAGAACGAGGGGTCGTAGCCCCACATCGCATAGCCGTACATGTCGTAATAGGCGAATGGCCAGAACAGCGGGCCGACCCAGCCGTAGCCGCCATGGCCGTGTCGCCACCAGCCGCGGCCGTGCCCGTTGTGCCATCCGGCGGTCGCCGCCGTCGCAGCGATCCGGGCGCGGGTGCCCGGATTGCGCAATGCGCCCTGGTGATGCAAAGCGCCCGCCACCGCGCGCGAATTCAGCGCCTGGTGTACAGCGCGGGATCGCTGATTGGCGTTGCGATTGGAGCTGAATGTCCGGTTGCCGTTGATCGCTGTCCTGCTGCCGCCACGGGAAATCGCCCCAGCGGTGGATCGGGGAGCCGTGAACCTGCCGCCGTAGTGCCGCCCACCGCCGCTGAAATGTCGCGCGCCGCCGCCACTGAAGTGTCGCCCGCCGCCACCGCTGAAGTGCTGCACACCGCCGCCGCCGAAATGCCGCGCACCGCCGCCACTGAAGTGTCGTACACCGCCACCACCGAAATGCGCGCCGCCGCCACCGCGCATCGCGCCGCCGAAATGCGCACCACCGCCGCCGCTGCCGCCGCGCATTCCGCCACCGCCGACGTGCGGTGCCCCACCGCCATGCCCGCCGCCGCCTCCTCCTCTTCCGGGAGCAGAATACGCCGAGCCCGAGAGCGCGATCGCTAAAACAATAGCGGCTAACGACGTGAGTTTTGACATGTTACCCTCCCCAAGCGCCCAACGCGTCAAGAAGCGGCCAAATCAAGTGATGGCGCTCTATAACGCCAGCACGGTGTTAAGGTTCCAAAGTGGCGGTTCGGTGTTGCACCACATCACTAAAATAAACAGCGTCCCTGTAATGCACCGTGCGTTTGCCGCGAACCAACATCGAACAGTGACGGTCCGGCCGACCCGCAGCAATTGTTGCGAGCGTTTTCGCAGTGCGGCAAAACTTGACGTCAGAGTGGCTTAGTGAATTGATGATCGGTAAATTCGGCCTCGCTTTGCTTTGAAATCGTCAGCCACCTGCGGGGGTGGGGGGACAGCGATATGGATGCGAAGAAATATGCCGCCGAAGCGATCGGTACGTTTTGGCTGACATTTGCCGGTTGCGGCAGCGCGGTCATCGCCGCAGCGTTTCCACAGGTTGGTATCGGTCTGGTCGGTGTGTCGTTGGCGTTCGGGCTCAGCGTCGTGACGATGGCCTATGCCATCGGTCATGTGTCCGGGTGCCATCTCAACCCGGCCGTTACGGTCGGCCTCGCCGCGGGCGGCCGTTTTCCGGCAGGACAGATCGCGCCGTATGTGATCGCGCAGGTGATCGGTGCGGTCGCCGCTTCGGCGCTACTCTATGTGATTGCGAGCGGCGCCGCCGGATTCGATGTCGCCAAGGGTTTTGCGTCGAATGGATATGGCGAGCATTCTCCCGGCCAGTACACCCTGGTCGCGTGCTTCATCACGGAAGTCGTGATGACGATGATGTTTCTCTTCATCATCATGGGCGCGACCCACGGCAAGGCTCCGGCGAGCTTTGCGCCGCTGGCGATCGGACTTGCGCTTGTCATGATTCACCTGGTCAGCATCCCCGTCACCAACACGTCGGTCAATCCGGCGCGCAGCACGGGTCCGGCGTTATTCGTGGGTGGATGGGCGCTTGGCCAACTCTGGCTGTTCTGGGTTGCACCGTTGCTCGGCGGCGCGCTTGGCGGCGTAAGCTACCGCTGGCTCAGCGAGGAACCGACTGGCACGGTCGAAGGTCGGAATCCCTGAACGCGGATAAGCGTGCCTGAAGGAGTCGCCTGCATCGGGTTGGCACCTCAGCCAAACAGCGCCCGGTGATCCCCCAGGATCACGCGCGCGGCGTTGTGGCCGGGGGCGCCGGTGACGCCGCCGCCGGGATGCGCGCCGGAGCCGCAATGGTAGAGGCCCTTCAGGGGGCCGCGATAATCCGCATGGCCGAGCATCGGGCGCGCCGAGAACAATTGGTTCAGCGTCAGCGCGCCATGAAAAATATCGCCGCCGAGCAGGCCGAACTGGCGCTCCAGATCGAGCGGCGACAGAATCTGCCGCCCCATGACGGTTGCTGCGAAGCCCGGCGCGTACTTGTCCACCGTCGCGATCATGAGATCGGCGACTTCATCGCGATGATCGTCCCATGATCGGCCATCGGGCAATTGCGGCGCGACATGCTGGCAGAACAGGCTCGCGACATGCTGGCGCGGTGGGCAGAGGGTGTCGTCGAGGGTTGAGGGGATCAGGACCTCGATCACGGGCTCGCGGCTCCAGCCGTGGGTTCGGGCGTCCTGCCAGGCGCGATCCATGTACCCAAGGCTCGGGCCGATGATGATGCCGGCTGAGAGATGATCGCCCGCGCCCGGCAGCGCCGTGAACGAGGGCAGGGCGTTGAGCGCGACATTCATCCGGAAGGTGCCGGAGCCGTTGCGCCAGTTCCTGATGCGATCGAGGAAGGCTGATGGCAAAGCATCCGCCGGCAACAGCCGCGTGTAAAGCAATTTCGGATTGACGCTGGAGGCGACATATTTGGCCCTGACGGTTTCGCCATTGTCGAGGGTCACCCCCACCGCGCGGCCGCGCTCGACGATCACCTCGCGGACGCCGGCATCGATTGCGATGTCGACGCCATGGCCGCGGGCGGCACGCGCCATCGCCTGCGTGATCGCGCCCATGCCGCCGATGGCGTGACCCCAGACGCCCTTCTTGCCGTTCACCTCGCCGAACGCATGATGCAACATCACATAGGCCGAGCCGGCAGCGTAGGGGCTGGCATAATTGCCAACGATGGCGTCGAACCCGTAGAGCGCCTTCACCAGATCGCTCTCGAACCGGTCGTCCAGCATCTCGCCAGCCGAGCGCGTGAACAGGTCGAGCAGGCTGCGCTGCTGCTCCAGCGAAAGCCTTCGCAGGATGTTGGCGGTGCCCAGCGCATTGAAGGTCTCGCGAATGCTGCCGACACCAAAGCCTTCGACGATGTTCGGCGGCGCGCGCAACACGAACTGGCGCAACACGTCGGCGATCGCCTCAAGTTCGCGCGTGAATGCATCGACCCGGCCAGCGTCGCGGGGGTTGAGTTTGGCAATGGACTGATAGGTGCGGCCTGCACCCGTCAGCAAATAGCCGCCACCGGGGGAGGGGAGGAAATTCTGCGCGCGGCGCTCGACGATCCGCAAGCCATGGTGGCCTAATTTTAGATCGGAGATGATTTGCGGATTCAGCAGGCTGACAGTGTAGGCCGCGACCGAATTGCGGAACCCCGGGTGGAATTCCTCCGTCACCGCCGCGCCACCCACCACCTTGCGTCGCTCGACCACCTTCACGCGCAGGCCGGCCATCGCCAGATAGGCCGCGCAAGTAAGGCCGTTATGTCCGGCGCCGATAATGACAACGTCAGTTTCTGTCATGGTTGCTTCAAAATTTATTGATTAACTTCGCGCTGTCCCGGCATGACGCCCCGTGTATTGATTTCGTCATTCCGGGTTCGCGCCATCCAAGTCGGCTGTTGCCGACCTGGAAGATGATATCGCCGAACTCGAGTACACCGGAGTTCGGTTGGCGCGCCCCGGAATGACGTTCAATACTCTCTTCGCTTGGCGCCGCAATGGGACTTCGGTGACTGCTTATCGCAGACGCTGATGCAAGCACAGCGTCAAGTGATGATTTTGGTTTCCGGCCCCGCATTGCCCTCCGTGTCGCCATATGCTCCATTGCGCCGCCCCGGCGCGCCTTTGCCGGAATCCCGCCGCCGGTGCCCGCCGGGTCCAAGCCGGAGTTTTCATGCAATCACCCGATCTGTCCGTGGTCGCGGACCAGCCATCCGTTAGCCGCAACCGGCTGGTGCTGGTGGTCTATACCGCAGCCATCTTCGTCAGCGCGCTGCTGCTGTTCTCGGTGCAACCCCTGTTCACCAAAATGGTGCTGCCGCGGCTCGGCGGCTCGCCGGCGGTGTGGTCGGTGGCGATGGTGTTCTTCCAGTCGCTGCTGCTCGGCGGCTATGCCTACGCGCACTATCTGATGCAACTCCGCAACCGCATGATTCCGGTGGCGGCGCATCTGGTGCTGCTGATCGTCGCGCTGCTGACGCTGCCGCTGTCGATTGCGAGCGGGTGGGGCGAACCACCGGCATCCGGCTATGCCTTTTGGCTGCTGGGCCTGTTCGCGGTCTCGATCGGCCTGCCATTCTTCGCGCTGGCCGCCAACAATCCGCTGCTGCAGGCCTGGTTCGTCCGCACCGGCCATCCCAATGGCCCGGACCCGTACTTTCTTTATGCCTCCTCGAATATCGGCAGTTTTCTGGCGCTGTTGTCCTATCCGGTGCTGCTGGAGCCGATGTTCACGCTGCGCACCCAGAACCTGATCTGGACCGGCGGTTACGGCCTGCTGATCGTCTTGATTGCAAGCTGCGGCGTGTTGTTGCTGCGTTCGCCGGCGACCGCGGCGATCGATACGCTTGCCGAGGATTTCGACGCCCCGCCGCCGTCATGGGCATTGCGCGCGCGCTGGATCTTTCTGGCCGCCGTGCCGTCGGGACTCTTGATCGCGGTGACCGCGCATATTTCCACCGACATTGCGGCCGCGCCGCTGTTGTGGGTGTTGCCGCTGTCGCTCTATCTCTTGACCTGGGTGCTGGTGTTCCAGTCGCGTCCGCTGCTGCCGCACAAATGGATGCTGATGGCCCAGCCGCTGGCGATCACAGGCGTGATCGTGCTGCTGGCGGTTGGCGGCGAACGTAACCTGCTGATAACGCTCGGCGGTAACCTGCTCTGCTTCTTCATCATCGCGATGGCCTGCCATGGCGAATTGGCGCGCACCCGGCCGGCCGCGAAATATCTCACCGGCTTTTATGTCGGGCTGTCGTTCGGCGGCATGGTCGGCGGATTGTTCGCGGGCCTGATCGCGCCATTTACATTCTCGTGGGTCGCAGAGTATCCGATTTTGGCGGCGTTGGCGGTGCTGTGCCGTCCGCCCGCGGAGGAGCGGTTGCAAAATTGGAACCGCTGGTTCTGGCCGCTGCTCGTCATCATCGCGGTGCTGTTGATCGCTCCAACCTACAGTAATGGCAAATTATATGCATGGCTGGAAGAGCAGCGGGTTTACGTGATCACTGTGGTCGCGATGATTGGAATGATACTGACGGTCCTGCGGGTCACGGGAACCGCCAAGTTTGCCGGCATTATCGTACTCGCGCTTGTGTTGGTGCGCGCGTATCCGGCCGACGACGGCCGGGTCGAGACCGTGCGCAGTTTCTTCGGCGTCCACAAGATCGTGGTGACGGCGAACGGCCAATACCATGTGCTGATGCATGGCACCACGATTCACGGCGCCGAGAAATTCCAGAACGATGACGGCACGCCGGCTACCGGACGGCCCGAGCCGATCACCTATTATCACCAGGACGGCGGCATCGGGCAGGCGATCGCCGCGATCCGCGAGCGCAAGGGCGCGCCGCTGCGCGTGGCGGTGATCGGCCTCGGCTCCGGCACGCTCACCTGCGCGTCGGAGCCCGGCGAGACCTGGAAGTTCTTCGAGATCGATCAATCGATGGTCGATACCGCGCGCGATCCCAAATATTTCAGCTATATTCAGAGCTGCGCGCCGGATTTGAAGCCCGTGATCGGCGACGCGCGGCTGACCTTCGCCCGCGAGCCGGACGGGATCTATGATCTGATTATTGTCGACGCCTATTCGTCGGACGCGATCCCGATCCATCTCGCCACCGAAGAGGCGATGGAGATCTACAAGGACAAGCTGGCGCCACAGGGCGCGGTGGCGATGCACGTCTCGAACCGGCATCTGGAATTGTCGAGCGTCGTCGTCGGCATCGCCGAGGCCAACGATCTCAAGAGCTGGGTCTATAGCGAGGATTCCAACCGCGAAAGTGAGTACATCTTCGCCACCTCGGTGGTGGTCTCGGCGCGCGAGGAGACCGATGTCGGCAAGCTCGCATCGTCAGAACAATGGGCGCTGACCGAGGCCGACGAGCACCAGCGGGTCTGGACCGACGACTATTCCAATGTGCTCGGCGCGGTGTGGCGCCGGCTGCGCGACGGCGAGCAGTAACTCTTCGTGCGGGATATCACTCGCCGCCGTCTTTGTTCTTCGCCCGCGCTGCCCAGCAAGAACACACGCCCGCGCGGCTATCGAAATGCAAAGCCCAAGGCGGATCAGCGCGTGTCTCTAGTCCTGATACGTGAATAACCCGCGCGGCTGATACGGCCGCGGCGCGTAGACCTGCTGACCATATTGGGGTGCATAGCCGCGGTTGTTGTAATACTGCTGTTGCGGATTGGCCTGTGCATCGTAGAGGCGCCGGGAGCTGCGCGGCGCCGGATAGCGCGCCACGTCCGGACTGCCGTCCGCCGGATAGATGTAGCCGTCGTCGGCCTGCTGCACTTGAGGCTGCTGCACTTGGGGCTGCGGGAGCGGCGCGACACCGCGGGGCTGCGCCAGCGGTGCGATCTCGCGCGGCGCCGGTAGCTGCGGAGCCAGCACGACCGGATCGCCGGCGGCGGCGTTGTACTGCGGAGCATATTCCGGAGCCGGGTCGCGGCGGGCGACGGCGGTATTCGGCCGGGTCCGCGGGTTGCGCGCCAGTGCGATCTGGGAAGAGCCGGTGAGCGTCACCGTGGTGTTGAGCACGCCATCTTTCTCGACCATCGCATACAGCGTAGCAGCGTTGGCCTTCGACAGCCGCACGCAGCCGTGGGAAGCGGGGGCGCCAAGGCGGCCCTCGAAGTCTGTGCCGTGGATAGCGTGGCCGATCTTGGTGAAGAAGATCGAGTTTGGCATCGGCGCGTCGTCGAATTCCTTGGAGAAGTGGTCTTGCTCCATCCGGAAGGTGCGGAAGCTGCCGTTCGGGGTCTCGTACGACGGAATGCCAGTCGACACCGGCCACTGGTAGCGCTCGACGCCGTCGACCGCCACGGTCATCATCTGCGCATTCTTGTCGACGGTGATGGCAATTTTGGCCTGCGCTGCGCCGGTGGCGAACAACGTCAGACCGGCGAAAGCAATAAGGAAGGAACGCATTTTACCTTTGGCCTCCAGGCTTTTGACTACCAAGCCTTAACTGCAGCACCGTCCCCCGCATCAATATGCCCGGAATTCGGCTTTGGTTCCAGTGGCTATCGAGCCATCATTAATGCGCGGCAGGGCGCAAACAAGGCGTTGGCCGGGCTGAATTTGGTGGACCGCGCAAATTTCCGAGAGGCGTCACGATGCCGACCCGTCCGAATTCATCACATCCGCGCAACTTTTTGGCCGCATCGGCGTTACAGGTTCCCGCCGCGCCGGTCAGTTGCGGCCGAGCATGAGGAATCAGATGAAGAAGATCAAGATCAAGACGGCGACCCTGCCGACCGCGTTGCCCTCAAAATTCTATCTTGCAGCTGCGGCCATCGTGCTCGCATTGCTCGCGACTCCGCATATCGGGCATGCGCAGGGCCTCGTGCGCGGCGCGCAGGAAGGCTCCCGGGAAGGCAACCGGGTCGCCGGCCCGGTGGGCGGTGTGGTCGGCGGCGCGGTCGGAGCCGGCGTCGGCGGGGCGATGGGCGCGGTCAAGGGCGTGTTCGGGATTAACGATCGCGGCTATCGCTGCCGCGGCTATTACAATCGCTACAATCGATTCCACTGCTACCGGTAGGTTTTTTTTGTGACGTCATTCCGGGGCGTCGCGAAGCGGCGAACCCGGAATCTCGAGATGCCCCGATGTGCAATTGCACATCTGAGGTTCGCTTATTCGACGCGCCCCGGAATGACGCTTCGTCTCAGTTCTTCAGCCGGTAGCCGGTCTTGAAGATCCACCACACCGCGACCATGCAGACGGCGAGGAAAACCAGCGTGATGCCGACGCTGAGGCCCACGCCGACGTCGGCGATTTCATAAAAACTCCAACGGAAGCCGCTGATCAGATACACCACGGGATTGAGTAGCGTGATGGTGCGCCAGCCTGAGGGGAGCATATTCACGGAATAAAAGCTGCCGCCGAGGAATGTCAGTGGCGTCACCACCAGCATCGGAATCATCTGCAATTTTTCGAAACCGTCGGCCCATATTCCGATGATGAAGCCGAACAGGCTGAAGGTCACCGCGGTCAGGACCAGAAATGTCAGCATCCACCACGGGTGAAGAATATGCAGCGGCACGAACACGCCGGCGGTGGCGAG